>Ga0307375_10001384_pt1 | contig 26643 bp, 27 predicted proteins | sample TR1MG_FD_202531 | JGI IMG/M metagenome (GOLD analysis project Ga0307375, IMG submission 202531) | Soil microbial communities from Risofladan, Vaasa, Finland - TR-1 | ecosystem: Environmental > Terrestrial > Soil > Coastal area > Acid sulfate soil | place: Finland: Risofladan, Vaasa | collected...
GGCGGCAAGAAAGCAGCCATAGCGGAACGGCTTCGACTTGACCACGGAGCACTTGTTGCGCTTTTGGCCCCTCCACCAACGCCGTCCATCATGCTTACGATCCGGTCTATCCTTGAAGTTCACAACGAACTCGAAGAGCAGGAAGGCGGTTTATACAAATTGCTGGAGAACATGGCCGGGGCTGAAATGGAGCAAATGCTCGCACAACTCAAGGCTGCCCTGCCCGTTGCTGTGTTGCCTAACAATGACAAGCCGGAGGTTCTTGATGCGGCGAAGAAGGTAGTGGCAAGAGCTGGTCACGAATTCAAGGTGGCATCATAGGCTGCCAGGTAGCCTACAGTTCATCCATCGGGATTTGGATTTTCACCCCTGCCATCATCTTCCCCTGAATCGATCCAACGAACCCGTACAAGGCGTTGTTGTTCTGCGTGGGAAGGAACATGGCTGCGACAAAAGATGTTTTTACCGTAATTTCTATTCTGCGAAATTAGGATGCAAAACCGTTATGCAGACAAGCTTTTTGATCTGTGACAAAAGTCACTGCTTGTATTGCGTCCAGTCAAGTCAACTTCGTTTTTGTCCTGAAAACACCGGAGCACAGGAATGAAGCGGAGTACCTGCACCGGCTGAGCGAGATAACGCGGGATACCATTGCCACCGAAAAGTTCGGTAAACCCTTTGCGCAGCTTTCTACAGATCAGCAAAGCGTCGCCGCTGCGCGGACGATATCGCAACTCAAGGAAAACCGGTACGACCCGGCTTCCCGCACTCTCCGGCTCTCACCAGGCGAGGTCGCAGCCTACCATACAGAACTTGGCGAGTGGAGCGACTATTTCACCCGGAAGGACACAGCTCCAGGCCTGCCCGCCAACTATATTCACGACCCAACGGAACTGAAAAGCCTGACTTCTTACTTTGCCTGGGCAGTCTGGGCAGCAGCGGCCGCCGACCTGGATCGGTCTGCTTTTCTGGCTGTTTCTGATGTTCCGGGCGCTCCGGCCCACCTTCAAAAACCCTGAAAAACGTGAGCTGTCCTCGCTCTTTCTGTACACGGCCGTGGCCATCCCGGTCTTTTATCTGCCCGCTCTTTTCTATGGCCCCACGACCAACTTTGCGATCATCGACAACTGGCGCTTCTGGATCATTCATCTGTGGGTGGAGGGATTCTTTGAACTCTTCGCAACGGTGCTGGTGGCCATCATGTTCTACCAGTTGGGCGTGGTCAGCACCAAGACCGCCACACGCCTGATCTATCTGGATGCCATCCTGTATCTCGGCGGAGGCATCATCGGCACAGGCCACCATTGGTATTTCACCGGTCAGGGAACGCTCAACATGGGCCTGGCTTCGTGCTTCTCCGCTCTGGAAGTTGTGCCTCTCACGCTTCTGACGCTGGACGCATGGGATTTCATCAAGTTGAGAAAGGCAAAATGCTCCGAGTGCGGCCAGGACATGGCCTGGAGCCAGAAGTGGGCCATCTATTTCCTGATGGCCGTGGGTGTGTGGAACTTCGTCGGGGCGGGGATATTCGGTTTCCTGATCAACCTGCCCATCGTGTCCTACTTCGAGGTAGGCACGTCCCTCACCGCCAATCACGCGCACGCCGCAATGTTCGGCGTTTTTGGCATGTTGGCCTTGGCCGTCATGGTCTTCTGCCTGAGGGCCATGCAATCCGACGAAGTGTGGAAGGAGACGGAGAAATTCGTCCGGTTTGGCTTCTGGGGCGTGAATGTAGGCCTCGCGCTGATGATCGTCCTGGATCTGTTCCCAGGTGGAGTTCTCCAGCTCTGGGACTCCGTGGCCAACGGGTATTGGCACGCGCGCCGGCTGATCTTCATCATGGGCGGAACCTACCACAAGCTGGAATGGCTGCGCATGGTGGGTGATATGGTCTTCCTCTTCGCTGGCGCCCTGCCCATCACGCTCGGCGCGTTGCGCAGTGTGTGGAAAAGGGATCTCTCTCCAACACCATGAGGGTTAGGTGCGAGTGGCCGCCTGCTCGTCACTACTTGTTAGCTACTGTGCGTGCCCCGAAAATGCCGGTGACAGCCCCTCACCGTACTGCGTGAGAAGATGGAGCCCACGAGAAGCTGTTCACTCAATGCAGAAAATCAAACGAGAGGATGAATAACCGCCGGACATTCTGCCAGTGATCGGTGCTCTGCAAGATTGGTCCTCGAATGTCGGCAAGGGTTCGCCGTTTTTTGTTACGCTGAATCTGTCCTGCAAGCACTGACAGAGACCTTTCAAGGGCGGGGTGGATCCTGGGGTTGTACTCCCAAAGCGTCCGGTAGATCTCGCCACGAGTCCCCGGCGTTCCGTGTCGGCCTTCATCGGTGCGAGGGAATTACCCACATGGGCCGGGAAGGCAACGAAGAACATGGAAGCAGACACTCCTCCTGATCCTGCGCCGAAGACGGATAGCGACAACCTCGGCCTTCTTGCCGAGCAAGTCGTGGTGGCTTACCACGAGAGAACAAAACACCACTATCACCGCTATGCCGCCGCCATTGGATACATGGATTGGGCGACACAGCCAGATCCGTTCCGCCGTTACGACGGAGCGCCGCTGGTTCGCCTTCCTTTGCCCGACGCGGGGCGGGCACTTCCGTTCTGGCAGCTCTATGTCGCGGACAACGTTGTGCCGGCTCCGCTTTCGGTGGACTCCATCTCACTCTTCTTGCGATACGCACTCTCGCTCACAGCCTGGAAGCAGTTCGAGGGAACTAAATGGCCTCTGCGTGCCAATCCGTCGAGCGGAAACCTCCACCCGACGGAGGGATATGTGCTCTTGCCGTCGTTGGACGCTATCCACGACCGTCCCGGCGTGTACCACTATGCATCGAAGGCGCACTGCCTCGAGCTTCGAGCGGACCTTGCCCGCTCGAACTGGGCGGCTTTGACAGCAGCGTTTCCGGAGGGCTCATTCCTCGTGGGGATGTCGTCCATTTTTTGGCGGGAGGCCTGGAAGTACGGCGAACGTGCATTCCGGTACTGCCAACACGATGTCGGCCACGCGCTGGGAACGATAAGATTCGCGGCAGCTGCCCTGGGTTGGAAGATCCGCCTACTCGACTGCGTGGGCAGCGCCACAGTTTCGCAACTTCTCGGACTCGACCGCGAGGCCGACTATCCGGACGCGGAGCGTGAGCACCCCGAGCTCGTGGCGCTTGTAGTTAGGGAGAAATGGGCCTGCGACCGGGACCTCTTCCTCTCCAACGAGCTCGTATCCCAGATGGCGGCCAATTCTCAGTGGTACGGCAAGGCGAACGTGCTGAGTCCCGAGCACGGCGTTGATTGGCCAGTGATCGACCAGGTGGCTGTCGCCACAACGAATCTCGCTAATACGAATCAGGGGGCCACTACAAATCTCAGAGTCACCGCAAATCAGAAGATTGCGGCGGATAAAGAGTTTTCCGCGTTCCCTTCGGAGGAAGAACTCTTCGGGACGCCAGTCCGGTCAGGCTCCTTCACCGCGGAAAAAGTCATCCTGGGGCGCAGGAGTGCAGTGAGCATGGATGGGTCCACGGCAATTTCCGCGGCGACCTTCTTTCGGATGCTGGCCCGTCTCGTACCCACTCGAGACGACCAGTCCATGCCGTGGGACGCCTTGCCCTGGCGCCCGCGCATCCACTTGGGCCTCTTTGTGCACCGCGTGAACGGCTTGAATCCAGGCCTCTATATGCTCGCTCGGGATCCGGAGAAGGTCGAGACACTCCGGCAAGCGATGCGGCCTGAGTTCCTGTGGAAACGCCCTGCTTCGTGTCCGCACGGCCTTCCGCTTTACCTACTGAACGAGGGGGACTGCCGCACTCTGGCCGCGACCGTCTCCTGCGGGCAACACATCGCAGGGGACGGGGCCTTCAGCCTTGGGATGATTGCCGAGTACATGGACAGTCTGGTTGTCTATGGCGCGGGCTTCTACCGAAATCTCTTCTGGGAGGCCGGCCTCGTGGGCCAGGTGCTGTACCTCGAGGCGGAAGAGGCGGGAATTCGTGCGACCGGGATCGGCTGCTACTTCGATGATCCGGTTCACGAGGTGTTCGGCATCTCTTCGCGCGATTGGCAGAGCTTCTACCATTTCACCGTGGGTGGCCCAGTTGAGGACGGACGCCTTACCACGTTGCCTGCGTACAACTTGGAAGACGCAGGATAAGCAACCCCGACGTTTGAATTGGATCGGTCGTCTGCGGCATCCATTGAAGTGGATAAACAGAGAGTTCCCTCCCGGCCACACCGGCGTATGGGGACTAATTGGCACAACGCTTTATCGGGCCTAGAACAACATCGCTAGTCGAGACCAGAATCTGTCCAGACGCTAAAACAATTACTGAGAAAGTCGCCCAGTGACTCGACACATCGCCGCTGACACTCACAGTAGGCTGTGGTAGCCTCATGGATAATCAGATTAGTCCAAAATCGTAGCCTCCTGTTCTTTCCCCTGATCAATGGAGAATTCGATGTCAAGCCCTTTCAAGCACATTGTTGTGCTCATGATGGAGAACCGTTCTTTCGACCACATGCTGGGCTACCTCAAAGCTGCTGACTATCCCATTGAGGGACTGAACGGAGACGAGACCAATCCTTCCGCGGATGAGGGGCCTGCGATTCGGGTGAGTCCCGACGCCCGCTCCATCAACGACCTGAATCCTGACCCGGCACACGAATTCCCCGACATCAACTGGCAGATATTCGGGAATGCCGATGGCGTCGACACGGGCCAGGCAAAGATGCAGGGGTTCGTTCAGAACTACGCCACAGACAGCGGTAATGCGGTGCAGGGCCGGAATATCATGAAGTGCTTTCATGCAGGATCACTTCCCGTGCTGTCGACGCTTGCCAAACAATACGCCGTCTGCGATCGCTGGTTTTCTTCCGTTCCCGCGTCGACCATTCCAAACCGGCTGTTCGCGCATGCAGCCAGCTCAGGTGATTCGCTGACGCAGGATGCTGTGCTGGCCCCGGCAACGGCAAAGACTATTTTCCAGATTATTGACGATCCGAACAACGATGCGACTTATCGCATCTACTGGAGCGGCGCCACGATTTTGATGGCGAACATCTATCTCGCGCATCACCAGAACAAGTTCTTCGACTACTCCCGCTTCCGGCAGGATTGTAATGACGATTTGCTTCCCGAGTACACATTTATTGAACCGGTCTACGACGATGACCTGAATCACGGACTGCTGGCCAACAGCCAGCATCCAGATTTTCCCGTGAATGCGGGAGAGGCGCTGATCGCCGAGGTATACAACGCCGTTCGAAGCAGCCCCAGTTGGAACGACACGCTCCTGCTGATCGTGTATGACGAGCATGGCGGGATCTTCGACCATGTGACTCCACCCACTCTGATCCGCGATCCAAAGTATCCCGATATCCCTCCGACCAAGGACTTCGGATTCAGGTTCGATCGCCTGGGAGTGCGGGTGCCGGCGGTCTTTATTTCGCCCCGGATCAAGGCTGGCACGATCCTGCACCGGCAGTTCGATCACTGTTCGATTCTGGCGACCGTGCGCAAGCTCTTCTGCATTGACCAGTCCCCGTTCTCCTGGCGCGAGGCGCAGGCCGCGACGTTCGACGATATAGCCAATCTACCCGATGACCAGATACGCACCGACACGGTCCCGTTGCCGGCCGCCGTGCCTTCAGACGGAAGCATTCCGCTCCGTCGCGACGCGGTTCTCTCGCAGGCCGATCGGCGGGCCGCAGATTCCGCCCTGGTGACTTCGGGGGTTCTGCCGGTGCTGCACGCGGTAGCGGAGGAGTCTGTGACGGCAAATCTCCCGCCGGTGGTTGCGCCGCCGATTCGCAAGCCCACCGACCTGGTGATGCTGATGGCACAGGCAATGCAGCACAGCCTGCAAGTCATGGGACTGAAAACGGCGAAGAACCTTCAACAGATTTACTCAGCGCAGGATGCGATGGACTATCTGCGCGACGCCGCAAACCAGTTGGGACAGCGAGGGGGAGCATGAAAGCACTTTGGTCGTGGGTCGCTCTCGCTGTCACCGCTGTGGCAACCCGCGGAGCACTGTCGCAGACCATCGGCGTATCATGCCCAAAGTTCTTCTCCGATCGTCACCAAGCAATTGCCTGCACGGAGGCGCTCTTCAGCCAAAACCACTATCACTTCACACTCGCGTCTTTGCCACCCTCAAATGGTTTCGGGCCGGGCTTGGTACTGATCGACAAACTGCAAGGGACGACGGGCAAGCCCGCGCGCGAGTGGTTTCTCGACCTCAGCGTGTTCGGCGCAGCGACCACAAACGGATCGTGGTTTACGGGTGGAGACCTGGTATGGCTTCCCCCGCTTCCGTACAAAACAGACAGCGACCTAGATGGCGGCCTGCTCCTGGGCAAGTTGAAGTCCACATCGCGCGCATCGCTGCACCTCTCGGGGTGGCATCGCTCCGTGAACACGCTCTATGACTACGGCAACGGTTCGGCGACGCCGAATGTGCGGTACACCTATGCGCAGGACGACACAACATTCGACGCTGCCATGCGAATGCCGCTGACGCGATGGCTGACCGCGACGGGCGAGTCAGAGGTGCGCAGCACAATGCTCCCGGCGGTACGCAGTGCGGACGCAGTCAGCAAGAATCTCCCTCCGGCGGTGATTCCGGGGATCACTACGCAACCGCTGTTCGTCCATGACGCCGTGGGTGGCGAGAGCCTGTTCAAGATTCGTGCGGGTAAGCCGTTTCAGGAGTTGCCGAAACAGTACGATCCGCATTTCCAAAGCCTGCTGCTCTTCACTCTGAGCAACAACGTCGCGTTCCATTGGCAGGTTCCGACGGATGGGTCGCCCTATTCGTTCCGGCAATTTATCTACGACGGTCACGAACAGATGGACCTGCACCAGGTACTCAGAAATTTCTTCCCTGCCGATCGTCACCCCGTGATCGCGTACATGTGCGAAGGTAACAAGCGGCGGGACGAATGCCAGTTCGGACAATTCGATGTGAAGATGCGGCTGGTGCTCTCCTCAGAGAGCAACAGTAACCAGGTGCCGTTCTATCTGCAGCCCACTCTGGGAGGCACCGACATCGATGGGCGCGTAACTCTTCGCGGATGGGATAACTACCGGTTCAGAGCGCCGGATCTTTCCCTGTTCCAGTTTGAATATGGCATTCCCGTGTACGACCCGCTGGGAGTCTTCGCGTTTTATGACGCAGGCACGGTGGGGAGTTCCACTTCTGACCTGGCCATCTCACGCATGCGCCAGGACGCCGGCTTCGGAGCCTCGGTTCGCATCAAGGGGCAGATAATCATGCAAACCTACTATGCCTACGGAGCGGGGCACGGCGGAAACTGGAACTACAACTTCAGCAAAGTGTTCTAGCGGCAACTCAACGACGTGGCTCCTTAGCGAGTGGGTTGCTTGTCCACGATTGCAGAATGATCCAACTGCAAGTCCGCCAATTCCTGCAACGCCGCCACCTGCGTTAGTCGAACGCTGATTAGTAATGAGATGGCTTGTGGAATGTTCTCGGGACTTGTCGGCCATCCCAGTGAGACATTCAGTTTCGCCATTTGTCTGCGCGCCGTCAGGCCGCGTCGTCCAAGTCTTGCTCCTCATCCTCGTCGTTTGCCATGCTCTCTTCGTACTCTTCCCTGCTCGTGTCAGCTTCCGTCTGATCGACGGCAGCTGCCGACAATGGAGCCGGGGCTGAAGGCTGAGACTCGTCGGGAGAACCGAAGAGGCTGGCGGTCTTCGGCGCTTCAGGTTTCTGCGGAGCTGGCTTTTCTAGGGCGGACGCGGGTTTGCTCGCAGTGACATTGCTCGCATCTTTCCTGGCAGCCTGATCTCTGTTCTTGTTCCGAGCCTCGGCCTGGGCCGCCTTCGCCGCAGCATCCATATCCGCTTTGGCGCGGTCGAGGGTGTTTTTCAATTCAAGATGGCTGGAGACGAAGTTGACCAGCGTTTGCGGAAGCTGCTCGTCGAGATCTTCGACCGTTCCTGAGACGCTTACTGCCGTCGTGAGCGCATTGTTGTCGCCGTCGGCGATCTTCTTCGGAACCACATTGACGCGAAACTGGTCTTCCTCAAGGTGGGTCACGGTGATGAGAACGGAACGATGCCGCAAAAGCGGCGCAAGTTCTTTGAACATGGGAATGAATCCTCCGGGATGAAATTGGATTTTGATTGCGAGAGCAGCACCCCAAGGCCGTCGCATTGCGCTCTTCAGAGAGGTCCATGCATGTTGCGGCAGAATCCCCTGTTCGGTCCCTGCGCAAGCAAGGCCTCTGGTGCGTATTCTGGCAGTATGGAACCGCATGCCCGGTCGGGGAGCCGGCCCGCCCTGGACCAATCGCTCAGCGACGCCGAATATGACCGTCTGGCGGCGATCCTCGACCTCTTTCCGGGCGAGGACGCCATGGATGCCGAGGAGATGGATGGGCTTTTTGCGGCGCTCATCTCCGGGCCGGTGACCATCCCTCCCAGTGTGTATTTGGATGAGCTCTGGGGAGGCGAGGAGTCTCCCTTCGCCACAGCGGGCGATTTTGAGGAGTTTCTGCATCTGGCCATGCGCCACTGGAACTTCGTCGCGCGGGTACTGGCTTCCCCGGATCTCGCCTTCCTTCCCTGGCTTCCGGTCGAAGAGGGCGAACGGCTCCCCCGGGGAAACCGCTGGGCGCACGGGTTTCTCAGGGGAGTCGACCTGTGCCGCGAAGCATGGGATGAGGTCTTCAAGGATGAGGATAAATTTGCCATCCTGCTGCCGGTCCTGGCTCTGGCGCACGAGAACGATCCGGACCCCGAGTTGCGTTCCTGGAAGACACCGCCGGGACCGGAGTTGCGCGAACAGCTGCTTGCGGGCCTGTCCGTGGTGACGCAGCGGATGTATGACTACTTTCGGCCCGCCCGCATGCGTGAGGCGCGGCCCCAACAGACCAGAGTTGGCGCTTCAGGGCGAAAGATCGGACGCAACGATCCCTGCACTTGCGGTTCGGGGAAGAAATACAAACGTTGCTGCGGCAACGTCACGATTCACTGAAGGTTCAAGCGGCAATGGATCAGGTCAGCTTCCTCGAACCGCCCGAACCTCCCAGTGCACGGAACAAAATTCAGCGAGGCGCGCGAAGTCGCGCTGATTCACGGTGATGACTGTGATGCCGGCACGACCTGCGCTTGTGGCAATCAGGGCATCGTTGGTCAACCGAGCCTGTCCGATCCGCTCATAGCCATATTTCTCTGCAAGGCGGGCGAGGACCCTGCCAGCCTGGGTCCAGTCGCCGAGATTGGGAACGAGGACTCTTCTGGCCCGCTCGAAATCCCGCTCCAGCTTTTCCAGAATCCTGTAGTCGTTCCGGGTTGCTCCCGCATAGAGTTCCTCCAGCACGACAGAACTGAGCCAAAGAGGAGATTCTCGCGCCCACCGCTGCAACAGAAGAGCGGCATCGCCTCCGGTCCGCAAGGCACTGATGTAGATGGACGAGTCGAAGAGGATCGGCATCCCTATTTTTCCAGTGTTCCAAAAACGTCGCGGATGACGATACCGCTTTTGAGGAACTTCTGATTCGCTGCCACAGCCAGCCTGTTGCGCTCGTGCTCAGAGATCGCCAGGTCAAGAGCGCGTTCAACGGTCTCGGTTTCAGTCCTCGTTTCGAGCACCTTTTGTGCGCGCTTGAGCTTGATGGAATCGAGTCGGAAATGTTTGTGGATCGTGCGGCTCTTCGCGGTTGCCATGACGTTATCCTCGGAAATGAGTTTAGCATGGATGCGCACAATTGCGCATTTTGTGAACATCGTCCATTTACTGTCTCATTCAAGCCGTCAGCCGATCTCCGCGGGCAGTTGATCCTCGTAATCTCCGAATTCTCCTCCACAGATCGGGATCCACGGGGATAGCTGACATTTGCCCGGTGGCTGTATTGAGAAAACCGCCGTGATGACGAAGCTTTCCATATCGGAAAAGCCTTGCAAGCATGGCCAGCGCGCTGGCCGCCAGAGCCTGATTGATAAACGGTTCCTGCCGTTCGAGCGCCTCGACCGCGGAACAGCTTGGCAGCGGGTCTTCGCCACCCGTCGCATCGGTGATCTCTGGAAAAAGTTCGCTGACCGTGCGGAGACGGTCGGCCTTCCGGCGATTCCTCCCGTTAAGCGGCTGTCCAAGAACGTACTGTCCGCTGGATGCATTGTTCCCGAGATCAAGCCAGTAGGCGACGTGACTCGATCTCTTGATGACACTGCGCTCGATGACACTGCGCGCCGCCCGTGTGTCCACGCAACCTATCAGCAGGTCCGGATCCCGGTCGTAGTTCGGCCCAAGTGTCGTCTCAGAGAAGCATACGGACAGCGCATTCCACTTCGTGCCCCAAAAGAGATTGAGGCGGTTGATGAGAACGGTGGCCTTGTTCTGGCCCACATCCGACCATGAGAATGGCTGCCGCACGCAGTTCGTCTCGGAAACTGTGTCGCCGTCCATGAGAGTGACCTCCAGGCCATAAGGATGGCCCCAGACGCGCATCGCCTGATCGAGATACGGCAGGCCCATCACGATGGCGCTTCCGCTGCCTCCGGCGCCGACAACCAGCACCCGCACCGGACGCCGGCTCAAGAGACCGTTGGGGAGAACGTGTTCAACGCGCATGGTTCTCTACCTCCCCTGCACAAACTCCGTAAGCGTCTGCGGCAATTGAATCAATGTACCAGCGGGAAACCGTCGCCGCCTCCCTTCAAGTTCGCCCCACAGCGCGTCGTGACCGCCTTCGTGGCGGGTCAGTCTGCCCACATTGGCGTGCGTAAAGGCGCTCTCGTAGAATCCCTTTTCCCACGCTTCGATGGACGCTACAGAAGCGCTCTCCGGGCACCGCATCGATCCCAGGCACACGCGGCCGTCATCGGACAGATTCCAGAATGGGGCCACTGCGAGCGTCGTCTGCGCGTCCGGCCGTTTGTTTTCACACAGCGCTCGGATCTTTAGATCGCCAAGGGCGACTCTCCATACCAGCGGCGGCTGCGGAAACGCCTTCCCGTTGAGCTTCTGGGCCTTTCCTTCGGCATTCTCAAAGAACATCGGACGGCGGCGGCGCGGTGTCCACCAGGCGATCATGCGGTCCGATTTGGCAAGCACATTCTCGGGAAGCACTTCGGCCGTGGTGCCGCCCGATAGTGAGTCGGCCAGGTCTTCCATGAACGACGTGGCCAATGGCTGCGCAGGGCCCAGCATGGGAGGGCCCTGCTTCTGAGGCGTAACCGTGTGCCAGGTGATGAAGCTCCGCCGGTTCTCCCGGTAGATCAGCAACGCGTCACGCAGCTCGAAACGATGCATCTCCCCGATGGCAATCTCGACCTTCATCGCCCGTCTCCTTTTGAATCTCTTCGATTAGCTCGCACAGCTCCCGATTGACGAGGACAAACCGCTCGACTGCACGCATTGCGGCAGAACACTGTTCCTCATCGTCGGGCGAGAAGACGGCGCAGAAGGCTGGCTCCGACGAGCCTTCGAGCATGTGCTGGCTCTCCTCATCGAAACAGGCCGCAATCGCGTCATGCTCCTCAAAGACAATCAGCAATCCCGGCAGAGGCGGCCCGTCGTAGCAGCCGTCGAAATCGTTCCGCTGCGCCGACCTCGTCCTCATCCGCGAGAGTTTCGCAATCGTCCGCACGTGTCGAATCCAGTTCTGATATCGCCCACGACTGTGGCGCGAGAGGACCCGCCGGTAATCAAGCCGCCAGTGCTCTGACTCATGCTTGAGGCTTTTGCGGATGCACTCGGGCAATGCCTTCTCAACCTCCGGAAATTCGTACTGGTCGCGATTTGCCGGCTCGTCCTCCTCGGCATACTCAATCAGATTCTCCTCGTACATCTGGGCATCGCTGTGGTCGTAGATCCGCAGGACGCGATAGAGGGAATGGATCAGGGTCCAATAGAAGGCCGCGCCCAGTCCTTCGGCCTCGGCTTCGAGAGTGCGCAGGGCTGGCCCGATCTTGAGATAGCCGCAACCGCCGCAGCTGATCGATAGTGTCAGTTGCCCCGTGCCGAGGCCCGCATCGTCCGGGCCAACAACGTCGGTCACTTCGAGGTGATACTCGATATTGCGTTCCAGCAGCTCAATGGTCTTCGTGCTGATCCGGTTCAGAATCGAGCGCCGGGCAAAGACCAGAGGGTCCTCGCCGCATTCGATCCACAGTTCAGGAGCAGCCAGATCCATGCGGACAAGTGCCGCACACAGATCAAACAGCATCTCACCGTTGACCTCGTGGCTATAAACGGTCGCTTGCCCCTCAAGCGACGGCAGCGCCTGAACGAAAGGCGGTGCCAATGTCTCTACTGGAGCGGCGGCAGGATTTCCGTGGGCGCCGGCAACGTTCGCACGTCGTGAGCATGATATCGGGACATGGCGCTGGTCAGCGCCTCGGCGAGTTCGAGGGATTCTTGGCATCTCAGGTGCCTCACCAGGGGTTCGTTCTGACGATTCGGGGGAGCTGCCGCTTTGGCCTTCAAAACAGCAATTAACTCCTCTGGCCTCACTTGCCGTTTCGACATGGCTATCCCTTCGATCCGATGGCGCGGCTGAAGGTATAGCGCAGGGCACTGCCGATATCCTCAGGCCCGGTCAGTGTTGCCGTGGCGAGCTCCGGGAATGACGGCGTGAGAATTTCCCTCACATCCTCGACGGTCAAATTTGGAGCTGGGTCGGGGATGCGTGTTCCGTTCAAGAAAAACTCGCGGTTGAGGATTTCCACTTTCAGAGTGCTCATAATTGGTTTTGTAGGTTGACGCAATCGATGACATCCTTGACACAATTCGTGACATGGACTGTCAACCGCGCGGACCTATTCCTTTCGTTGGGATAGGGGTTTCTTACTTTCGAGGTCTTGATTGGCGCGCACTTTTATACAGCGTGTCAGGTGTTCACTTCTTCCAAGTCTTCTGGTCAAGCCCGCGGGAGGCGGTGAGTTTGGTGTCTATCATGAAGCGGGCTGGATGCCAGGGAAGAACGCAGTGATTGGCACCTTAAAGAAGCGAGCCAGCTTGTCCAGATCTGAGGTGGACGGCTTATGGATCGCAGTTTCCCACCGGCCAGCGAGTCAGGCCGTGACAGTCGCTATGTGTGTCGATAACGCCCTCGGCGAGATTCTGCAGCCGCAACGGAATTGCGCTGCTCTACCGATTCGAGATGCAAAGGGCCGTTACCGATTCTGCGAGGCTGGCTGAACATTGGTTGATTCTGGCCTATCAGGGCGATAACGCCCTCCGATGGCCCTCCAGGGAGCCTGGAAGAGTGCCCCTGTTCTTCAACGCGTCTATTCATTGCTAAGTTATTAACCGATATATAACTGACGGTTAGGCGACTATCGTTTGGCGACTATTCGACCACGACCCGCTTCGAGTGGGGTGAGGGCTGAAAGATATCAGCATAATTCTTGGCGGTCCCGGTATGCTTGAAGAGGCTTGCCCCGCTCTATTCGGGCGGGATCCTTGGTGGCATTTTCTTTTTCGGGAGATATCCATCCACACTTCGCTTTTGCTTGTCCTGGCGATTGTTTTCGTTGCTACGGTGATCCGGTCGGCGTTTGGCTTTGGCGAAGCGCTGATCGCAGTGCCCCTGCTGGTGCTTTGCATGCCACTGCGAGTGGCCGCGCCGCTGGCGGTGCTGCTCTCGATCGCGATTGCAGCCATGGTAGTGACGCAGGATTGGAGGCATGTTCACCTGCGCAGCGCCGCCGGGCTTCTGCTAGCCACGGTCTTCGGGATTCCGCTCGGATTGCTAGTGCTGACCAATGGGCACCAGGAACTGGTCAAGGCGGGGCTAGGCATCCTGATCGCGTTGTTTGCGGTCTTTTCGCTGGCGGCGCGCGATGCGTTCCGGCTGAAGAACGAGCACCGTGCGCTGCTTCTGCTATCAGGATTTCTGGCCGGCATTCTGGGCGGAGCCTATGGCATGAACGGGCCGCCACTTGTAATCTACGGCTCGCTGCGCGGATGGTCCCCGCAGCACTTTCGGGCGACGCTGCAAGCTTATTTTCTGCCTGCCAGCATTTTGGGGATGATTGGCTTCTGGAGCGCTGGGCTATGGACCCGCACGGTGACGCACGAGTTCCTGCTTTCGGTGCCGGTAATGCTGCCGGCGGTGTTCCTGGGACGAGCAATCAATCATCGCTTCTCCGGAGCCGCGTTCCTTCGATACGTCTACTGCGGACTTCTGTTGCTTGGCGGCATGTTATTTGTGGAGGCAGTCACGCAGCATGTGTGAGAAGCGACGCTTATCTCTGCTGCCTGCCACCACATAATCTTCCCTGCGGTAGCTCGCAACGACACTTCCACTAAGTTCATCGTCCGCTCCACGGCTGACGCCGGATAGTTCTCCACGCGCAATCGCATGGTTCCATCCTCGCCGCCTGCTAAGCGGACGCTTCACTTGCTACAACCACCGGACATATTATGTGCTAACGACAACCGGACATATCATCTGCTAACGACAGTTACCACTTGTGCACTACCCTACACGTCTGCGACACGGAGGCGGTGCCGGGTACTGCGACAGTGTTGGTTGTGGCAATTCGCCCTGCTGAGCGGCAGAATTCACTCCTGCCAGAATCCCGCAGCCAGTACACGCAGTAGAACAAGAATCTGAATAACAGTAATACTTTCTGCACGTTACAGGTTCTCCCCAGGATTACTCCCCGAATGTCGCCCAGTGTACCGGGATGTCGTGACCGAGCGGAGGCAGGCAAGTCGGACACTGCGGCGTTTTTCAGGACCGATCCGGCCTTTGGTGAATAACCCACGCTGAATGAGCGCACTGTAGTCACCAACCGAGATTTCACAGCGCTGCCGAAGGTTAGACACGAGCCGACGTTCTAGGCTCAAACCGTCCAGCCGAGCCGCGACTCTTCAATCACTTTAGATGATCGCGAAAGGTGCCAAGAACCAAGGTGATTTTGAGTTTAACGGGTCGGCGAAAACGCTCATTCTTCCCATCGTCACTTCGGACCTAGGTCGCCAAACCAATAGGCTGCAGTCACTCCGCCGTCCATGAGGAAGCCGCTGCCGGTGATAAAGGCTCCTCAGGCCCCGAAAGGAGTGCTCCCACGTTGCCCACATCGTCCGGGGTATCAGCAAGTCCCGCTGCGGACATTTCGAGCATACGTCTGTAGCAGTCCTGGTGGCGAGAAGACGCAGGCTTGTTTGCGCCGTGCGCACTTATCGTCCGCGTTGGGTTGCCATATTCGGCGTGGGTGCTTATCGCACGTCTTTTGCCCATCAAAACGCGCAGGTCGGTCAATAGGATGCTCTCGGCGACAGTGGCGTATGGCTGCTTCCCAGTCCCAGTGGCGCGAACGGAAGCTATCCTCTAGTCATCTCATCCGTGAGCTTCGCGCGTTCTATTTCGCAGTGGATCAATCAGAGGTCGCCGGACACGACTATCGGGCACAATCAGCCCTCGTGCCCGATAGTACCTTGGACCGGTTTCTCCCCTTGCGCGGCGCTCCTAAGTGCCATATCCCCGATGCTTCATCGTCTGGAGTCTTTCGCTATCTGGCCAGGAAATAGTCAGCAATAATGCAGACTCCTCTAGAGCCTCCACCTCATGCTTAATCGACGCACCCAGCGTCAGTATGTTGCCCGGGCACAGGTCTCGTGCGATTCCTTCCGCGGTAAAGCGTATCGACCCCTTTAAGACCTGCACGGAGATCGTGCCGTCTGCGTGATGTTCTTTTATTCCGGCGCCCCGTTCCATCGAGATCAACACCATCCTGAAATCCGACTTTTTAAAGAGGGTTTTAGCATAATGACCCGATTCCCATGGCTTCTTCTGCTCCGAGTCAGCCATCTCTTTCGCCAGGTCAAACTGTGCAAGATTCTCTAGCATGGTTCCATCTTCGGCAAAACCTTCCGTCGCCATCTTTTCCAACCTCTCTCTTCCATTCGTTGTGGCATTGACACAGAGGAAGGGGAGCAGTTCCATCCCGCTCCAGCTTCGATCATACGAGCGGCGCACCGCGCGTTCATCCTTGTAAATACCGTTTTTCGATCACATTATTCCAGCTCGTTCCGCCTCATCAGATGTTCGGTAGAAGATCGAAGTATTCATCGTCTTCGTTCGCTCCGCCCTCGCCCTTGCCTAATTCCTTTTCGGACTCGATGAACTCGATCCGCTCAATCCACTTGACCATCTTGTAGCCGAGCTGGTTCTCAACGCGCAGCCGAAGCGGAGCACCATGTTCACTGGGCAGCGTGTTGCCGTTCATCCGGTAGGCGAGTATGCACTCTGGCTTCAGTACGTTCTCCAGGCTTTGTGTATCGTAGTAGGGCTCCCCGTATTGGTCTTCACCAAAAGAAAAGAAGGCGACAGTCCGAGCCGACAGTTTCGGCTGGACGAGCTGGACGATCTTCTTCATGGACACGCCATTCCATTGCGCGATCCCGGACCAGCCCTGGATGCATTGATGCATGGTGATGTGCTCTTCCTCTTCGAGCGCTTGAATTTGCGGCAACGAGAGCTCCACCGGGTTCTCTACCAGTCCACCGATCTTCAGCCTGTAGTCGCGGAAGTTGTCACGCTCCAGATGTTTCCAGTCTTCCCGGTCGGGCGGCTTGCCATTCGACCAGAAATAAGGGGAGATTTGCTCCTTCGTAAAGTGGCTCCTGGGGCGGAGTCGATTGATGAGAGCGAGCCGCAGAGGCAGCGACACCGCTTTCTGCGCGTGCTGCAGCAGGCGCGGCGCTTTCCAGGAGATGTAGTGAGCTGCAATCCAAGAGCCAATCACTGCGGCGATGCCCACAAAGCCCAGGATCATTCCCAATGGCCTGTAACTATCCGTTCCCAGGACAATGTGGTTCATGTTTCTCTGAAACCCGGTCAGGGCAACCAGCGTGACATGGACGATGAGGAACCCGACCCAGGCGAGCATCATCAAGAAGTGGATGGAGCGCGCTCCTTGCCTCCCCCCGAAGATGCGAGTGAACCATGGAAAATGGTTGACCATGGCGGGTGACATCGCCGCACCCGCGACGATTGAGATAGGAGCAAACACGAATACGACGAAAAAGTACGCGATCTGCTGCAGAGCGTTGTAGGCATAGAACCCGTCTGGTTCGGGAGGAAAATGAAAGTTCGCATAATGGACGAAGGTGGCCCATGCCTGCGGCAGAATGGACCAGGAGTTCGGCACCAGCCTCTCCCACTGGCCTGACACAAACAGCAACGGAATAAAAATCAGACCGGTAAGGATGAACCCATACACGTCGATGAAGTGCCACGAGCGTGCTATGCCAACGCTGTGGCGATAGCCGGGCGTGGCCACAAGCGGCGAGATGTAACGGTCGTCGTCGCTCGCTCTCCAGACGCGATCTTTGGGAATCTTCAGCGGAGTGAAGCGAATCCACTCCGTGCCTGGCGTGCAACCGTTGTTGAAATACAAGCGCGGATGGTCCACCAAAATAGAGAGTCCGCTGCGTACCAGCATCATCAGAAAAACGAAGTTGAAGAAGTGTGCCCAGCGAAGCCACCACGGGAAGCCATGTACTCCCACAAAGGTGGACGCGTGAACTTCAGGCGCGGGAGCGAGATATGGCAACCCAAAAATCGTCGCTTGCCCCCACGCCAAAACCAGCGGAGCTAGCGCAAGAAAAATGGCGGCCATAAGGAAGGAAGGTTTGATCCAGATCCGGAATCGCCGGTCTGAGGGATAATGGACGGCTTTATGTGCGGCATCGAATGCGATCATACGTCCCTCGTTTGATTGGAACGCCTACACCTGGCTGGCAAGATATTGGCGCTGGTCGGGTGAGTTATGTGCGATGCAGTGCCGATCATGCCATTTCTCATTCGTGCAGTTCTGTTCAAAAGAAGACACTCCATGAATGCGCTCCTCATGCGCCTCGCATTACAATTGCCCATCGCGCGGATCGCTGACTTCCATTCAGCATCGCAGTTGCCGCACCTCAGGAGACCGTAGCGGGAGCGTTGGCTGCTCTGGGTACCACAGCCTGGCGCCCTGCACACGAGCAAACGTAGTCAACGTGTGTGGCTTGCGATTGCTCTTGCCGGCTGTCGTGACAAAAATATCATCCACCGTATGTTTGTGAACCAGAAGCGCGTCCCCGATCAGCGAGCGATGGCAACGCCAGGGCACCGCTTCCGAGCACATGATCGCTACCGTGGACTCTTCATCCAGAGCCATGAGTTCCTTGAGCGCCGCGGCGAAAGCGTCAGTCTGCATGTAATCGGCGTATCCGCGGAAACTGGTGTTGTGCCACCCCATGTTGATCGAGTCTTTGCGAGAGTGCCGCAGGCCACCAAGCGATTGCATCCAGCGGTACCGTATCCCTGCAGCGTGAAGCGACGCCGCTAATTCTTCCATACCAAATTGCGGATTATGCCGCGAACGAGGAATCGTCCGCACATCCACGAGCAGTGCGACACCATTCTCCTTCAAGGCATGAACAAAACTATTGATCGGCAGCGTGGAGTGGCCAATGGTGAGCATACAGAGATGGATGCGTCTGCATGCCAGCCCGACGGGGTAGATTATGAAAATATTCCCGTGCCACGCCAACACTCGACAGGAACCCAAGGAGACTCTGCACAAGTTCTGCGTCCACAGCCTGATTGATTAAATTAATCTGATAGCTTCTCTCCGGGATTACTCCCGCAATGTCGGCATGGCGACTGGAACCCCATTGCGAGTCCTTGGTGGTGAATTACTTTTTCTCCGAAATCGCAATGAAACAACTGCAGTTTCTGTTAAGGGGCATTTCTCGTGGCGACAGCGAATGGCAAGGAGCCGCTACTGTGCTCCGAGGGGCTTGCCGCGCACGGCGGAGTAGACGGTGTCGAAGACCTTCAGGCTATTGATGTTGGCCACGCCGCCGACGGTGATGGTGTTGCCGAGATATTGGACTCTGTTCCGGGCGTTGGTGAAGGCCGGCCATGGGGGGAGGCCAGGGCCGTTGGGGTTGCCGGATTTTGCAAAGTTGACCCAGTAGCTGGACATCTCCGCGGCCAGCTTTCGATCTCCCGCTGTCCACTTCCACGGATCCTGGTTCAGATGGTCGAAAACATACCAGAGCTCGGCGAAGTGACTTGCGCCCCATCCCGCGTAGACTGAGCCGGTCGGGAACGGCGGACTTTGGCGGAATGAATAGTAGAAGACGGGGCTCTTTCCGGTTGTTGCCTGCAACCTGGCCCACGCCCACATGTCCCAACCAAAACGAAGGTCGCGCTCGAAGCCGAGTCGCGCTTGCCGCGCCTCCTCATCAGTTGCGTGAGGATACGCCGCGAACAGCGCAGGCGGCAGTTTGCCGTAGCTTTGCTGAATGCCGGAATCGAAGGTCGCGGCCGTGACGTCGGTGACGTCTACCAATGAGCGCGCTTCTTCGGCATTCGATCCCAAGAGCAATGGAACATCGTTCTGCTTGCCTGCATTGAACGCATCATAGGGCGAAAGAGGGAGCAGATAGGGTTCGATGACGGGGTGGACGATGCCGCCGGCGTTGCCAGTGAGCAGGGCCGCCGGCAGGTTGCGCAATTCCTTGAGCGAAGTTGCGCCGAGCGATGCGGCGTACTTTTCTCCGTCCAGCTCCGCATTGGCAAGCAGGTATTTTGGCGCGAGCTGGAGCGGCTCAAAGAGGCCGCCGCTTTCGCCGATGGCGCGCTGAAACAGGCCCTTCGCAAGCGGCGAGGCCATGAGGATGCTGACCGACATCGAACCTGAAGATTGACCCGCGGTGGTGATGCATTTCGGGTCACCGCCGAAGGCAGCAATGTTCTTCTGCACCCATTGGAGCGCGGCAATCTGATCCATCAGACCGTAGTTTCCAGAGGAACGATGCGGAGACTTGCGGGTGAGTTCAGGAAGCGCGAGAAAGCCAAGTGGGCCGAGCCGATAGGCGATGCTGACGAAGACGATGCCTTTGCGCGCCAGCTGGTCGCCCCAATACAAAGGCATGGAGGATGACCCGTTGATAAAGCCGCCGCCGTAGATCCAGACGATCACGGGAAGATGCTGCGCCGGCCGCTTTGCCGGCGTCCAGATGTTGAGATAGAGACAATCTTCGCTGACTTTGGGCGGAACCTCGCCGGGCATGGACACGCCTGTTGCATGCAGGCCGGAGCAAACGCGTTTGCCTTGCGCACGCCCGACCAGGAAGCTACCGGAGCCGGGGCACGCCAGCGCAACTCTGCCACCGGCGGGACAGCGAATGGCACGCCCTTGTAGACACTCAAGCCGCCTTTGCGTAACCCGGACAGAACGCCGGATTCTGTCCGGGCCATCGGCCTTTGTGCCGGGAGAGTGACGGAGAACAATGGCAAGACGGTGGCAAGAAAAATGGCTCTGGTTGAGAAGATCTGCATGGAGGGCTCCTGGTCAACGCATGGGCTGCGACAGCATCACTGTATGAGGCCCCTTCGCCGGTTGACCGCAGAGCGAAGATTGTGGATGAACTGCGATGAATCGACGGAAGACCACTCAGGGAAGACGATTCGATGCGTCCGACTCATTCCTGCTGAGAGATACGGCTTGCAGTCTCGATATGTTCAATCCGATGGGAAGAGTCCTGGAAGTATATTGATCAACCAAACAGGCGGAATGGGCGCCGGTTATTACCGCAAATTGGTCGGTCCCGAAATGTCGGCAAGTGTCATGGAATGTGCATGGGACCGCGTTTCTCAAGCTCAAGCGATGCCATATCGCATTTCCAGGCCTGATTTCGGCCCGGCGATTCTTTGCTGAAAACTGAATCCATACCGCGGGAGTACCGGCTCGTATTCGACCTGGCATTCAGTCATAGTTTCTGTTTACGTGACGTCGCATTGATTCGTCCTGCCTATACGTTGACCAGGCGCGACGATGTTGGTACCACCAGCCCCACAGCACGAGTCCGGCAAGGACCACCGCCAAACCAATCCAAATATAGGTTCGCATCACTACAACACCATCCCCCTGATTATCGCTCAACCATGGAAAGTTTGTTCTGCGCAGAAAAGGGCTGCGAAGCAAGACCTGCCAGATCGACCAACGGACACTCGGATTGTGGTGGCTGTCCGCGCATAGACAGCGGCCCTCGTTTCGGCGATGACTTGGCGCTATGCCTTCTTGCCCTGGCCTTCAGGAGCAGCCGCTCATCCCGCCGCAGTTTCCGCACAAGAAGCAGTTTCCGTTCGGTGTCATCAGAGCGCCGCATGAGGCGCACGCGGGTCCGTCGCCGGCCTGAAATGCCTGCGTGGGGAGCGGCACAACCTGGCGCGATTCTCCGAACGCATTTCTCTCACCATCGGACGCCGGAAACAAGCTGAGCTGCGATCCAGACAGGAAACGCAGTTCCAACCACCGAAAGAGAAGATCCATGATGGACTTTGCGAACCCGATCTGTGGGTTGCCGGTCCACCCCGATGGTTCAAAACGTGTATGCGAAAGTTTGTCGCAAAGCACTTTCAGGGGCACTCCGTGCTGAAGGCTGACCGAAACCACAGTGCCGAAACACTCCATCAGCCCGGCGATCGTGGAGCCCTCCTTCGCCATGCGAATGAAAATTTCCCCGGGCTGTCCATCCGGATAGAGGCCAACCGTCAGATAGCCTTCGTGGCCCCCTACAGAGAAGTGATGCGTAATGGCCGCGCGCTCATCGGGAAGCCGGTGACGGTTCGCCGCGGGTGGACCCAGGGGTCCAGATGCAGATCCTGGCGCTACCTGCGCCAACTTGGTTCGATCGTCCGCGCTGGCCGGGCCGGGCGTGGTCTCGCCTTCACCACGGAACGCTTGGCTTGTCCGTTCCAGGGTTTCCATCTTTCGCCTCCAGTGGCGGACCGAGAGAATCGCCGATCGCCTCTCTGCCGCTTCGATTGGTCTGTACTTCCAGACCGGAATCCGGTCAAATGGGCCGTAAGATGTTCGCCAGTTTTCGCGCTTCAGAACAACACCCCCTGAACAGGCGCGACGGGGCTCTCAACTGCTGTCGAAACCGCGGGTTGGGCATCTTGTTCGCACTCTGCCGCGCTTGTCCTGTATTTGTCTTTCAATTGTTTGAGTAAGGCCAGCTCCGCTGCCTGTTGCTCCTCTGCCAGGCGCAATCCATACCGCGCAAGGTAGTTGCGGTCGACGATTTCTCGCTGGATCGCCCTCTCCACATCGGAAAACGTGTATGCGGGATCCCCATAGCAGGGGAACCGCAGGGTATGTTTCAGGAAGCGCACCCGATCCGTGAGGCAACTGAACCACTCCTCATAGAACTGCGTCAGGTTGTAATGCGCAATATGCGAGAAGCAGTTGCTCAGACGGTTGTAGAACTTCTTCGAAAACAGGCTGCGCTCGAAATCTGAATCGACGAAGTGCAGGAACGCATTACCGAAGCTCGCCTTGTCTGCGGCAGTTGAAAACTTCGTGGGCACAAAGTCCGATGGAAGGAACGGTCCCTTGGGCATGATGACCTCCGCGCAAAGGAAAAGGGCCAGCCGCAGCCAACCCTTCTCTTTGCCATCGTTGAGACCGCAACGGCCTCGTTGGAAAATTCTCCCCATGGATACGCTTGTCACTTGCGCGCGTGCGGATGAACAGCGGCTCCACGAGAGACTTATGCCGCTGTCGCCGTCATGCTGCTTGGCCGATCTCCCTGAGCTTGCGGTACACGGTGGTCTTGCCGATTCCGAGCAATCGCGCCGCTTCCAGCGGCTTGCGATTCGACCTCTCGTAAGCCGCCACGATGATCGCGCGCTCCACCTCAGCCATCGTCGGAAAGGCTCCTCCCCCTGAAATCTCGCTGAACAGGATAGGAACTTTCTCAACTTCGCCTGGCTGCTGCAGCCATTCCGTCGCTGCGGAAATCAGGCTATAGGCCTGTTCGAGCTTCCGGAGGCACCGCGGGTCCTGCTGGATCACGACCTTCTCCACTACCCGTTCTACAATCTTCACGATCGGCTCCGGCAGAGCCGTTCCACAACGTCGGCAGCTGGCTCGATTCCTCCATTGAACCAGTTCGCACTGCAGACAACGAATCTTCTCACCTTCCTCGCTCATGCTCTCACCTCCATTTTGAAAACGCGCGCGCTCAGCCGAAGAGACTGAGCTGCACGGGCAGTTCGGTTGCTCCGGTATTCGGCCACGGCGGAGCGCCGCTCCGCTTCTTTTTCGCGGCCGTCGGAACCATGTGGATACCCGGCTGTGTTGCGGTTTCCGCATGATCCTCAGAGCGCAATGCCGGGAATGTACTCTGTTCGTCGTCGCTGGCAGCCAGGGACGGCTCCACGTACTTCGGGCGCTCACGTTCGAGCTGTCTCCATACGGCGTCGGCGGATTCGCCGACCCCGGCCTTCTCGACCAGCTCCCGCGCCATCGCGCTCATCAGGTCTTCATCGGCATCGAGCGACTGTAAACCTTCGCCGGAAAACTTGCCCTCCATCATCAGCGCCACGAGCATCTTCTTGCCCATCAGCCGGAGGCAAATCTCCTGCATGGTCCCCTTGTAGGTCAGGAACTTCACGCGCACAGGATGCCTCTGTCCGATGCGCCACGACCGCCGGCTGGCCTGCCGCAACGTGTGCAGCGAGTAGCCCGTCTGATAGAAATACAGGGTCGGAAACGCCAGCAGGTCAAGCCCGGTCTCGACCAGTTTCGGATGGCAGACCACGACCTCGACACCGGATTCGAGCTGCCGGTCGTACCACTCCTCCCGCTTTTGCGTGGGAACCGAGGAGCGCAGGACCGCGACCCGCAGCCCCGCCGCCGACAACACCTGTTCGAGCCGCGCATTGACGTCCTTTTCGCCCGTGTAGGTCGCATACACCTGGCAGCGCCGGCCCTGCCGCAGCTCTTCCCGGATGTCCTCGATGAGGGTGGTCTCCTTGGAATAAAGGGCGTTCCGGGTCAGTTCGCGCGGTCGTGCAACGAGGAACTTGTAGTACTCCTTTGTCGATGGGTCGAGAGCGCGTGCCCAGATCTCCTCAAATCCGTAGGGATGGTCGGGATAGAGCAGGAGCGCGTTCAGAAGCACGCTCATGAGGCTCTTGTTGCCGCGATGTTCCGCCATTGCATCGCGGAGGGCCTTCTCCAGTTCTTCGTAGGCTTCCGCAAGCCCTTCGCCCATGTCGCACGAGAGCACACTTTCGGTGTAGGGCGGCAGATTGTCGGCAATGTCTTCGAGTGCTAGAAACGCTGTCGTGGACATGAGAAACTTGCCGAACAGCAAGGGCGATGCGCCCGGCTTCTTGACCACCTGAACGGTCTTCTTTGAAGCGCGCGAGCAGGCATTGTCTTCTTCCCGGATCTTCTCGATCGTTTCAAGCACCCCGTATTGTTGCTGGAAGTTCCGGCGCCCTTCCCCTCCATAGGCAAAGCCATCCGCCGCGATAATCTGCGGCTCCATGCGGTAGAACACGTTGAACAGATCGTCCGCGTAGCCGCCCATCAGCGTTCCCGTAAGCGCCACCAGCCGGCGGCCGGCGCGTGCCAGCACGCCCAGAGCATTACCCTGCGCGGTATCGCCGGCCAACTGGTGCAACTCATCGGCAATCGCGAGATCGAACCAGCCCTTCATGTACCGGCCCAGGTACTCAACCGGCGCCATCCTCTGAATCTTCGTTCGGTCCGCCTGCCATAGAGGAGAAAATAGCTCCGTTCCGCCTGGCGCGCGCTCAACCTGTTCGCTGATCTTCAACTGATCGAAATCCAGGCGCGTGAACCGTCCCCCTTCCGGATTCTCAATGGAAACTCCTGTGTCCGGGTTGACTACGCCGCCGAGTTCCGGTCCGCACTTTGCCGTCAGAAACGCATGGCGCCAGAAATACGACAGTTTCCCTTTGTCCTTCGGGATGATGAACACCGAGCAGTGCGAGCAACGGCGCGTCCAGCCTTTCCGTCCCAGTTTGCGCAGTTCAGCCAGGGAGAGCTGCAACCCTTCGTAGACCACCCGGCCCTTGCGGAGACGAACCTCGCAGACGCCATGCGGCTGCTTTGGATCGCCGCCGTTGCGCATATCTTCGACCAGAAACGTCCGCGCAAACGGGATGGTCTTGATGGTTTCCCGTGCCCACTTCTTCGCAATATGCGACGGACACATCACCAGAATCGTCCGAGCTTTGAGTACGTGCGCCAGGCCCAGCGCCATATATGTCTTGCCCGCTCCACACTCGGCTACGATACGGGCTGCACGCGCAGACTTGAGATGCTTCACAAGCCCGCCGATGGCGATCGCCTGGGCCGGAAGAGGTGTTCTCAGCAATGTCGAAAGCTCGGCCGGAATCTCGCCAGTCGTGGTCTGAAGGGGCGGATACATGGTGAGAATCCGCTCACCGAGCTCCCCAGCTTGGGCTCTGAGATACCCATAGATATCCGTCGGCTCCATCGCGAACCTCCTGTGTTAAGTATGTTTGTGTGGCTTGTCGAGCTGGATCGTTATAAGAAGCAGCGAATGAGGGGCCGATGCCCGTTAATTCCTCAACGGAATTGGGAACGGAAGATTCGAAAGAACGGATCCATTACTCCATTCGAGGAACAACTCAGATCGCGGTTTGGCAATTCACGTTCATTCCAGAAACATCCCAGTCGACATGGGCGTTCACGGGTACCGATCCAAAACTGCGATTGGCCTTTAATCCCACACTTCGAGCCAATGACGCTCGAAGGGTGGAGCACCCGCAGCAACTTGGCTTGGGTTGAAGGGTGAACGATCCGCCTCTAGGATACGGGCGTAGAACTGTCTGATGTGGGGCTCACACAAAAGCATCCTGTTGCCGGAGCGAAGCCCATCCGTCGAACCTCTCGATAGGCCGCAAAATAGCTTTGAGGTAGCGGCTGCGCACCGACTCTCTTCGCTATGACCCTTACCTCTATGCTCTTTGCCTCCAGGCGGCGCCGAAAGGTCCATCTGTGAGCATCACCACAGATGAAGAGGACATCGTGGTTGAGGTCGTCCCCCAAACTATCGATCCAAAACTCTTCGCGGACCGGCCAACGATGAGCAATCTCGTGACGATACGCTGCATCTCGTGATGGAATGAGTGCCTCCCATGCGAAAGGAGGACCGGGGCCTAAGAACGGAAGGTCCTCTTCTATTGACAGTTCGCTCTTTTTGTCCCAGGTAGGCTCACAGAACCTATGCGTGATTCCGATCTCGTGAGCTGCGTCGTATACCACCGAGTGTCTTTGAGTGTTGCGGAGGATATCGGCGTTCGCTTCTTCTCCGATTAGCATCGGGTGGTATCGCGCGACAGCGGCTCGAATAAGTTCCCTGAGCTCAGCATGCCCGCGATTCTCAGGGTCCGTTAAAGAACTTCTGTTTCGGTAGGTCTGAGCGTTCATATGATCGCAACCGATGAGATAGAGCACCAGTCTCCAGTTCCTCCAGTCTGACTTCTTTCGCCCAAGTCATAAAGCTATAGGTAGTACATCAGGCTGTGCATCACCGATTCCGACATCTCCCAAAGCTCATCCATCCTAGATTGGTCTAATGTGCGCGGATCCCAGCCTTCCTTCAAGGCTCGAGCCGGATGAATCAGATTGCGAAATATTCTTATTTTGTCGACTGCATCCTTGGCGAGGAACTTTGGATGCGTGCCATCGTCTCGTACGTGAGATGGGCAGTCGATGGGTGCTCGAAGAACCCCGATTTCATCGGCTGCATCCACGAGATCGGCGAATCCGACTGACGAAGGAATCCGCAACTCACCTCCGTTGTCCGCTCCAAA
>Ga0307375_10001388_pt1 | contig 26627 bp, 19 predicted proteins | sample TR1MG_FD_202531 | JGI IMG/M metagenome (GOLD analysis project Ga0307375, IMG submission 202531) | Soil microbial communities from Risofladan, Vaasa, Finland - TR-1 | ecosystem: Environmental > Terrestrial > Soil > Coastal area > Acid sulfate soil | place: Finland: Risofladan, Vaasa | collected...
ACATGGCTTGGGTATAACGATGCACACACTGATTTGCGGTTCCATGGCTTACGACACCATCATGGTGTTCAAAGACCAATTCAAGAAACATATCCTGCCCGAGCAAATCCATATCCTCAACGTCGCCTTTCTGGTGCCGGAAATGCGCCGCGAATACGGCGGATGTGCGGGCAACATCGCCTACAACCTGCGCATGCTGGGCGGAAACCCGCTGATCATGGCGACGGTGGGCGACGATTTTGCACCTTACGCCTCGCGTCTGGATAATCTCGGTCTGGTACAAACCCATATCCGGCATGTGGCAGACCACTTCACCGGGCAAGCTTTCATCACCACCGACCTCGACGACAACCAGATCACCGCGTTCCATCCCGGCGCAATGAATCAATCCCACCTGAACAGCGTCTCCGCAGCGAAAGAAGTCACGCTGGGTATCGTTTCGCCTGACGGGCGTGAGGGCATGCTGCAGCACGCACTGGAATTTTCCGACCTTGGCATCCCGTTCGTGTTCGATCCGGGTCAGGGCATGCCGATGTTCTCGGGTGCGGAACTGCTTGGATTCGTCGAGCAGGCCACTTACGTCACGGTAAACGATTACGAAGCCAAGATGTTGCAGGACAAAACCGGCAAGACACTGGACCAGATCGCACAGCGCGTGAAAGCGCTGATCGTCACGCTGGGCGCGGACGGTTCGCTGATCTATGCCGATGGAAAGCAGATCGCGATTCCCACCCCCAAACCTGAAGCAATTGTCGACCCGACCGGCTGCGGCGATGCCTATCGCGCTGGTTTGCTGTATGGCATACAACAGGGCTGGGATTGGGAGACCACCGGCCGTCTCGCCTCGCTGATGGGTTCGCTCAAGATCGCCAATCGCGGCGGACAGAACCACAGCTACACGCGCACCGAACTGGCGGGTCTGTATGAACAGCACTTCGGGCACGCAGTGTCGTTGTAGGAGCGGGCCCTGCGTGTGTTGTTGGTGCTTCAGCCCCTTACAACCACGGCGTACCCCTTGCGGGTGCTGCCGCGACCCATACATGGTAGTTGTCGCGGGCATGGTCCGCTCCTACAAGTAAATCATTTTCCCGTATCGAAATGGAATAGGTTGTGATCGACCGAAACGTCATCTCAGCTGTCATTAGTGAAGCGACTCATCGCCCCTACTCACTACGCAATTCCACGCTTATCGGCGGTGGCAGTATCAACGAGGCGTACCGGCTGGAAGGAACGGATGGCGCACGCTATTTCGTCAAACTGAACGAAGCCAGGCATCTGGACATGTTTGTTGCCGAAGCCGCCGGTCTGGAAGCGATCGCCGCGACAAACACGATACGCGTGCCGCGACCCGTCGCGCACGGCAGTACGGGCAGACAAAGCTATCTGGTGCTGGAGCACCTCGAACTTTTATCGCTCGGAAATGCAAAGCTGCTCGGTGAACAACTGGCCGCACTGCATCGCTGTGAAGCGAAGAACTTCGGCTTTCCGGCTGACAATTTCATCGGCACCACACCGCAACCAAACCTGTGGGCAGATGATTGGGTGACGTTCTGGCGCGAGCATCGCCTGGGTTTTCAGTTGCGCCTTGCTGAGAAGAATGGCTACGATGGCCAGTTGCAAAGCCTGGGCGAAAAGCTGATGGACGCGCTGCCAGTTTTCTTCGCTAACCACACCCCTCAACCTTCGTTGCTGCACGGCGACCTGTGGAGCGGCAACCATGCCTTCCTTGCTGATGGCACGCCGGCAATATTTGATCCGGCGGTCTATTACGGCGACCGCGAATGTGATCTCGCGATGACGGAATTGTTTGGTGGATACCCTACGGATTTCTACACCGCCTACCGCGCTGCATATCCGCTGGATCCGGGCTACGCCACGCGCCGCGAGCTATACAATCTGTACCATATCCTTAACCACGCCAACCTGTTCGGTGGGGATGGCTGCGACACGTTACCGGCGAAGCCGGCCGATTGCGGGAGCCGCCCCCTGGTCGCCCTCCCGCACCAGAGGGCTACGCCCCACCGTGTGCGGGCGACCGGCTATGCCCGGCAAGCCGAGCAGATGATGCAACGGCTGCTCGCTGAAATTCGCTGATCACCAATGCTTTGCCACTGGGCTATTGCAACTCACCTGGAATAGCTTCCGGTCTTCCAGCCGGATCGCCGTCATCGGCCCACCCCACAGGCAACCGGTGTCGAGCGCGAAAACATTTTTTCTGAGCAGCAGGCCGAGCGCCGACCAGTGGCCGAAGACCACTGTCGAATCGCAACTGGCGCGTTTCGGAATGTCGAACCACGGTTGATATCCTGCGGGAATGTTCTCCACTTCGCCCTTGAACCTGAATTCCATCGCGCCTTCTGCGGTGCAGATGCGCATGCGGGTATAGGCATTAACGATTACGCGCAGGCGTTTGTAGCCGGTCAGGCTGTCATCCCAGTGGTCCGGTGTATTGCCGTACATGCGCTTCATGAATATCGCGTAGTCAGCGCCGCGCAGCGCCGCTTCGACTTCGCGCGCCAGACTCATCGCTTCCATTACGCTCCATTGCGGCAGCAATCCGGCGTGGACCAGCACGTACCCGTCTTGCGCATGCAGCAGGCGCTGGTTGCGCAGCCAGTGCAACAATTCATCGCGGTCCGGCGCGTTGAGTATCTCGTCCAGCGTGTCGCTGCGATGCAGTTCTGCCGCGCCTTCCGCGACCGCGAGCAGGTGCAGGTCGTGATTGCCAAGCACGGTGATCGCGCTGTCGCCGAGCGATTTGACAAGGCGCAGCACTTCCAGCGAACCCGGCCCGCGGTTCACCAGATCGCCAACCAGCCACAGCTGATCCTTAGCCGGATCGAAATCAATTCGATCCAGCATTTGTACCAACTCGGTATAGCAGCCTTGAATGTCGCCCACTGCGTAAATTGCCATCGCGTCATTCCGCCTTGTTAATCTGAAAACAGCGTAGCAGATATTTTGTCCTTGCCGATGAAAACCGCTCGTGTTTCGACCCCTGGTATTCCTGCGCCGCAACACCCTGTTCCCTGCCGGAAGAAGCTGGATGGGGTGTTTTCTGCTAAAGTGCGCGCCATGAATCTTACCAGCACCCAGCTCTATTTGCGCCTACTCGGCTATGTCAAACCTTATTGGCGCACCTTTGCAGTATCCATCATCGCGATGGCAGTGACAGCAGCAACCGAGCCATTGCTGCCGGCTTTGCTTAAACCCATGCTGGACGGCACTTTCGTTCACAAGGACAACACCGTGATCAAGTTTGCTCCGTTGATCATTTTGCTGATCTTTTTCGTGCGCGGTGTCGCTTCATTCATTGGTACCTATGCGATCGGTTGGGTCGGCAACAAGGTGGTAATGGATCTGCGCGAAAAGATGTTTTACAAGCTGCTGACGCTTCCCACCCGGTTTTATGACGACCACGCCACCGGCAATCTGATCTCCAAACTGATTTTCGATGTGACACAGGTGACTGCAGCAGCCACCAGCATCGTGACTGTTTCAGTCAGGGATACCATTATCATCATCGGATTGCTCGGCTGGCTGTTCTACCTCAACTGGAAACTCACGCTGCTCAGTCTGGTGATGTTGCCGGTCATCGCGTTTATCCTGCGTATCATCAACGCGCGCCTGCGCGATGCCAGCCGCAATTCGCAACACGCGATGGGCGATATCACCCAGGTGATAGAGGAGAGCGTTGCCGCGCACAAGGTGGTCAAACTGTTTGGCGGACAGCAATACGAGAGCGCCCGTTTTAGCGACAAAACCAATTGGGTGCGCCGCTACATCATGAAACAGACGATGGCAGCCGCAGCCAATGTGCCCCTGGTGCAGATGATCGCCGCCATAGCATTGGCCGTCATTGTCTATCTTGCCACGCTGCAATCGCAAAGCGATGAAACCACCGTCGGCGGCTTCCTTTCGTTCATCGCAGCCATGCTGATGCTGACCGCCCCGATCAAGCGCCTGACCGGCGTCAGTGAATTCCTGCAGCGCGGGCTGGCGGCATCGGAAAGCATATTCGGTCTGATTGATACACCCGGTGAAATCGATACCGGAAAAATATCCATAGGACGTGCCAGCGGCCGGATAGGATTCGAGCACGTTAACCTGTCCTACCAGCAGGATGACCGGCTGGCCCTGCGCGATATCTGCCTGGATATTCCTGCCGGGCAGGCCGTCGCGCTGGTGGGTGCATCCGGCAGCGGCAAGACCACGCTGGCAAACCTGGTTCCGCGCTTTTACCTGCCCAGCAGTGGGCGCATCACACTGGACGGCCATGATCTTGCCGACCTCACACTGGCCAGCCTGCGCGCCAACATCGCGCTGGTCAGCCAGGAAGTGGTGCTGTTCAACGATACGATTGCCGCCAATATCGCCTACGGCCAGATGCGCGCAGTGCCGGAGGCGGAAATCATTGCCGCCGCGCAGGCCGCCCATGCGATGGAATTCATACGCGAAATGCCGGAGGGATTCAACACGCTGGTCGGCGAGCGTGGCGTGAAACTTTCCGGCGGCCAGCGCCAGCGTATCGCGATCGCACGCGCCATTCTGAAAAATGCGCCCATCCTGATTCTCGACGAGGCAACCTCCGCGCTGGACAGCGAATCGGAACGACAGGTTCAGGCCGCACTGGAAACCCTGATGCAGGACCGCACTTCGCTGGTCATCGCGCACCGCCTGTCCACCATTGAAAAGGCCGACCGGATTGTCGTATTGCAAAAAGGCGAGATCGTGGAGACCGGCACGCACCGTGAATTGCTGGCGAAGGACGGGGTGTATGCGCAGTTGCACCAAACCCAGTTTGCCAATGCCCACTTGAACAATTCCAGATAGTTATTGAAAGTTTTTTTAGAATGAGCGACAAAAATAAACAAGTCTGGTTGATACTTTCCCACGGTTTTAACATGGACGGGCGCGCAGCGAGCCAGACCATCACTGACAAGATCCCGCATTTGCTCGATCTGGGCATAGAACCCATTGTTATCAGCGCAATCACCGGGAAAAAAGACAAAGTGATCGAGCATCATCAGGTACTGCCGGCAGGGCCGGTGGCTTTACGCTTCGATTTGCGCCACTACCTGAAGCAACGCATATCCTCGCGATTCGTTTATCGGCTTGCAATGACGTTAATTTCCCTGCTTCTGCTGCCCTTCATTCTGATTGAAAAGCTTATCATCCGTATTGAAACCCATTGGTCGTGGGCCATCACCGCTTATTTAACCGGTTCACGCATTATCCGAACACGCAAGCCGGCAATTGTTTATTCAACAGGTGGCGCTTATTCCTCTCATCTGGCGGGTTATTGGCTGAAGCTCAGATTTGGCCTGCCATGGATCGCCGAAATTCATGATCCCATGATTTTCCCCGGCCTGACAAAAAGCAAGATGCGTATGCGCTTTTCTGCTTGGATGGAAGGAATTATTTGCAAGCATGCCGATCTCGTTTGGTGGTTTACCGAAGAAGCTTTGGCTCGCGCACGGTCACGACACCCCGAGCTTGGCAATCGCGGCCATTTTATTATCCCCGGCGCCAATGAGCCGCTTTTTTCCCGTGAACCGTATCGGCGCGGCAAACATCTGGTAATCGGGCACTTCGGGTCGTTGGCGGAGACGCGTAACCTTGAGGTTTTTTTAGATGGATTGCGGCGCGGATTGGTAAATAATCCCCAATGGGCGCAACATATCCAATTGCATCTGTATGGTGGCGCAATCGACCCTGTTTCTGCGCGCGCCATAAAAGATTTTCCACATCCTGAAATGATAGAGCAGTTTGCACGCCTTGAGACTGACCAGAATACAGGCGAGAGCGGCAGGGATCGTGTTCTAAAACGTATGAATGCTGCTGATTGTTTATTATTGCTGCATGGCACGGTTCCATTCTGCGAAGAGTATATTCCCTCGAAAATGTTCGAGTATCTCTGGACACAGCGCCCTATCCTGGCGCTGGTATGGCACAACCCGCAAATGGAGCGCATGCTACGGGAACTAGGACATTGGGCAGTAAAAGCAGATGATGTCGATGCTATCGCTACTGCGCTTGAAGAACTGCATGCGCGCTGGATGCGCGATGATCTGGCCGACTCCGGCGCGCTTTCGCTTTACACTGCCGCAGCTGCCACGCGCAAGATCGTCGCTCTGGCGCAAGAATGTATCTCTGTTGAAATCAGGTTAGCCCAAATATAAGAGGAAATTGGACATGTCCAATCGAACACCACTAGTACTATATTGCTGCACTTACTCAAAAGATCTGAACAGAGTGAAAAGGCTGCTTCAAAGTATTCATTTGCACAATCAAGACAAATTAAGAACCTTCGTTTCATGCCCAGCGAAAGATCTTGAGCTATTCAAAAGTGAACTGTCAGCTTACGATTTCAATTTGATTAATGAAGAAAATATTATCCGCAAAAATCCACGTATTGACATCGTGCATTTATATCAAAATCCAGGTTGGATTCAACAACAGATTATCAAATCGGAATTTTGGCGTCTGGATATTTCTGACAACTATCTGGTATTGGATTCTGACTGCGTTTTTATCAGGGATTTTTGCCTTGCCGACTTTATTGTCACTGATAACGTACCTTATTCCATCATTCACGAAGGCAAGGATATTCTTCAAGCTACAGAACGTTTCGGGCCAAAGTATGCCCGGCATGGATTTTTGGAAGATCGAATTCCGATTCGCGACATTTTAGGTCGAAAGGGTGTGGTTTACGACTATGGATATGCCCCGTTTTTATGGAGCCGTAAAGTTTGGGAAGCTTTGGATATAAATTATCTTCAACCGAAGCAGATGAGTTTCTTAGATGCCGTGCTGAAATGCGAATCTGAATTCACGTGGTATGGCGAATCATTAATGAGATATCGACCCATTCCTCTTTACCCTCGAGAACAGCTCTTTAAACATTACCATTATGAGCATCAATATTGGCAAGATAAAATGCTCGGTTATACTGAAGCTATCCTAAAAGCAGATTATCTGGGCGTTGTGTATCAATCTAACTGGCAAACATGGGAAGATTTTGGTCAACCGAGAAAAAAATTGGGCTCCCTGATGCTGCGATCAATTAAGCGCTGGCTTAAATTCATTCAATTCAGACTTCGGGTATTTTAGAGTGGCTAAGCAGATATCAATTGGGGCACCCCAAAGAGGATTTTTGGTTCGAGCGTAATTTTAAATAACGTGAGCAAAGATATGAGTCCAAGATCAATATTGAATCACCGTAGAATGCATTATTCAGAATTTGGTGAAGATGGACTCCTTCTTTACATTATTAAAAAAATTGAAGAGAAGGCTTTTTTAGATAAATTTTATGTTGAATTTGGCGCTTGGGATGGCAAGCATGCAAGCAATACCTTTGTATTTGCAGAAGCTGGTTACAGGGGAATATTCATTGAGGCTAATGCAGAAAAATTTCTTAAGCTAAAAACCAACATGGCTAGTTTTCATTCAGTAAGCGCAGTGTGTAGACTAGTTCAAGCACAGGGAAATGATTCGTTAGAAAATATATTAAAGGAATACGATGCACCCAATCATTTTGATATTTTATCAATTGATATTGACGGTGATGATTATTGGGTTTGGAAAGGATTGACTTCCTTTCGCCCAAAGGTTGTAGTGATTGAAGTCAATTACAAGGATAAACCTGGCGTTCATCGAATTAATCAAACTGGCGAGCCTTTTGTTTATGGAACTACTGGCACAAGCATTACATCAATGAATGAACTTGCGGAAGCTAAGGGCTATAAATTAATAGCCAATATTGGTTGCAATGCCGTTTTTGTGGATTCGATGTATTACAATTTATTTCACTCAAAACCTGTAACTGAATTTGAATTATTTACCTATGAAGGGTTCAAACTCAAAGAAATTTCTATTCAAGAATCATTTAGATTTATTATGGAAAAAATTAGAAAGAATATTCTATCTGCAATCTTCATTTAATTATCTAGAAAAATACCGCTGGTTAATTTACTTTCTTGAAAATAATGCCTCCTTACTATGCTGGACTAGGTCCCATTCGTTATAGCTAACTCACAGATACCAATAATCATACTTATAAGTTGTTGCGCTATCTAACCGCCGAGAAGCTAATCTGAATTAAGATCAAACATATTTGGTCAATGTATGCCCACCGCCACTGATAAATCTTTCGATTGTAATTCGAAGAAGATAAATTTAAACCGTATTACGCTAGTAAATATGCTGGCCTCCGGAAAGTCCAATTACATTTTCACGACTTGTTACGGAGAAACTTGCAGGAACATAATATCCTTTATATAGCTCTTGGCACGTGAAATTGGAATAGTTGGAAGGTGCCGTTCGAATTAACCTTTACTGAGGACATTACATTCAGGATATGGAAGACCGATTGGGCAGTGTGCCTAAAATTGCGTGCGAGTAGCCATAATTGTTATATTTCATTGCGAAAATGTCGGGCAAGCAGGTTTTAATTTCATGATATTATATTTAGATTGTCGATCAACTAATGTGGCAATGTGTCGGCTTGGCAGAATCAATCGAATCTTGCGCAACCGAACAAGCCTTATCCCTATCTTCTTTCCTGAATATTTAAACTGTCTTTTGGCCGCATGAATTTCCGTTTTCCCCCTGTCCTATTGACCTCCTGCGTAATTGTTTCCGATTATTCCGTTAACCTCAAGGATAAAGATTTTCGAATTGGATTGACGCTACAATCGATAGCAAAATGGCTCGAGATAGTACCGGATCTGCGCTTGGTAATATGTGACGGCTCCAATTTCGATTTCTCCGTAATCGTGCGTGAAAGATTTCCCTGTGCAAGCATCGAATCTGTTTTCTTTCAAAACGATGTCCAGAAGGTAGAAATCTACGGCAAGGGTTACGGCGAGGGAGAGATCGTAAATTACGCGATCGCTCATTCAGTTTATCTCAGAGAATCAGAATATTTTGCGAAATGTACCGCCAAACTTTGGGTCGATAATTTTCCTGACTGTGTCGCTGGATGGAATGGCCGCTGTTTGCTAAAAGGTTATTTTGCCGATGTCTTTTCGTTTAATCCGACCCGTTTCGAATACGTCGATACCCGTTTTTATATCGTCAGCAAGGCATTTTATATGAAGTATTTTTCAACGGTATATTTAAACGTTGACAGCGATCATGGTGTGAGCCTGGAGCATTGTTTTCGCGACGTAATCGAGAAGTATGGACTTAAAAATATATTATTCAACGTGCCAGCGGTAATCTGTGGCGTGGGTGGTGGGAGCGGAACTTATTACAAAAATAATCTGAAACGCAGAATCAAGGAATCTATCAGATTAAGATTAGCAAAGAGACAAAGCTTGTATAAGTTATTGTTTTAGTACATTTATTTTACGTCGAGTTTAATTCGGCGATTATTCCACTTAACTGTTACAAGCTTGGAATTAGGAGAATTAGTTCTTCCATTTGTAAGCATGCCGAATAGCAAGCCAGCGACCAACATAAATTGTTCGATTTCGTGATCTCGGAATATCGAATCCAATAACCCACGTACTGCGAACAGGATAATCAAAAGTGCAAGTGCCAGACCAAGTAGTTCTTTTCGCGTTTGCCATACCTGCCATCCAAAGTGGCCCATTATAAATAAAATCCAACCCCAGAGAAACAATCCCTGAACGCCAACTTCCAAGCCTAAGTCTATCCAGCTGTTATGGCTGTGAGCCATACCAGCGTGCCCAAATTTTTCCACCTCAAGGTTGTGGAATGTATTTCGTGCTATTTCTGTACCCCAAGGGTGTGCCATCAGCACACGCCACCCTTCATGCGCCCATGCAATACGATAATATTCCGAAGCATCGACTGGTATTCCATTTGGTGTTACTGGCAAATCTGTTCCATCGCCATTTAACCACAACAAATCTCGATCAATATTCCAAGCAATGGGTATGGTTGCAATAAAAGTCTTCCATCGGTGGTCGGTTTTGTAAGATGTGTATCCAATTGCTAAAACAATGATTAGCGTTGAGAGGACAGATGTGACGATTTTTTTTCTCGAATATGCTTTGTGGATTTCTGAAATCATCATGCATGCGCCAAGAGTAAATCCGAACAGCAGGATGAGTATTCCATTGCGGGATGACGCTGCAAATAGTGAAAATACTAACAAAATAATTACAGCTGTAATTTGCCAACTAGGTATCGGAAGCAGCCTGTTACCTCTAGTCAAGCGACCAAGCATATCGGCAATTATTATAGGCTCCAGCAATGCAATCAGATAATTGGTTATTCCCTTTTGATCAGTTATTCCGAGTTGATCGGGAAGAAACCTGTCTGCCATGACTAAATGATAAATTATGACAATTGCATTGATTAAAAGAAATATGACTACAGGAATCATGATTATCATTGCAACTGCTGTCTGTGGACTTCTTATCTTGGACTGCATCAGTACATGGGCAATACCAATACCGACAACAAATGACATCAACACAGGTAACCATTGGCCCTTCCACTCTATTAATGAGTATAAAGGCCGATCTGATATAAATCCTGCTATAACTAACATCCAAAGTTCCAAGACTATTAATAGCAGTACTGCCAACAGGAGCGGTTTCGGTTTTTTCTTCAATGCTTCCCAAAAGGGCTTCAGTGCAATAAAGAAGACGATTACCAAAATTAATTTTCTCAGGGCTATCGCATGAGGCAAAGAGAAAATATAGAGCAGGAGTTCAGTTAATATAATTAATATAAAACTCGCAGAGCTCAGCTGTTGCTCACGAATATAATTCATTACCGAAGACCAGGAGTGTTGTATGTTTTTCATTTTCATTCTTGGATGCTATTTTGTGAGTTCAACAATTCCAGTGCGTGAATCACTCTTGCTGACGGCAGATTCTGCAAACAGTCACTCAAGCTTTCGAGATGCCGCTCGCAACCTTCTTCCATACACGGTACACAGTCGCCCTCACCTTGCAAAACCAACACGTTTTTAACATGCTGGGTGCCTTTCAACCTGTAAGGATTTTGATCTTCTCCGAAACCTTTTGGCCACGGCCCCCATTTCACCGGATTGGAGGGTCCGAATAACGCAACGGTGGGAGTGCCAAGTGCCGCCGCCATGTGGGTTAGCACAGTATCCGGCCCGACATAATATTTTGCGCGGCTGATCAGAAATGCACTGCCGGAAAGGCTCAATTTTCCCGCCATGTTCAACGTAGTTGAAGGCATAGAACTGAAGATCTCTCTGACATAGGCCAGCTCCTCCGCGTCGCCACTCCCGGTCAACACGGCAGCTACTCCTTTTTTTTCTAGCCAGCTGGCCAGTTCGATCCAGCCATCCCGATGCCACATTTTGTATGAATATTTCGGGGATAGGTGCAACACCGCAAAGTCCTGCGCATTGATATCAAAAGGCAACACCTCATTTACAGAGTTTTCATCTGATTTATCCCACGTAACCACTACTTCATGGTTACGTTTTATACCCATAAGATCGACCAACCCGAGATTCGTTAGTACGGTGTGGGTGTCGACATTATCAAATTTTGCCCACCGCGTGAGTAGACGCTTTTTCCAGCTTTGCTTTTTGCTGCCATCCTGCATTCCAAATCGCGTTTTTCCAGCGATCCATACGTATATGGTCGGACGGTCTCCAAGAAGGGTTGTAAGCGCAAGATCATAACGGTGGAACAAGCTGAGCATCAGTCTTAAGTGCCGCCAAAATCCTGGGCGCGTCGGGATGGTGATAACACGGTCAATGTCGGGGTTTCGAAGCAAAACCCCTTCGGTATGCTCGAACACCAGCACATTAATTTCAGCATGCGGCCACGCCAATCGCATCGAACGTATTACAGGTGTAGATAGCAGAACATCACCTATGCGCATGGTGACTGCCACCAATATGCGGCGAGGGGGGGTCAAATTCGCACCGTTTTAATCAAATTTGTGTAATCCATTGTTTGGAATTATAAACGCTATGGTATGTCTGTAGCCTGTGCAATTCGAAATATGGTTGTCATTAAGAAACAGGGAAGTTCAGTTCCAATTATTATTTCATCATCCCAATGATTGAATTATGTCATTCGCTGCAATTGTCTTTAACGGCTGAGAGGCAAGTATAATCTGTCGTCTATAAATCTGAAGCTATTAAATTTTACGTGAATCCGAGCCTTGCTTATCTTCAACAATTTAATATATCGAGGACTAGTTTTGTCGGGGTTGGACTTTATGGTTGCCTTGAGAATATGGCGGTTATATTCCTCCGAGTGGTGATTACATTTTCTAATGCCAATCCATTATGAACACAATGCGTTTTTTAATTAAAAATCAGGCCATCTCTTTTTCATATTGTTGTTCATGTTAAAAGTCCCTTTCAATGTAACTCCCGCAGACGCCCTGCAAAAGAGGCGGGATTATCGACCTGACATTGACGGCCTGCGTGCAATCGCGGTTTTGTCTGTTGTGTTTTTTCATGCATTTCCCTCGTTACTCCATGGTGGATTCGTCGGCGTTGACATATTTTTTGTTATTTCAGGCTTCCTGATTTCAAAGCATATTTGGGAAGAGTTGGGTGCAGGAACCTTCAGCATTAAAAAATTCTACTCGCGTCGGGTTAGACGCATCTTTCCAGCCCTGGGTGTTGTATTATTTTTTTGCTTGATAATGGGCTGGGTGATTCTGACGCCGGGTGAATATGAACAACTGGGCAACCACGTTTTAGCCGGTGCCGCATTTGTGTCCAATATTATTTACTGGAAGGAAGCGGGATATTTTGACAGCGCTGCCGATACTAAACCCCTGCTGCATCTATGGTCGCTTGGAATCGAAGAACAGTTTTATATCGTATGGCCCTTGTTTTTAGTTTTTTTCTGGCGTTACTCCAAACATCTTGGCTGGGCATTTCTTGGTGTGCTGTGCGTTTCTTTTTCTTACAGCGTATTTGTTGTGCGCCATGATGTAGTTGCCGACTTTTATTCTCCATTGACTAGATTCTGGGAGCTGGCACTTGGTGCTGCGTTGTCATATGCGGCAGTACCCAAATCAATCGTGCGTCGTTCCCTCATCTCTTGGCTTGGCATTTCACTGATCGTTATTGCGGTCACTATGATACAAAATAATTATTCTTTTCCCGGAGCATGGGCATTGCTCCCTACCATTGGTGCAGCTTGCCTTATCTATGCTGGTGAAGATACCTGGTTGAATAGACAAGTATTGTCGCATCGTTTGCTTGTATGGATTGGACTTATCAGTTACCCGCTATACCTGTGGCACTGGCCGTTGCTTTCATTCGCGCGAATTATTGAATCAGGCACACCCAACACAGGTGTGCGATTTTGGCTGGTTGCTGCGAGCGTAGCTCTGGCGTGGCTGACTTACAGATTTCTGGAACGACCCATAAGATCTCGACGTACTAATACAAATTTCATATTGTTGCTGTGTATGAGTGTTTTTTTGCTTGGTGTTGCCGGTTTGACTGTAAAAAAGCAAAGTGGATTTAAATTCCGCACATTTTCAATGTTGAACGGTGATACGACTTCCATAATCCTTGGTGCTGATCGAGATAAATTGCAACATGAGTGCGGTATCAGCGAAGCAGATAAGGCTCTCTTTCAATATTGCCTGAGGGGTGGTAGCAACCCACACTATGCAGTGCTTGGCGATAGCAAGGCAGAGGCGCTTTTCTATGGATTGGTGAGAGAATCAAAGCCTGACCAGCAGTGGATGATGATTGGTTCGGTATACCCGCCGGGAAGCAGCTCCGCATTTGATGATCGTCAGCAACATAAGAATCAACTTGCCTTGCAAACGATCGTTCACAATCGATCTATAAAGGTTGTTGTCCTCGCTGTAGCTTTGCGTGATATCTTCCCCGCCAATCGTGAAACGGGATATTTGGCAAAAGATTATGTTCCACCTAACGCTAAAGTTTTGAGTTACAGCTCGACCATTCAACAACTTGAGCAGGCCGGAAAAAGTGTAGTATTTTTTATTGATAATCCAACTTTCCCTGATCCCACAAGCTGTATCAGCGGTGGTGCAACTTCAAACTCGTTCTTGAATCAATTATTGTCGCGCAAGAAGAATCCAGATTGCACAATTCGCTATACAGATTTCCTTGCCGGAACCCAAGCATATCGTCAGTTCGCAGATGAATTGAAGCGACTTCATCCTCGTCTGACTATCTATGATCCCTCGCCGTTACTTTGTGACATACCCGATAATGTATGCACGATCACACATCATGGAAAGTTCTTATACAGTTATGGAGATCATATCTCCGACTATGCCAATTCAATGATTGCCAAAGATATGTTACCGGTTATCCGAAGGCTGGTGCCTTGATATGCACCACTTTTCGGTGCAGCAGTCTTCATTACACTTTCTCTGAACACAACTTTTTCAAAATCTTATATTTCAGGTAGGTTGTTCTGAAATTCATCTTGGCAACATTAAATCCTGCTATCCCATCGAGAAATCCCAGGCGCAGGAAATAGGTTCTGATGAATGCCCAGCCGGCACGCAATGGCGCGTCGGCAAACGTGGCTGTTTTGCCCTTCTTCATCATCTGCAAGGCTCCGGCTTTTGCGTACTGCTCAGTTTTGCGCCGCACGTCTGCTTCATTCAAATAACTGTAATGCAGCAACGGGCTGGTCAACCGTCCAGCAACCCCTTCAAGTATCACCCGCTCGTGCACCATGTCATCTGAAAATCGGCCCCTGGTTCTTTTGAATAGCCTCAACACGTAATCCGGATACCAGCCGGAATGCCTGATGAAACGTCCGCAGAATTGCGACAGGCGCGGCACGTAGAATCCATCCTCGCTGACCTTTTTCATCGCGTTGATGAGTTGTTCTTTAAGTTCAACCGACACGCGCTCGTCGGCATCGATAGAAAACACCCACTCGTGAGTAGCATAGGAAAGCGCGCGGTTTTTTTGCATGCCAAAACCGGGCCAATCATGCTGATGAACTTGCGCTCCCAGCTCGCGGCAAATTTCCACCGTCGCATCGACACTGCCGGAATCCACCACGATGATTTCGTCTGCCCATTTCACCGTCTCCAGGCAGGCGCGGATATTTTCGGCTTCATCTTTGGTGATGATGATGACGGATAGTTTATCCATGTCACTCAAGTTTTGATTCACGCAACAATTGCCAGCCAACCGTGTTGCGCGAAGAAGGGTGTCAAGCCGGTGCAGACTTTTGGTATGGCAGTACTCACAGGGCAGCGGTCTCTTCGCGTAACGAAGCCTGGTAACTCGGTTGGTATTCCGGCACCCAGCGCGCAAGCGCCGCGCGCACCGCATCATCCTCCATCACGGTTGCAGATACCCACATGAGCAGTTGTGCCAGCCATACCGAATCGGCTTGCCGTGCCTGAGCGATGCGCAGTTTGGAATGCGGAGTTGGTAAGGTATGCTCGTTGTCAGCCAGCAACTCTTCATAGAGTTTTTCACCCGGGCGCAGGCCGGTGAATTCAATTTTTATTTCATCTTCGGTAAAGCCGGACAACCGGATCAGATCTTTTGCCAGATCGACAATTTTGACCGGCTCGCCCATTTCCAGAACGAATATTTCTCCGCCTTGTCCCATCAATCCTGCTTGCAATACCAATTGGGCTGCCTCAGGAATAGACATGAAATAACGGGTAATTTCGGGATGCGTCACCGTGATTGGTCCGCCCCGTGCAATTTGAGCGCGGAATGTCGGAATTACGCTGCCGGTACTGCCCAGCACATTGCCGAATCGAACCATCACGAAGCGCATAGTCCCTGTAGGTTGTAACGCTTGGCAAACCATTTCTGCCAAGCGCTTGCTGGCACCCATCACATTGGTCGGATTGATTGCCTTGTCGGTTGAAATCATCACGAACTTGTTCACCCCGTGCTGCTGTGCCGCCTGAGCCACCGTCCATGTGCCCAACACATTGTTGCGGATTGCCTGCCAGGCATTCTGCTGTTCCATCAGCGGCACGTGTTTGTAGGCGGCAGCATGAAACAGTACGCTGGGTCTGTGTTGCTGCATTACTTCATCTACCCGGGCCGCGTCGCGCACGTCGCCTATCAGGCAGATAATTTTTTGTGACGGGAATATCTGCTTCAATTCCTGTTCAATGGTATACAGGGCAAATTCACTCGTCTCGAACAATATCAGTGTGGCCGGTGAAAATCGCGCGATCTGTCTGCACATCTCGGCGCCTATCGATCCACCCGCTCCGGTTACCATCACTGCGCTGTCCTGGAGCAGGGTATGTAATCCGGTGTTATCCAGCTCTACCGGATCACGTCCCAACAGATCATCCAGCTCTATCGCACGCAGTTGCGACACAGCCACTTTGCCGCTCATCAAGTCATCGAATGAGGGGACAGTAAGTGCCTTCAACTTTGCCATATCACACAAGTCTATCGCACGCTTGCGCTGCTGGTGCGAACTAGACGGCATTGCGATGATTACTTGCGAAACGCTGAGCTGTTCGGCCCATTTCGGGAGACTTTCCAGCTTTCCCAACACCAGAACACCGCTTAGCATGCGCCCATGTTTATCGGTATCGTCATCCAGAAAACCTACCAGTCGCCAATTGCCGCTTTTTGCCAAATCTTTGGCCAGGCTTGCCGCGGCGTCACCTGCACCCAATACCAATACCGGCTCGCCGTGCAGTTTAAAATTACTGTACAGACCCTGTTCTTTCCACAGCCTGTATACAAATCGGCTGCCGCCCATTATCAAAATGAGCAACAGGGGATTCATAACCAATACCGATCGCGGGATCACCAGATCCAGGCGCAACATCCAGAACATCAACGGTATGGCTGCCGCCGATAGCATCACAGCCAGAAAAATTCTTCGCAGGTCGGTGGTGCTCGCATAACGCCAAATTCCGCGATACAGGTTGAATCGCCAGAAAATCACCATTTGCAACAATACTACCAAATATACAGACTTGTGCAGTTCTGCCGAAAAGTTCGCCGGCAATTCAAAGTTGAAGCGCAACAGATAGGCAAAACTCCACGCCAGTGCAGCGGCAATGCCGTCGTGCAGCACCGCTAAAGTAGTGCGTATATTGGCTCTAAACCTCGTTAGCACTTTTATTCTTTGCCTCATGTTGCCGCCAACGCCTATCAACCCAGATTGCCAATCCCAGATATATGGCTCCCCACAATAGCAGCAGGTAGCCCTGTGACTGTGCACCAAGGCCGATCCCCCACAATGCAGAAATACCGGCCAGCAGCATCAGCACATATTCGGCAACCGCGGTATTGTGATGTCCCCAACCCATTTGTATCACGTGCTGGTAATAATGTTCGCGATGGGCTTCGGTCAGTTTTTCTCTGCGCCGTGCACGTTTAAGCAATGTTGCGGTTGCATCGACCACAAACGGTGAAAATACCAGAATCGGATACCAGATCGGCCAGAATCCCTGTTGCCAACCCCACACGCCAAATGCCGACGCAAGAAACCCCAGTGTAATTGATCCCGCATCACCCATGAAAAGCCGGGCAGGGTGAAAGTTATGGTAAAGGAAACCCAATGCGGCACCACCAATCGTGAAATTAAGCATGGCAAAGGCTTCATTGCCATGTATCAACCCGGCTATACCATAGAAGCTGAAACCGAACAGTGCCATGCCGCCTGCCAGCCCATCCGAGCCGTCCATGAAGTTGAAAAGATTGGTCATCCAGACGATATATAGCAGTACCGGCAACATCCATATCCAATGGATTCCAGCTCCGGCCAATACAATCAGCGCTGCGACAAAGTGACCGAACAAGCGAAATTTGGCAGGCAGGCCGCGAACATCATCAACCAGTGAAAGTGCGAACAATCCCAACACAGGCAACACGATCCACCATGCCCAGAAATGAAACAGCAATATCCATCCCGACAGAATCCCCGCCATGATTGCGACCCCGCCAACCCGGGGTATCGGCTCGGTATGCAATGAACGGTCGTTGGGAATGTCTTCTAACATTCCGTGTTTGTTCAGCGTCAGGATCAATGACAACATCATGGTTACAAACGCGGAGATGACGGGTGGGTATAAAGTCATGCTAATTACCAAGATCTTGGGTGGCGCATTTTAGCAGCTTATCTTTCGGACTCAGCCTCAGATAGCAATCCCATACACTGCTTATATACCTGTTGTGCATTGATTGCTTGTTGGCATGGTGGAATTTCCTGTTTGCTGGTTATCCTGGGGCAATCACGCTTGAAGCAGGGTGAGCAATAGATGCCGCTGGTGATATGTATACAGGCTTTTCCGAGGACACCGCTATATCCCGGATCGGTCGGTCCGTGCAGCATCACGCCCGGAACATCAAGCGCCGCGGCCAGATGGCCGATTCCACTTTCCACACTGACGAATGCCTGGCAGTGCAGCAATATTCCCATCAACTCGGTTAGCGATAGCTCGGGCAGTACCCAAACCATATCCCCTCCAGCCGCCTTGATGCGATTAGCGCGTTGTCTTTCTGCTTCGTTTCCCCGCGGCAGCAAACAGCGCAATCCACCCTGTGAAAATTTGTGAATCAGATCTATCCATGCGGCTTCTGGCCAATATTTGCTATTCCAGGTTGTCCCGTGCAATAAAACAACGTAAGGCTGATCAGCTATTATTTTTAGTGCGTCTGATAATTCGCTTTGCGAGTGTTCCTGGCGGAATTTATCCAGACCGAAATCCCCTGGAAGTTTTGTTTCTGCGCCAAACATTTGGCCGACCAGTTCCCGGTTTTTTTCGATGACATGTAATCCATCAGGAATGTGGGCGGTTTTTTGGTACAGTTTTGCCGCAATTGATTCTCTGGCTGAGTCGGCATCAAACCCATACACCGGTACACCCGGCAGGCGTGACAACACAGCACTTTTGAGCAGACCCTGGGCATCCAGAACAACATCGTATTTTTCTGCCTGCAACCGTCGTCGCAACTGGCTCAGCAGCACCGGCAACTTCCACCAGATTTTTTTGTGCGCGCGCAGCGGTACCGTAATCACCTTGTCAACCGCAGCATGCCAACTCACCGCTTCAGCAAAAGCCGGCTCCACTAACCAGTTGATTACCGCATTTGGAAACTGCCGGCGTAAATCACTGATGGCTGGAAATAGATGAAGGATGTCACCTAGCGAAGATAACCGTACAACAAGTATTTTCATTATGTTTATATGTGCAATTTACATCCATTTTGTGCCATTTTGTGCCATTTTTCGCCTATGCAACTTCCAACATTCTAGTTTGCTCAAGACATTACAACAATTGTTTTCCTTGAGTAGCGACCACAACGACACTACTATTCCAAACATTACCTCGGTACCCAAACTGAACCCGATGATTTTCCTTTATACCTTCGTGCTTTGGCTGTTGCTGCCTTATATATTTTTTCGCCTGCTCTGGCGTGCCAGAAAGCAGCCTGAATATCTAGATCACATCGGTGAACGATTTGGCTTTTATTCCTTGCAATGCAGCAATCCGGTTATCTGGTTGCATGCTGTTTCTGTCGGTGAGACCCGCGCCACCCAAACCCTGGTCACCCGCCTGCGCTCAAACTATCCGCAACACCAGATTCTTCTTACCCACACCACGCCAACCGGTCGTTTAGCCAGCGAACAACTTTACGGCAAGGGTGTGTTAAGAGTTTATCTACCTTATGACTATCCCTTTGCGGTTAAGAATTTTCTGCGGCATTTTCAACCGCAGCTTGGCATTTTGATGGAAACGGAAATATGGTTCAATTTGATTCATTCCTGTAACCAATTCGGAACCCCTTTATTGCTATTGAACGCGCGCATGTCTGAGAAATCCAGGCGAGGATATGCCCGATTTTCTCAGCTGACGCTTACCGCTTTAAATGAACTCGCTACCATTGCTGCACAAACCGCTGAAGATGCCGCACGCCTGACCAGCCTCGGTGCAAAAAATGTTTCAGTGCTGGGCAACCTGAAATACGACATTGATCCTCCGTTGCACATGATGGAACTGGGCAAACATCTGCGCGAGCAGTTCGGCGCGCAGCGAAGTGTTCTTCTTGCTGCCAGCACCAGAGAAGGGGAAGAGGCACTATTGCTGGATAACCTGCAGGATATAAATATTCCGGGATTTTTGCTGGTGCTGGTACCCCGTCACCCGCAGCGATTTAATGATGTTGCCGAAATGCTTAAACAGCGCGGTATTGCATTTATACGCAGAAGTGCTCTGGGCGAAAGTATAAGCACTCACTCCGCCAGTACGACTTATCAGCAGTCGGTACCTTCGGATATCAAGGTGGTGCTTGGTGATAGCATGGGTGAAATGTTTGCTTACTATGTTGCTGCCGACCTTGCATTCGTCGGTGGCAGCATGCTGCCGTATGGCGGGCAAAATCTGATCGAATCCTGCACGGTAGGTACCCCCGTGTTAGTTGGGCCGCATATGTATAATTTTGAAGAGGCGACCCGATTGGCTGTTACAGCCGGGGCCGCCATTCAGGTTTTAGATGTTGAAGGGCTGGTTTTTGAAGCTCAACGCTTTTTTAACGATCCCGTTGCACAAATCAGCATGCGTAATCAATGTATAAGCTTTGTTGCAACCAACCGCGGCGCAACAGAAAGATCACTGCAACTTACCAGGCAATATCTGGATGTTCCTATACATCCAGATTCTGGACTCCCAGCGCATTCTTCTCGATAAATGCTCGCCGTGGTTCGACTACGTCCCCCATCAGGGTAGTAAAAATTTCATCTGCCGAAATGGCATCTTCGATGCGCACGCGAAGCAGGATGCGGTTTGTGACATCCATGGTGGTTTCCCACAATTGCGATGGATTCATTTCCCCCAACCCCTTGTATCGCTGTATATTTACACCTTTCTTTGCCTCCTCCAACAGCCACTCGATGGCCTGTTTAAAGCTGGATACGGCACGCTTTTGATCACCTCTGGCAATGTAGGCTGTTGACTTGATTAGACCGTTTAGTGTTTCCGCCGCTTTTCGGATCTGCACATAGTCGCTGCCATTCAGGAAGTCCTTATCCATATAACTGACCGAATAGTTGCCGTGATACAGCTTTTCCAGACGCAGGCGGTGTTCGCCTGCCTCGTCTGTTTCCACCACAACTTTGATACTGCCACCACAGGCGCCCTCCAACTGTTTGGCGCTGCTTTGTGCTTGTATTAAATCATCCAACGACAATGCCGGCAGGATTAACAGCGCATGACTTGCTTCCGGAGCAGTGAAGCGTGATAAGCGATCAATAACCGCTTCGGCAAGGAAATACTGTTTTGCCAACAGCTCCAGCGCGTCAGATTGTATAGGCAACGCGTCGGCTGCCGGATATAACATTGCGTTGTTGAGTGCGGACTTGAGCATGTAGATCTTCATCTCCTGGTCATCTTTGAGATAACGCTCCTCCTTGCCCTGCTTGATCTTGTAAAGCGGTGGTTGCGCTATATAAATATGACCACGCTCAACCAACTCCGGCATCTGTCTGTAGAAAAAAGTAAGCAGCAGGGTGCGGATATGAGAGCCGTCCACGTCAGCATCGGTCATGATGATGATGCGGTGGTAGCGCAGCTTGTCGGGATTGTATTCGTCCTTGCCGATGCCTGTACCCAAGACCGTAATCAAGGTGGCTATTTCCTGGGATGCAATCAGTTTCTCGAAGCGCGCTTTTTCCACATTCAAAATCTTGCCTTTAAGCGGCAAGATCGCCTGAAACTTACGATCACGACCTTGTTTGGCCGACCCACCAGCAGAGTCGCCCTCTACCAGATAGAGTTCTGATAAGGCGGGGTCTTTTTCTTGGCAATCAGCCAGTTTTCCAGGCAGGCCCATACCATCCAAAATTCCTTTACGCCGAGTCAAATCTCGCGCTTTCCGAGCCGCTTCCCGCGCGCGTGCTGCTTCGATAATTTTATTGACGATAATTTTCGCGTCATTGGGGTTTTCCAACAGGAAAGAACTCATTTGTTGGCCAATCAAATCTTCGATAACCGGGCGTACTTCGGATGAAACCAGTTTATCCTTGGTCTGTGATGAGAATTTTGGATCGGGTAATTTCACAGACAGCACAGCAGTCAATCCTTCGCGCATGTCGTCACCCGTTGTATCTACCTTGGCTTTTTTAGCCAACTGCTCCGCCTCAATATATTGATTCAGTGTGCGCGTCATTGCGGTGCGAAGTGCCGTTAAATGCGTTCCGCCATCGCGTTGCGGAATGTTATTGGTAAAGCATTGCACGGTTTCCTGGTAAGAGTCATTCCATTGCATTGCAATTTCAGCCGTAATTCCATCCTTTTCGCCTATTGCATAAAATACGACCGGGTGCAGGGCGGACTTGTTTCGGTTCATATATTCAACAAAGCCTTTTATGCCACCACTAAATGCGAAATTTTCTTCTTTCCCATTTCTATGATCAATAAGGGCGATTTTTACCCCGTTATTCAGAAATGAAAGTTCGCGAAGTCTTTTTGCCAAGATATCAAAGTGGAATTCAACCAGGCCGAAAGTCTCTTTTGCAGCAAGAAAGTGCACCACGGTACCTTTCTTGCTCGAGTCACCAATAACCTTTAACGGAGCGACCGGATCACCATGGCGGAATTCCATGAAGTGTTCCTTTCCATCGCGATATATAGTCAGTTTCAACCATTCCGACAGAGCATTTACGACAGATACGCCGACGCCATGCAGACCACCGGATACTTTATAAGAGTTGCTATCAAACTTTCCTCCCGCATGGAGGATTGTCATAATAACTTCAGCTGCCGAGCGATTTTCCTCTTTATGAATATCCGTTGGAATTCCGCGACCATTATCGCTAACGCTAATCGAATTGTCGGCGTGTATGGTTACGTTAATTTCATTACAGTGCCCAGCCAGCGCTTCATCTACCGCATTATCAACAGCTTCAAATACCATATGGTGCAAACCAGTACCATCATTGGTATCGCCAATATACATTCCTGGGCGCTTGCGTACCGCCTCCAAACCTTTAAGGACTTTAATACTGCTGGAGTTGTAATCAGACATTCTTTTCTTTCTTAAAGTAACAACCTCTAATGTTTCACGTGAAACATTAATTTTGATTGTTGTTATATGCGCATTGGCATAACAACATAGCGAAATTCATTATTCTCGGCTGTTGTCACCAAAATACTACTGTTTGGATCACCAAAAGAAATGATAACTTCTTCGCTGTCGATGTTATTTAAGCCATCCATCAAATAGTTCACATTAAAGCCAATATCTAAAGGCTCGCCATGATATTCAGTTTCTATTTCTTCCTGCGCCTCTTCGTGTTCGCTGTTACTGCTGATAATGCTCAGGTTTTTGTCAGTTAGAATAAATCGCACGCCTCTAAATTTTTCGTTAGACAATATTGCTGCGCGCTGCAGTGCTTGCTGAAGTTGTAATCTATTCAATGGAAGGTGATTGTTATACTTTGGGATAACTCGGTCATAGTCAGGAAATTTTCCATCAATAACTTTGCTGACAATTGTTATTCCAGAAAAGGAAATCTTAACTTGTTGTGATGAGAATTCCATTTTAACCGGATCTTCAATATCCATCAGTAATTTACATAGCTCTGATGCTGCCTTGCGTGGAAGTATGATTTCCTGCTTTTCGTTGTTGCCCGCTATCTCACAAGCATTAAAAGCCAAACGATGTCCATCCGTTGCCACGGTTTTTAGTTTATTTCCTTCGATAATCAATAAAACACCATTTAAATAATAACGTACGTCTTGTTGGGCCATAGCATACTGAACTGAAAGCAATAATTTCTTCAGTAGCTTTTGTGATAAAACGATTGTTTTTGAGTTTGTTAATTGGTAATTGAGCTTCGGAAAGTCTTGTGACGGTAACGTTTGCAGAGTGAAGCGGCTTTTATTTGATTTTATTAGTGCTTTATTTTCTTTTGACTCAATCGTTATTTTGCTTTGTTCAGGAAGAATTCGAAGGATCTCCTGAAGCTTTTTTCCACCAACCGTTATGCTGGAATTAACGTCTTCTTTGCTATCTGTCTCTATGAAAGTCGTAATTTGAATTTCCAAGTCTGTAGCAGTAAATCTTAATTTACCAAGTTCTTTTTCAATCAATATATTTGACAGTATGGGTAACGTTTGTTTGCGTTCAACGATACCGATGACAAGCTGCAGTGGTTTAAGAATAGTTTCTTTTTCTACTTTATCTATAAACATATATATAAATCCTTAATAGTACTAATAATGACGCCATTTTTTGTTAACAAGCAAACTACTATAGTAAAAACAAATAGTTAATCTGAATATTTGTTGCTGATAAGCTGTTTATAAAGTTAGTGGCAAATGTTAATAATTTTTTCAGAATGATAATTCTGTTGTTTATGCACATTTCATAAACAGTATTTACACAGTTTTATCCTCTGAGCGTTTGTATTAATATTTTATAGTCTGCATCTATTGTTGTATCGGCATTCCGTAACGAGGATATCGTTTTACAAGCGTGAATAACGGTTGAATGGTCTTTTCCACCAAACGAGTTTCCAATTTCAGGCAAGCTCATCGTGGTTAGCTCTCTCGCAATAGACATAGCGATCTGCCTGGGTCTTGTAAGGTTTCTAGTACGTTTTTTTGAAAGCAACTCAGCCATTTTTATCCGGTAATAATCCGCAACGGTTTTTTGTATGTTATCAATTGAAACTAAACGGCTTTGTGCGGCTAAAATATCCTTTAGTGACTCTTTTGCGGTTTCAACTGAAATAATTCTTTTGTGAAATTTAGCATATGCTTCAACACGTTTTAGTGCGCCTTCCAATTCGCGAACGTTCGAATTCACATGTTTCGCTATAAAAAAAGCGACTTCATCATTAAGTGAATGGCCACTGAGCGCAGCCTTTTTTAACAGAATTGCAACACGCATTTCCAATTCCGGTGGTTCGATCGCAACCGTTAATCCCCATCCAAAGCGCGAAACCAAACGACTTTCCAAGCCTGAAATCTCTTTAGGGAAAGTATCGCTGGTCAAAATAACCTGCTTATGTGAATCTACCAATGTATTGAATGCATAGAAAAACTCTTCTTGGGTTTTTGCTTTACCGGCAAAGAATTGAATATCATCAATCAGCAAAACATCCAATGAATGGTAAAACTGTTTAAATTCTTCAAACTTGTTTGTTTGGTAAGCGCGGACAACGTCTGCTACATACCTCTCAGCATGCATATAGGAAATTTTTGTCTGGGGTTTGTTTAAATATATTTGGTTACCAATTGCTTGTAATAAGTGCGTTTTACCAAGACCTACGCCACCATATATAAACAGGGGGTTGTAAGATACACCCGGTAATCCGGCGACTTGGGTTGCTGCAGCAAAAGCCAACTGGTTGGCTTTACCTATAATGAAATTATCAAACGTCAAGCTAGGATTAAGTTTTCCGTAGCCCCTGAAAGAGGTTTCGATTTTCGGTTTGTTAGTAATTAAGTTTTTTGTATCCTCAGCCGGTAGCTGTTTGGGAATATTGTTAGAGGGGGCTGACTCGAGTATACGAAACTCAAATTTGGGAGCATTCATGAATGCCAACCCGGCTAATCGGCTGATTTCAGGTAAAAAACGTTCTTGAACCACTTTCAACGTAAAACTGTTCGGGGCTGTTAGTACCAAGGCGCCGTTTTCGCTCTTCAGAACAAGAGGCTTTATCCATGAATTATATTGTTGCTGCGGCAAGCTCTTTTTAAATGAGCTGAGGCATGTGTCCCAAAATGAAATGTCCTGCATGTTTGAGTTCCGGGAGATTTAAACTTAATTTACCTTACGCATTCTACAGGGCAAGAGAAAACTTATCCACAGGCTATACCATAAAGCAAAAATTGACTTGACACATATGCGGTAAGGCTTTGTAATAGCGCGCTTTACGAATTAGCCAAGGAATAAAAGATTATGAAACGTACTTACCAGCCTTCCGTTATCAAGAGAAAACGTACCCATGGTTTTTTGGTGCGTATGAAAACACGCGGTGGCCGCGCTGTAATCCGTGCTCGCCGTGCCAAAGGTCGTGCAAGACTCGCTGTCTAGTATCTCGGGCAAGTTTGATGCCGCACGCAGGTTGTTGCGTGCAGACGGTTTTGAACATGTTATTCGAGCTCAAAGTATTGCCGAAAAACAGTTCAAAATATTTTTTGCGCCGAATTCTGGCAAATTTGCCCGCCTGGGTATCGTTGTTAGCAAGAGAACGCTACCTCGCGCAGTAAAACGAAACCATGTAAAGAGAATCATTCGCGAAGTGTTTCGCCAGCACAACATCAAACATTCCAGGTTGGACTTGGTTGTGATGGCAAGACGCAATTATCCCCTTATGGCAGATGCGCAGATCGATAATTTGAAGAAGCTCTTTAGCCAGCTAGAAAACAGATGCGCAGATTTGTAATTACCCTGTTGCGAGGCTATCAATACCTGATCAGCCCTCTTGTCACCCCAAGTTGTAGATTTACGCCGAGTTGCTCGAATTATGCCCGTGAGGTGATAGAAAAACACGGTGTATTAAAAGGTGGGTGGCTCACTATTAAACGTTTGTTGCGTTGCAATCCCTGGAACCCCGGCGGATACGACCCCGCGCCCTAACATTAGGCTTGATCATGGATCTTCAAAGAATATTTCTGTTTTTAATTTTTTCATTTTCGCTAATGTTGGTTTGGGATGGTTGGCAGCGCCACGAACACCCTGAGCAGCAAGT
>Ga0307375_10001392_pt1 | contig 26591 bp, 28 predicted proteins | sample TR1MG_FD_202531 | JGI IMG/M metagenome (GOLD analysis project Ga0307375, IMG submission 202531) | Soil microbial communities from Risofladan, Vaasa, Finland - TR-1 | ecosystem: Environmental > Terrestrial > Soil > Coastal area > Acid sulfate soil | place: Finland: Risofladan, Vaasa | collected...
CGCGACGGCGCGCATCGCGAGGATGTTGTTCCCCGGCTTGTCGTCGATGAAGATGGGCGCTTTGGAGAGCGACTCGAGCGCATCGCGGATGCGGTCGAAGTCCTCCTCGGCCTTCACTTGCCCGGTGCGCAGCTTCCAGGAGTCCACGAACGACTCGGCCGAGAGCATGCGGTCGATGATCTGCTCGGAACTCATCTCAAGCGAGAAGATGCCGACCGGGACGTTGTGCCGCACGGCGGCGTTCCGGGCGATGTCGAGCGCAAGCGAGGTCTTACCGACGGACGGTCGGGCGGCGAGGATGACGAGGTCGGAAGGATGAAAGCCGGAGAGAAGGTTATCGAGAGCAGGGAAGCCTGACGGGACCCCGCGGATGCCGTCCTCGCGCTTGCTGAGCGCTTCGATGCGGTCCCATGCTTCGTGGACTTTGTCGCCGATGGCGGTGAACTTGTGCGCCGCGGATGCGTTGCCGATAGCGTAGATGCTCTTCTCGGCCTCATCGAGCACTTCCATCGTCTCGCGGCCCTCGTCGTATGCGGACTCGTTGATGGTGTAGGCGGCGTCGATAAGCGAGCGCATGAGGAATTTGCGCGAGACGAGATCGGCGTAGTGCGAGAAGTTCCCCGGCGCCGGCGCGGAGCCGGCAAGCTCGGCGAGATAGCTTCTGCCGCCGGAGCGCTCGAGCAAGCCCTGGCTCTGCAGCCGTTCGGAGAGCGAGAGGAGGTCAATCGGCTCGCCACGCTCGGCGAGCTCACGCATCGCGCCGAATATCGTGCGGTGCTTCTCGGCGTAGAAAGAATCGGGATGGATGAGGTCCGAGACGTCGTGGATAGCGTCCGGCTTCAGCAAGAGAGCGCCGAGGAGGGCGCGCTCGGATTCGAGTGATTGGGGAGGAATGCGGTCGGCGGCCATTCCCTCAATTGTATCAAAGAGTCCTCGGAGTCAACACTGGCCCGTTCGGGCCGTCATCCACACGATATCCCCGTTTCTCGATAGCGGCGCGGATGCGGTCCGCCTCGGCGAAATCCTTGGAATTGCGCGCTGTTTCGCGCCGCACAAGCAGGTCTTGCATTTCTGCCGGTATTTTTGCCGATGTCAATCCGCCCGCCTCCGGCGGCGTCATGAGCGAGAGGCCGAGGTGGGCGTCTGCCGCTTCGATGAGGCTCCATTTCTCCTCGGGCGCGTACTCGTCGCTCCGCAGAGCATCCCAGAGGGAGGCGAGCGCTTGCGGCGTCGCGAGATCATCGCGCATCGTCGCGAGGAAATTATCACGGACCTCGGAAGGCTCACTGATGCGCTTGGACTCCCCGGCGATCTCGCGCGAAAGCTTCCAGAGCCGATCGAGCGCGCTCGCAGCGGCTGCGAGCGCATCCCACGAGAAGGAGAGGGGAGTACGGTAGTGCGCCTGCAGGAAGAAGTAGCGGAGTGCGAGCGGATGGAACCCTTTATCGACGACGTCAGAGAGGTAGACGACGTTGCCGAGCGACTTCGAAGCTTTCTCGCCGCCCATCGTGAGGAAGGCGCTGTGCATCCAGTAGCGGACGAAGGTCCGCCCGCTCGCCGCTTCCGATTGCGCGATCTCATTATTGTGATGCACGCTGATATGGTCCTCGCCGCCGGTGTGGATGTCGATCTCCTGGCCCAAGAGCGAGCGTATCATCGCCGAGCATTCGATGTGCCAGCCGGGATTGCCGCGGCCCCACGGGCTGTCCCATTGCTGGAGGTCGTTCGGTTTCGCGGTACGCCAGAGGACGAAGTCGGCGGGATGGCGCTTCCCTTTGACGACTTTGACGCGCGCGCCGGCCTCGAGCTGCGCGCGAGAAACGCCGCCGAGCTTCCCGTAGCCGGGGAATTTCTGCGTATCGAAATAGAGACCATCGGGGAGGCGGTAGGCGAACCCCTTCTCTTCGAGGGTCTTCGCGAGCGCGATCTGCTCTTTTATGTATTCGGTCGCGTGGGGGAAGAGGATATCGCCGGTATCGATGTTCAGCTCGCCGATATCATTGATGAAGAGCTTGGTGTAGCGCGCGGCGATTGCTTCCGGCGTCGTATGCTCGCGTTCCGCGCCGACCGCCATCTTGTCGATGCCCTCGTCGCCGTCGCCGACGAGGTGGCCGACGTCGGTGATGTTGATGACGCGCCGCACGCGGTAGCCCGCGGTGGCGAGCGTCCGGTCGATAGTGTCGGAAAATACGTACGAGCGCAGATTGCCTATGTGTGCGCGGTTGTAGACGGTCGGGCCGCACGAATACATCATCACGACGCCGGGTTTAAGCGGTATGAAGAGTTCTTTCGCTCCCGAGAGCGTGTTGGTGAGGAATACCTGCGCCGGCCGGCCGTGCCCGGAGGGCCTCGCTTGTCTTCCCGTTATGCGTGCGAGCCATCCCATACTAGAGCCAGCGCCGGCGCGCGAAGAAGACCATCATGATGCCGCCGATGCCGAACATGAAGGCGAGGACGATCCAGAACGCTTCTGGATTGTTCTCGAGCGGCGTCCCGAGCTCGTGCATGCCGAAGATGAGCGCGATGAGCTCGAGCGGCAGGACGCCGAACGTGATGACGGTGAGCGTCTTCATGATCTCATTCTGCCGCGCCTCGAGCAGCGCGGCGTTGGTCTCGCGCAGCTCCGTCGCTACCGCGCGGTAGGTCTTCGCGAGCCGCGCGACTTGCGCGTGTTCCGCAAGGATGCGTTCGGCGCGCTCTCCGAACGTCGCGCCGAACGCACCTTTCGCCGAGAGTGCCCGCAGGAAGCGGTCGAGAGGGCCTTCCTGGTTCGCGAGCGATGCTTCGACATGCAGGAACTCGCGGCTCGCGTCCGAGATGGCGCGGACGGTGGTCCGCTCCTTGCCGTTGAACATGTCCCGCTCTATGCGGGCGAGATTTTCTGACGCCTGGTTGATATGGTCGCGCACCGAGGTGTAGAGATGTGTGAAGAGGACCTCGAGAAGGACGTCGGTCGTCATCGCGCCATGCGGTGCGATGAGTTGCTGCGTCTCAAGCACCTTCCGCAGGCGATGCAGCGAGGCGACGACTTCGTAGCGCACGGTGATGATGACATTCTCGCCGATGACGAAATCGATCTCCTGGTCGCGTATCTCGCCGTCGGTCGCGCCGCGCGTGGGGAAGTGGAGCACCAGGAAGGTGACGCCACTGTCGCTCGCGACGAGCGGCGTCGGCGTCGGCGTGGACAGCTCGGTCGCGAGCCGCTGGCTGAGGGAGCATTCTCGCGCGATGCGCTGCACTTCTTCCTCGGTGGGATGTTCGAGGTCGATCCAGGTCCCGCCATGGTACGTGTATCGGAACAGCATGCGCAAAGGATACCATGAGTGCTCCCGGCCGTTCCACCATGCTATACTTCGCGGAATGGAATCTTCCGGAGCGTCTTCTCGCAGCCGTGGCGCCGCTTTTCGCGGCATCTCGTTCGCACTCGTCGCTGCGGTCGCATTCGTCGCCGGCTTCTCGATAGGGACGACGGGCGGTTCGGCCGCTGCGGTCGTCACGCATATCCCGCTCCTCGGCGACGGTCTCGATGCGACGCCCGATCAGAGCGTCGACATGTCCGATTTCTGGAAGGCATGGAATGCGCTCCAGGCGAATTATGTCATCACGCATGCGTCCTCGACGCTCCCGTCGGTGAAAGACCGCCTCTACGGCGCCATCAGCGGACTGGCGAGCTCGTACGGCGATCCGTACACCGTATTCTTCCCGCCGACTGAGGCGAAGGCGTTCTCTGACAATATTTCCGGCAGCTTCGCGGGCGTCGGCATGGAGATCGGCGTCAAGGATAGCGTCCTTACCGTCATCGCTCCCTTGAAGGGTACGCCGGCGCAAGCGGCGGGCATCAAGGCGGGCGACCAGATCATCGCTATCGACAAGAAATCGACCGACGGCATCTCCGTCGACGAGGCGGTGAGCGAAATCCGCGGCCCGGTCGGCACGACCGTCGATCTTTCCATCATCCGTTCCGGCAAGCCGCTCGATATCAAGGTCACCCGCGAGACGATCCAGGTGCCGGAGACCGACGACGGTCTTGATGCGAAAAGCGGCGTCTACCACATCGCGCTCTATGAATTCACGAGCAACTCGGCAGGCCTCTTCGACCAGGCGTTCGAGCGATTCCTGGCGTCCGGATCGAAGAAGCTCATCATCGACCTGCGCGGCAATCCGGGCGGCTATCTTGATGCGGCCGTCGATATCGCGAGCCACTTCCTCCCGAAGGGGACGACCATCGTCACGGAGGATTTCGGCGGGAAGGGTGCGAATCAGGTGCACACGAGCCTCGGCTACGACGATGTCCCGACGGGGACGAAGATCGCTGTCCTCATCGACGGCGGCTCCGCGTCGGCGTCTGAGATCCTCGCGGGTGCGCTGCAGGACAATCATGTCGCGACTCTCATCGGCACGAAATCTTTCGGCAAGGGCTCGGTACAGACGCTTCTCGATCTCGACGGCGGGTCGCTCAAGGTGACGGTCGCGCGCTGGATCACGCCCGCCGGGCACTGGATCATGGGCAACGGCATCACGCCGGACATCACCGTCGCGTACAATACGCCCGACGCTACCACGACGCCGAAGGTGGACCCGCAGATGGCTCGCGCGATCGGTTTTTTGACGAAGGGGAAATGATAGGGTAAGGTGGACCTATATGAATCCCGTTAGAGATCGCACCTTCGGTGCCTCCACTGACGAGATATCAGTCGGTTTCGTTTATTCGTCTAATCTCTAACGGGATGAAAGTAATCTTGATCAAAGACGTGAAGGGGATGGGCCGCGCGCACGAGGAAGTGACCGTTTCTGACGGGTATGCGCTCAACTACCTCATTCCGGGTAAGTTCGCTATCGCCGCGACGGCAGTCGCCAAGCAGGAGGCTGAGTCACGCCGCAAGCAGGTCGTCGATCGCGACGCTCTCGATGCCGCCCTCCTCCTGCAGAACATCGCAGCGCTCGCGGAGGCCCGCATCGTCATCAAGATGAAGGCGAATGAGAAGGGTCATCTCTATGACGCGGTAGGGGAGCCCGAGATCGCGAAAGCGGCCAAGGAACAGGCGCACATCGACCTCCCGGAGGACGCCATCAAGCTCGAGAAGCCGATCAAGGAGCTTGGTACGTTCGATATCCCGGTCGCGTCTGCGGAGACGTTCGGCAAGTTCTCCATCACGATCGAAGCCGAGGCGTAATGACTCTCGCGGAGGCGCTCGCAGGAAAAGAGATTCCCGACGAGATACGGAAGACCCTGACGCTCGTCACGGTCCCGTACCTCTCTTTCGATACTGATATCCGCGAGGGTCAGCTCGTCGTGCATGCTGATCTCGCCCGCGAGGTGCAGGAAATCTTCAGCGCGCTCGGCGATCTGCGGTTCCCGATCGAACGGATGGTGCCAATCATCGCCTACGGGTGGGATGACGATGCTTCTATGGCTGCGAATAACTCATCCGCATTCAATCATCGCTTCATCGCGGGTACCGGTCGCCTGTCGAACCATTCCTACGGACGAGCGCTCGATATCAATCCTATGCAGAATCCGTACACGCAGCGTGACGGGGCGGTGGTGCCCTCCGGCGCGGCGTATGATCCCTCGAAGCCCGGCACGGTGACACCGGAGATCGCCGCGATCTTCAAAGCGCACGGCTGGCAGTGGGGAGGCGATTGGGAAGGCCGCAAGGATTGGCAGCATTTCGAGAAGTCGAACGGCTGAAAAGGAAAAACCGCGGCACCCAAGGGTGCCGCGGTTTTTCGTATCAGATGTTAGAGGACGTCGACGACTTTCTTCGTCATCGAGTGGCCGGTGAAGCTCGTCTTGCGGCGCGTGCGGAAGGAGACCTTGCCGTCGGCGACCGCATAGAGCGTGTGATCCTTGCCGACCTTTACGTTCTTGCCCGCCTCGATCTTGGTGCCGCGCTGGCGGACGATGATAGCGCCCGGCTTCGCCGTGGAGCCGTCGCCGAGCTTCACGCCCAGGTATTGCGGATTCGAATCAGTCAGGTTTTTAGCTGAACCTCCAGCCTTCGTTGATGCCATAGTGGTATAGTCTTACTTGATGACTATAGCAGAAGCGAGGGAAAAATGCAAAAACGCCCTGAGCCGCGTCCCGCGGGACGTACTCATCATAATGGTGCTCCTCCTGGCTTCTTCGGCCTCCTTCGGGCTCGGGTACCTTGCGGGCCTCGATGCGGGGCAGGGAGGAAAGGGAGGCATCCTGGAGGCAGGGCAGGCTCCGACACCAGGGGTCGGGGTGCCGGCTGGGAGCGCCGGCGTCGTCGCTTCGAAGAGCGGGACGCGATATTACCCGCCAGGGTGCGCGGGCGCCAGTCGCATCTCTGATGCCAATAAGGTCTGGTTCGTCTCCGCCGAGGCCGCCGAGGCTGCGGGGTATGCGCCGGCGGCGAACTGCTCCGGCCTCTGACCGGTCGTGCATTACGGGGTCTCGTCTGCGCGAGCGCATCGTAGTGCTACAATGAGCTTATATATATGAATACGGATATGAATATGAATACGAATGACGACCAGACAGCCGAACGTCTCGCGCAAGCGGTGCATGAGGGCCGTCAGGCGATGCCTGAGGACCGACCGCTCCTCGTCTGCAAGCCGAACAAGATCGAGTCGTGGCGCATATTCAAGATCATGTCGGAGTTCGTCGAAGGCTTCGACGTCATCCGCCACTACAGTCTCGCGGTGACATTCTTCGGTAGCGCGCGCACCACTTCGTCGGACGAGTCATACCGGTACGCCACCGAACTCGCCGGCCGTCTCGCGAAGAAGGGATTCGCTGTCGTCACCGGCGGCAGTTCCGGCATCATGCAGGCCGCGAACGAGGGTGCATTCGAGGCCGGCGGCGCCTCCGTCGGGCTCAATATCAACTTGCCCCAGGCGCAAGGCTACAACAAGTTCCTCACCGACCGTTTCGTCTTCGACCATTTCTTCGTGCGCAAGGTGATGCTCACGTACGCTTCCGAGGTGTATGTCTATTTCCCGGGCGGCTTCGGCACGCTCGACGAATTCTTCGAGATCGTCACGCTCGTGCAGACGAAGAAGATCCGCAAGGTGCCGATCGTCCTCGTCGGCAAGAAGTACTGGGAGCCGCTCTTGTCGGTAATCGAGAAAACGCTTTTTGGAGAATTCGCGAATATCGATAAAGAGGATATGGCCCTCTACACGCTCGTCGATACGGTCGATGACGCTTATGACTTCATCGTCGCGAATGTCTCGTGCTGATCCATGACGCTCGATTACAGTCAGAAACGGCTTCTCGGCAAAGCGCTCCACACCAGATCGCATAGCAAGCACGCGCGCCGGCTCCAGATCTATGCGGTGCTCACCGGATTCCTCTCGATGCTCGTCTCGCTCGTGACGCTCATCATCCGGATAGTCAGGTGAGGGCAGGGGAGCGGCTTAGCGGATAAAGGGATAAACGCCGTTAATGGCAGGTCCCGGTGTGGTATCCTCTTCCCTATATGAGTAAGAGAAAAAGCTGGGCGAAGAATCTCGAGGTCTATGCTTTCTGGACCGGATTTATCAGTACGGTTATCAGTCTGATCCAGGTCGTCGTCATTGCGCTCAAATAAGGAAAGGGGAGCATAGAAAGAAGCCTCGTGAGAGGCTTCTTTCTATGAGGTGGCTTTCTCTCTATAGTGCGCACAATATATCTTTTGCGAATATGGCCCAGAGGGCATGCGCGCAAAAGATTCGAAAGATTGTGCCGCGTTAGGTGCACACGCACAATCTTTCGCTCCTCTTCCCGTAAGCCGTGTGTATAATCCCACACGCACAATGTTGCCTAGCGCGGCTGTATCGGCGACTGGATGCCGGTCTCGAGGCCGGTCATATCTATCGGGCCGAACTCTTTCTCGTAGCGTTCGATCATCTTCTGCAATTGTTCTGAGAATCCTTTTGCGCTTTGCGGGGGGAGAAGGAACGCTGAGTCGTCATCTCCCGAGGAGAACCCGAAGAAGAACCACGCCTTATTGTTATTTAGGTGTGTCCGGTCGGCTATAAGCTTTGGCATCTTGTTGAAGTCCATAGAGGTCATTGTACCGCATAGCAAGACTCTTCCCCATCCTCCGTCTCGGCGAGCCGAGATTTCATCATCGTAGATGTAGAAAAGTAGAACCGTCTCCGAAAGTTGGGGTCCTAGAGTCAAGCCGGCGGTCGGATCCAGAATGTCGCCCATTGCCACGCCTGCAGGAGGAGGCTGTGGATAAAGCTGAAGTTCGCTTGCCCTGCGGGAGAATTGACGATCTCCCGGATGCTGATGCCGAAGAAGGATAGGGCGAGGAGGAGGACGAGAGCCCAGAAGATGGTGCGAAGTGTCGCGAACATATGACTCTAGTATACCCCTCTCAAGAGGTAGAGTGCTAGCGGCCCTTGTTAATCTGAGAGCGACTTCCCCACTCGCTCCTGCTCGGCAAAGATCGCTAGAAACTAGAGATACGAAAGCGGGTTGAGGTAGGCAGTGAGCGTGGCGACCGGCATGGTGGCATCGGCGCAGCCGATAGTCGCGCCGCGGAATTGGCGGAGCGTCATGATCTCGGTACCTTCGGTAGCGTACACGCCGAAATGCAGGTGCGGTCCGGTCGCATAGCCGGTCATGCCGGAGAGGCCAATCACCTGGCCGGTCGTGACCGGCTGCCCTTTCGAGACGTCGATCTCGGAGAGGTGCGCATACATCGTATTGATGCCGTTGCCGTGTACGAGCATCACCCATTTGCCGAAGGAGTAGCATTGATGGCCCCTCGAGTCATGCACGAGGTCGGTGTTGCCGGTGGCAAGGACGGTGCCGGCAAGCGCCGCATGGATCGGCGTGCCGATCGGCGCCGCGATATCGATGCCGTCGTGCCCATGGCCGCTGTAGATCTGCGGGTTCGCGGTGGCGAACGGCGTATTGCCGAAGTATTGCGTGATGCAGAAGAGATTCCCGAAGATGTTCTTGCGCTGGCTGCAATTGAACATGAAGGCGGCGCTGAACGGCCACGAGAGGACGCCGGTGCCTACTTTCGGCAGGAGTCCCGGGTGCACGATGAGGTTCAGCTGGCTCTGGAGGCTGATGAGTTCCGATTCGAACGATTTTTCTGATGCCTGCTTCTGGGCGATGATCTGCTGATAGGTCGATTCCTGATTCTTGGTCTGGGCAAGCAGCTGTTGCTGGGCAGCCTTGCTCGCATCGACAGAGCGTTTCTGGAGCGTGAGGTCCTGTTGGAGCGCGAGCAGGCTCGCCTTCGCAGCGGTCACTTGATCGCGATTCGTGGCGAGTGCGGTGCGTGTGGCGCGCAAATCGGAAATGTTGCTCCCGAGCGCCTGATTGAATTGGACCGCTTGGTCGGCCGCACGCCACGCATCGCCGAGCGTGTCTGCGGAGATGAGCTCGGCGACGAGCGGGACCTGCTCTGATTCAGTGATGCTTCGAAGCTGTTTCGCGATCGCGTCCTGGTCGGTGGCGATGGCGGACTCCTTGTCGCCGATGGAGAGCGTGAGCTCCTGTATCTTCAGGTTCGCCGATGCGATCTTGTTTTGTGTCACTTTGATCTGCGCAGCAAGCTGCTGCTGCGAGAGCGAGAGCGAACGGATCGTGGACTGGAGCGTGTTCTTCTTCGCACCGACGGCGTCGAGCTGCTTCTGGAGCGCGGCGATATCGGACTCGAGGGAATCTATCTGTTGTTGGTTGGCATCGATCTTGGACTGGACGTCGGTCGCAGCATCGGCATGCGCGAGGTGCGGGCTGCCGAACATCCCGCTCGCGATGCATACGAAAAAAAAGAGCGGGAGTCCGAAGCGCTTCATCCCGTTAGAAATAGGACACGGACCCGACAGTCTCGGTTCCAGCGCCTATTTGATTAAAGCTGATAATTTCGACATTTCCATCCGCAAGGATGTCGTGTCCGTGACTTCTAACGGGATTCATCCCTCCAGTATACCCGAACACTAAACGTGCCGTAAATCGGCCCTGCGCCTTAATCTAGATATGCGGTTTTCGGGAAGGGCCGATTAATGGCGCGACGGCACGTTTAGTGTGCGAGTATAGCAATAGCTTTCCGCACGCGCGAAAGCGCTTCTTCCGCGCCGAGTATCGAGATGAGCGTGAAAGGGTCCGGCGATCGCTCTGCCCCGGAGAGAGCGTAGCGCAAGGGCCAGAGGACGGCTCCCCTGCCCCCTTTCGCCTTTGCTTCCTCGGCGTCGGCAAGGGGCATAAACGCCTCTTTCACCGCTTCGGCAGAAACGCCCTCAGGAAGCGATCGTACGGCCTCAGAGAGGGTTTCTAGAGCGCTTTTGGTCATCCCGAGGCGGTCTTGGGGTTCTTTGGCGACGAGCTTCTCCCGGTCGATTTCCGGCGCGCTGAAGAGGCAAGAAAGCTCTCCTTCGAGCAATTGCTTCGCCTCGATAAGCGTATGCGCGCGCTCCTTGAGAAGTGGAACGGCTTTTCGAAATTTCTCGGCATTGAAATCGGTCATGTGCGAGTTAGCGTCCAGGCGCTTCAAGAACTCATCGTCGGAGAGTTTGCGCATCCAATGCTGATTCACCGAGAGAAGCTTCTCCTTATCCCATGCGGCACCGCTCTTCTGCACGCCTTCGAGCGTGAAGGCGTCGACGAGTTCCGCGAGGGAGAAATCCTCGCGATCATTCCCCGGGTTCCAGCCGAGGAGAGCGAGGTAGTTCACAAGCGCTTCGGGCAGGATGCCTTCATCGCGGTAGTCCATGACGCTCGTCGCCGTGCCGCTGCGCTTACTGAGCTTCGCGCGTTTCTCGTCGAGGATGAGCGGTAGGTGCGCGTAGGCCGGCCGAGTCGCACCGAGCGCTTCCTGGATGAGTATCTGTCGCGGCGTATTCGAGATGTGGTCCTCGCCGCGGATGACGTGGGTGACGCCCGCGTCCATGTCGTCGGCGACGACGGCGAAGTGATAGAGCGCATCGCGTATCGAACGTGCGATGACGAAATCGCCGAGCTCGGTCGTGTCGAAGGTGATATCGCCGCGAATGAGATCGGTGAAGGTGACGACAGTGCCTGGATTCCTGAGGCGGACGACCTCGACCGTCACGTTCGGGTCGTTCCGGCTCGGTTCGGCAGAGATATACGCCTTCCCTTCCTCGACGAGCCGCTCGAGCAATTCATGGTACCGCTCGGTGTGGTCGCTCTGGCGGGAGAATGAATCCCACGAGAGGCCGAGCCACCCGAGGTCTCGGATGATCTCTTCTTCGTACTCCTTCGAACTCCGTTCGCGATCGGTGTCCTCGCTGCGGAAGACGATCGTGCCGCCGTGCCGCCGTGCAAAAAGATAATTGAAAAGCGCCGTACGCGCTGTGCCGATATGCAGATGGCCGGTCGGGCTCGGCGGGATGCGGGTGACGACGTTCATAGCGTATGTGCGTCAGGCCTCGTGCGGGAGGGCGATGGCGAGCACCTGCCGTGCGAGGATGCGCGCGGCGTCGGGGTCAGTGAAGCCCTCGGCTGCCTTCCCCATGCGAAGAGCGAGCTCGCGATCATCAAGGATCCGCCGCACCTCGGCGACGAGGAGGTGCGAGGCGAGATTCTCTTCCTCGAGCACGATGGCGGCGCCGGTACGCGCATAGGCATACGCATTCGTGCGCTGGTCATGGCTCACGGATTCGGGGATCGGGATCAGTATCGCCGGCTTCTTCCAGAGGCCGATCTCGGCGATGCTGGTCGCACCGGCGCGCGAGATGACGAGATCGGCGACGCCGGCCGCACGCTGCAGGGAGGTCTGATCGAGGTAGTTGAACGGGTGATAGCGATCCGCGTGCGGATTCCCCGAGAGGACGACTTTGGCGACCGCGTCGACGCCCTTGAAGTTCGCGGCGCCGGTCTGGTGGATGATGTTCGCGAGCATGACGAGCTCAGGGAGCGCCGAGAGCACCGTCTCGTTTATCTTCACGGCGCCTTGCGAGCCGCCGAGTATGACGATCGTCGGCACGCCCTGCTCGAGCCCGAGATACTGGCGCGCGCCCTCCGTCTCGATGCGCATGAGCGCCTTGCGGATGGGGATGCCGGTGCGGGCGATACGGCTCTGGGTCTTCTTCGGGAAGTAGGCCGCGGCACTGTCGAAGGCGATGGCTATCTTATCGGCCCACGGCGCGGCGAGCAGGTTCGCGCGGCCCGGTTTCGCGTCTGATTCGTGGATGATGATCGGGATGCGCAGGAGATGCGCGGCAAGCACGGTCGGCACGCTCGCGTACCCGCCCTTGCTCACGACCACGTCGGGATAGATGCGGAAGAGCGTAAGGAGCGCCGTTATCGTCCCGGTGATGGTCGCGAAGAGATCGGTGATGTTCCGGAAGGAAGCGTACCGGCGCATCTTCCCTGCCGGGATGCGGATATAGGCGATGCTGTTCTCGAACAGCGCTTTCTCGTCATACGGGGCCGGCGCGAGGTAGTAGAGATTCGGCGCGATGAGGTGTTCCTCGCGGACGAGGTCGGAAAGCGCTTCCGCGATAGCGATGATGGGATAGAAATGGCCGCCAGTCCCGCCGCCGGTAAAGACGATCTTCATAGCGCCTAGTATACCATTTCAGCCTTTCCGATGAGCGGCGACGTTCAGGATAAGGCCGCACATGAGGAGCGTGGCGGCGAGTGCGGTCCCGCCATGGGAGATGAACGGCAACGGGAGGCCGGTGAGCGGGATGATGCCGAGCATCGCGCAGATGTTGATGAATGCCTGGAAGATGATGAGGAAGGAGAAGCCGAGCGCGACGAGGCCGCCGAAGAGCTCGCTCGAGCGCCCCGCTATCACGATGCCGCGGGCGGCGAGCGCTATGAAGAGAGTGAGGAGGACGAACGCGCCGATGAAGCCGGTCTCTTCGGCGAAGACGGCGAAGACGGAATCGCCATCCGGTTCGGGGAGGTAATTGAATTTCTCGACGCCCTGACCGAATCCGCGGCCGACGAGGCCGCCCGAACCGATCGCGATGAGCGACTGCTGTATCTGATACCCGCTCGACAGCGAATTCGCCGACGGGTTGAGGAAGGTCTTGACTCGTTCGAGCACATACGGCCGCAGCAGGATGACGATGCCGAACCCGATGATGACAGCGAGGGCGAGGAGGCCGAAGTCGCGCCAGGGCGCCCCCGCGACGAAATACATCACGGCGCCGGTCGCGAGCAGGAGTATCGTGGTCGAGGTGTTCGGTTGCGCGAGGAGGATGGCGGCCGGCAGCGCGAGAAAGGCGATGAACGGGAACAAGCCCTTCTTGAGGTTCGTGAGCTGGCGCGCCCGCGGCGCGAGCCACCAGGCGAGCGCGAGCACGAAGCCGATCTTGAGCGCTTCAGCCGGTTGGAAGGTCGTGACGCGGAGGTTGATCCAGCGAGTCGCGCCGCCCGCATGGAAGCCTATGCCCGGCACGAAGACGAGCAGGGTGAGCAGGAGCGTCCCGATATAGATGTGTGGGGCGAAATGCTTCAGCTTCGCGAGCGGCAGCGCGCGCGCGAGGAAGAAGGCGATGAAGCCGAGACCGAAGCCGAGACCGGTCTGGAGCAGGATGTCGCGCGACACCGAGCTCGCTTCGCGTGCGAGGAGGCCGAGCGCTGCTGACGAGAAGATCGCCAGGCCGGCGAGCGCGAGCGTGAGCACGAGCATCAGGAACACGCGGTCGCCGGAGACGAGCTTCATGTCATTTCAAGAGCGCTACGGTCATGCCGACGATGGCGCAGATGATGGAGATAATCCAGTACCGCATCGTGACCTTGTATGACGGCCAGCCGATAGCTTCGAAGTGGTGGTGCAAGGGCGCGATGCGGAACACTTTCTTCCCGCGGAATCTCTTCGAGGCGACCTGGATGATGTTCGACAGGACGGTGACGACGAGCGGGAACGCGATGATGGGGAGCGCCATGACGCCGTAGCCGTTCCCGGGCGTGTCCGTCATGAAGGCGATGACTGCGAGCGTCATGGTGAGACCCATCGTGCCCGTCTCGGTCATCCAGAAGCGCGCCGGCGGGATGTTGAACCAGAGGAATGCGAGTATCGCGCCGGTGAGTGTCGCGGAGAAGGCCGCCAGGTTTATCTGATTCTGGAAATAGGCGATGCCGGCATAGGCCATGAAGGCGGCACTGAAGACGCCGCCCGATAGCCCGTCGATGCCGTCGATGACGCCGCCGGCGTAGAGCCCGAGCGTGATGAGGACGAAGAGCGGGATGATGAGCGCGCCGAGCGAGAAAGTGCCGTCTCCCGGTATCCCGATGGCGGTGACGCCGAGCTTCGCATAAAACCACCAGCCGATGAAAAGCGATACGGCGGTGACGAACAGGAGCCGGGTGCGCAGGCCCACGCCGCGCTCCCCGGACGGGCGGATGTCGAACAGGTCATTGATGAAGCCCATGAAGGCGCCGGCAAGAAGCGCGAAGAGCGGTATCCATGTCTGGCTGCGGCTGAGGAAGTCGAGCTTCTCGAAGAGCGGGAGAGGCGCGATGCGCGCCAGGACCCAGAGGCCGATCGTAACGAGCGTCGCGCTAGCCCAGATGAGGATGCCGCCCATGCGCGGCGTCCTCGTCTCGGTGCCGGCGTGAACGGTCGTGCGCAGCCGTTCGAACTCGACCGCTCTCGTGCCGTCGAGCGCGGTCTTCCCTACTGACTTCTTCCACACTTTATATTTGAAGAGATAATGCGCGAGCAGCGGCGCGAGCAGGATACCGACGACGAACGATGCCGTCGCGGGGATGAAGACTTTGATGATGTTCGAAGCGATCATGGCATCAGAGGGATGAGACGCCCGCGAAGTGCGCGAGGGTCGCTGCGACGAGCGCCGTGCCGTCAGTGAAGCGGCTCTTCTCGGTAGAGCCGAGCACGACGACGGCGATCGGGTGCCGGATGCCGGCATCGAAGACGAGGGCGAGGTTGCCGCCGGCGAGATCGGTGTAGCCGGTCTTCGAGAGGAGGAGGCGCGGGATGGTACCGACCATCGGATCGGTATTCTTCACCGAGAAATGCGTACCAGCGAGAGAGACGCCCGTTGTCGTCTCGTGTGTTGTCGCGGCGACGATCGTCGGGGCTTCAGCGGCGAGCGCGCCGGCGAGCTTCGCGAGATCGCGCGCGGATCCGTAGCCGCCCGAGATGGCGGTGCTCACGTCGAGACCGCTGCCGTTAAGCGCATAGGTCTGGGAGAGGTCGAGCGCGGCCGCAGCGCCGGCGAGCGCTCCGTTCGTGGTCTGATTCTCGCGGGCAGCGGTCGCTTCGGCGATGGCGGTCGCGCCGTCATTAAGCGATGCGGTGAGGGTCAGGCGCGTGAGCTCGGCAAGCGTGAATACCTGCCCGGCACTGAAAGCGTGCGGAGCATCGAGATGCGTCGCATCGGCCGGGATGGTGATCGGCGTGTCCGGCGAGAGCTCGGCGAACGCGGCATAGACCGTGAGAAGTTTCGTCAGAGACGCGAGCGGCAGCTGTGCATCGGCGTTCTTCGCATACAGGATCTTACCGGTCACCGTGTCGTAGACGACGGCCGCCTTCGCTTCAAGCGGGATATTCGCGAAGGCGTCCGGTGTGGTCGACGTCGCGATGGCGACTGGGGCGGGCGCTGGATCTTTCGATAGGCGCGGTAGGAAGAGGAAGAGAGCCAGGACGCCCGATGCGATGAGGAGTGCGAATCCGGCCTCTCGCATGGAGCGCGTCCGTTCGGCTAGTTTCTGGAGGTCGGCGGAGTTCATATCTTATCTTATTCGGCGGGGATATCTGCAGCGTGCGTCTCCCTCTCTTCGAGGGCCGTATGAGCGGCGGCCGAGAGCTCCGACGCGCGCGGAAGCTCCTCCGCGCGCGCGATGCCGAGGTGCGCGAGCGCTTCGGTAGTCAGGCTGTAGCGGATGCGGCGCTTGTCCTTCTCATCTTCCCGCCCCTCGATGAGGCCGCGCAGCAGCAATGTGCGGAGCGATGCGGATGAATTGACGCCGCGTACCCAATCGACTTCGCCGCGCGATGCGCCATCCTGATACGCGATGACCGCGAGCGTTTCGAGACTCCCCTTCCCGAGGTCGCGCGAGAGCTCGTTCTCACGAAGCTTCTTCACGATAGCGGATGCCTCCGGCGCGGTGCGCAGCTCGGCCTCGGTGCCTGTCTCGACGATGGTGACGCCGCTTCCCTTGAGCGAGTCGGTGAGCGATCTGAGCACGACAGCGAGCTCCTCGTCCTTGAGCTCGAGGAGCTTCGCGAGCTCCTTCTTCGCGACCGGCTCGCCGGCGACGAAGAGGAGTGCATGGAGCGCGGCGGGAGGGCTGATCATTCCCCCTATTGTAGCCGTGCGGCTCCTCCCTAGCAACGCCCCATTCTGGGGATGCTCGGTCTCAGTGCCCGTAATGCGGGACGGCTTCGGCGGCGGTGTGAGAGATGCGGATGTCGCCGTGCCGCTCGTGCTGCTCGGCGGTCACGGCGCCCTGCTTCACGAGCTCGAGCAGCGCGAGGAACGATACGACGATTTCGACCTTTTCCTTCGCGCTGCCGGTGAAATCTTTGAAGGAAAGCGTGAGTGCGCTCTGCACGCGCTTGGCGAGCGTGTCCATGACCTCTTCGATGGAGATGAGCGGCTTCACCCGCGCTTCGGGCAGCTCTTCGACGGCCTCGCGCGCCGTGAGCACGCGGGCGAGCGCTTCGGCGAGCGCGTCCTGCGTGAGGTCGCGCGACGGCGCGAAGAACGGTTCGGGCGCGCGGAGCCCCGCCGGGAGCATGAGCGATGTGCCGAATATGCGCGCCAGCTCGCGCGTGGCCTCGCGCACTCTCTCGTACGCTTCGAGACGGCGCTTCAAGTCGTCGATGTCTTCGTTCTCCTCTTCGGTGAGCGTGAGGTCCGGAATGAGCGACTTCGATTTGATGAGGAGCAATGTCGCGGCGATCTGGATGAAGTTCGCGGTCTCTTCGACAGGGAACGTCTCCTGTGCGCGGATATGCTGTATGAAATCTTCGGTGATGTGCGCGAGCGCGAGATCATTCACCAGGAGCTTGCGCGCCTCTATGAGGTCGAGCACGAGCTCGAAAGGCCCCTGATAGGCCTCCGTCTGGATGTTGAAATTCGTCCTAAGCGCCGTCGGATTCATCGGGGATAGAGCTCGAGAGCAAGACATCGATGCGGTTCATGTCGCGCGGGAAGAGCGTCGCCTCCTTCACGTTATCGAGCTTGAGATACTTCTGTGTGAGACGTTCGAGGCCCATGCCGATGCCGCCGTGCGGCGGGAGGCCGTACTTGAAGGCCATGAGATAGAAGGAGAACTTCTCGGGATCGAGACCTTTGGAACGTATCTTCTCGACGAGCATGTCGTAGTCATGGACGCGCTGGCTCCCCGAGATGATCTCGACGCCGCGGAAGAGGAGATCGAAGCTCCTGGTGAAGCCGGGGTCGGCTTCATCCTCCATCGTGTAGAACGGGCGCTTGGAGACCGGGTAGTGGGTGACGAATATGAAATCGCTCCCCTTCTCTTTCGCGGCCCACTCGCAGAGGGCGCGCTCATGCTCGGGCTCGAGATCAGGCTCATCGGTCGAGACGCCGAGGATCTCCTGCGCTTCGCGGAGCTTCACGACCGGGAACGAATCCGGGACGAGCGGGAGTGATGAACCGGTCGCTCGGAAAGCGTCACCCGCCCGCGTCTCGAGACGTTTCGTGATGTGCTGCAGCGTGCTCTGGATCATCCGCATCACGTCGGTGTGATCCTTGATGAAGCCCATCTCGAAGTCGAGCATCGATATCTCGTTCAGGTGGCGCGTGGTGGCGTGCTTCTCGGCGCGGAATTGCGGGCCGGCAGCGTAGACGCGCTCGAATGCGCCGACCATCATCTGCTTGTAGAGTTGAGGCGAGGTCGCGAGATACGCGCTCCTATCCTTGAAGTATTCGACCTTGAAGACGCCCGCGCCGCCCTCAGCATCGTCACCGACGAGCTTCGGCGCCTGGAACTCGGTGAAGCCTTGCGCGTCGAGATATTCACGGAAGCCTGCGATGATCTCGGCTTGGACCTTGAAGATCGCGCGCTCGCGCTCGCGGCGGATCGTGAGCGGCCGGTAATCGAGCATCGTGTCGAGATTGATCTCGGCATCGGTATCGAAGGGCAAACCTTCGGCGCGAGCGAGGACCTCGAGAGTCTTGATCTCGAGTTCGATATCGCCATTCATCCTCCCCTCTTGGATGTTCTTCTCCGGACGCTTGTTAACGATGCCTTCGGCGCAGACGACGTATTCGTTGCGGGTTTCCTTCGCCGTCTCGAGCGCAGGCGACCCGGGGAGGACGACGCCCTGCACGAGGCCGCTCCGGTCCCGGAAATCGAAGAAGACCATCTTGCCCTGGTCGCGACGGACATCGATCCAGCCTGAGATCGACACCATTTCGCCGACATGCTTCCCGAGTTCCCCGATGAGCGTGCGCTGTTGTTCCATGATGCCTATAAAATACCACATCCCACGTTTCCGTGGGATGTCTGTGCGGGCCTTCCGTCACCGCAATAGCGAACCCTTGAAGAGCAGCGGGCGGATGAAAGCGAAGAGATCGTCAGTGTCATAAAAGTCGTCAGGACATATTTCGTCGCCGCCGAGCCAGGGGATTCCGGTAGGACCACATCCCAATATGAAGATATGACTTCCTTCAGACGGGATAGGGATCGGGGTCATGGCGATCCGAATCTTCTCGCCCCGTGGCTGATTCCTATAGACTTTACGCAACAAAGGTCCTGCCTCCGGGGACAGAGATCGAGCCCTAGCTCCACGGCTCGCACGCAGGCGTACCGGTATTCGGCTCCTTCGTCGAAGCCCAGATCGCCGACTGAAAGGACGGCGATGGTGGCGAACCGTTCCTGCAGGGAAAGAGTGTAATCTTTCTGGCGCATCATCTTCACCGCCCGATCACTGACGTTGTATTTGGAACGCTCGAATTCTTTCCTGAGAGCATCGGGGCCGGAGACGCCGAGTTTGATGATCCACGTATTGCCGGTCCCGGTCGGTACGGCAGGTTTTTCCATGATGCACTCCTTTTCTGGCGGTGTGGTTTCAATGGATCGATCGCAAAGATCGAACTGATGAGTACCGTACTCCCCTCTCCATCTCTGTCAAGATGCTTACGCGACGCCGATGGCGGCGCGTACCTGTTCCATCTTCGCCTCGGCTATCGCGCGGGCTTCCCGCTTCCCTCTCGCGAGCACCTCGTCGACGATGCCGGGGTCCCGCATGAGATCCTCATACTTCGCGCGGATGGGCGCCAGGTAGCGGTCGAGATCCTCGAAAAGCATCTCTTTCAATATCTTGTAATTACCGCGGTGCTCGTCGTATATCTTGCCGAGCTCGCTCTCGGTGCGTACCAGCTTGTGCGTAGCGTAGACGTTCTCGGGCCGGTCGCCGGAAGAGTCGGTGACGATGCTCATGACGCGCTTGTGGAGCTCATCGCGAGAAGCGAAGAGCGGGATGACGTTGCCGTAGCTCTTGCTCATCTTGCGGCCGTCGGTGCCGGGGACCACTGCGACTTCGCTCATGATGTAGGGCTCAGGGAGCTTGAAGAGGTCGGTCTTGAAGATGCGATTGAACTTCTCCGCGGTGTCGCGCGCATACTCGACGTGCTGCTTCTGATCCGCTCCTACCGGCACGACCGCAGCATCGTAGAGCAGGATATCTGCCGCCATGAGCATCGGATAGTTGAAGGTGCCGACGCTGATCTCTCTGTTCTTCGCCTCGGCGTCCTTATAGGCATGGGCGCGCATGAGGTATGGCATCGTGGTGATCGAATCGAAGATCCAAGTGAGTTCGGTACAGGCCGGCACATCCGACTGTTTGAAGAGCACGACCTCCTCGGGGTCGAGGCCGATGGCGAGATAGGCCATCACGAGTTCGCGTGTGCGGCGCTTCATCTCCTCGGCATCCTGCATCGAGTTGAGCGCATGATAGTCGGCGACGAAGATGAAAGGCCGGTACTTGCCGCTCTGTGCGAGCTCGACCTGCTGGCGCATCGCGCCGAAATAATTGCCGATATGTAGGTCGCCGGTCGGCTTCACGCCGGAGACGAGTGTCGCGAGCTTCGCATTGGTCATATGCGTTGTACGATACCATATCTTTATGCTGCCCCGCAGCATGGTACTTTTTGAGCAGAAGGTAAACCAAGCGAATGGAGGGAATCATGACCAGAAGTGAAGCCCAAAAACTCGAATTCGGTACGAAGACGAGCGCCGCTCTCATTGTCATCATCGCATTTCTCGTGGCTAGTCTGGGCTACCTGATCTTTTTCGGATGACCGGTTTGAGCCCGTCTTGGCAGCAAAAGCCCCCGCGTAGCGGGGCTTTCCTTTGTGCGCCGTATGGAACGAGATTAGAATGGCGTTGAGTGTTGAGTCATAAAGAAAAAGGCCGGATGACTTTCATCATCCGGACCTTAGTGAATCCCATTACAGCCTTCCTCTCTTGATGAACATGCAAGCCGGTATATCTTGGTTACTCATGTTCGTCATGCCCACAGATACGATGATAGGGGTCAGATCCGTCGACTCCCTTGAATCGTTTAGGCCCATCTGCTGGATGAAGACCGGCTGCCCATCATGGATGCCGATGCAGAACATAAAATGATAATCGGCGTACACGACGTGACGGTACGTCTTGAGCAGTTCTTCCGAAGAAAATCTGTACCCCGTCACGCTTTTCAGCTTCTCGAGGTCTCCACTCACGTTCTTGTCCTTCTTCCGATAATGGTTCCGTAGCGTCTTGTGTCCCTTGCGGCTCCTTCCCCACTTATTGTAGTAGAAGATACAGAGGGAGTCGCCCGGACGTATTTTCTGTCCCGTATAGCGATTCATACCTCCAGAGAGCATGAAGCTTAATCTCTCAGCATCACACTCGCAGAAGTTGCCGGTCCGCAGATATTCGACGAAGGTCGAGCAGTTTGTGTGATACTCGCCGTAGTAGTCGCGCAGGTAGGTGACGACTCTCTCTGCGAATAGATCATTGAGCCTGATGGTGCGCGAAGTATAGGAGCCGTGAACATCCTGACCATAATGCAGGATCAGGTGCATGTCGGCATTCTGCTTACCCGTCTTCATCTCGAAACTATTGCCTCGAGTGTCCTTCACCAAGAGACCATTATGCATTCTCCGGGTTGATAACGCTTCGAAGGTAAAGTGGCCGCCGCCGAACTGTCTATCCTTAACTGCTTGGGTGAACAGAAAGAAGGCGTTGTTAATGAACATTGTTGTCTCCCTATATGATATGTGGATTACGTCTGCAAAATATGCTACAACATAACTAACACGATGTCTATACTGTGCGCCGTATGGAATGAGGTTAGAGCAGCGTTGAGCTCATTGTACCGCTTCACCAATACAGGAGAATAAAAAAACGCCAGGTCCCATTCGGGCGACCTAGCGTCGAGTCTTCGTTTGCACGTCCGGAATCAAAAACTCATTCCGACTTTTGCATCTGCTTTGTACATCTTTTTCTGTTCCTTTATGTCCTGCGGCCACCACTTGATGACGTCCTCGATCAAGTCGAGCGCGGTACGGAAATCAGTGCGAACCGACTGAATGCCTGCGCTCAAGCAGAGCGGGTCGTCGTCACTGCCGACGAAAGAAACGCTGTGCTCGTTGCAGACGACATTGTCGCCCTTCTTGTAGTAGCTGTCCTTGCTCGTGTCGATGCGTTTGGCGAAGGTGAACATGATACGTCCCGCCATGACGTACGTCCGGAGATCGATTCCGACGAACTTCCCGCTCATGCCTTTCTTGTTGCACTTCTCGATCATGTCAGCGAGTCCTCGCCGATACACGAGCCGCAGAAACTTGTCGAAGGTCTGTTGGAGCACGTATTTTTGTGCATTGCAGTACGTATCGATCTTGTGTTCGATCCAATCCTGGCCCGTAACGTCTTTGAGCATGAAGCCGAGCGTTGTCTGGATCGCAGAACCTTGGTCGAGTATGTTGCTGGCCCCGAGATCAGTGATGTTTGGAACTTCGTGCCCGGTTTCTTCTTCGTATTGCTTGCGAAACTGGGCGACTTGTTCGTCCTTGCTCATCCGCAATTGTTCGAACGCATCCACCATGAGCTCGGGCAGATACGGCTCGATATTCCAGAAGTCGTACTTTTCGTCACTCGGTATGTTGAGGTTCTTGAGGTAGTAGACCAGAAACGATGCGAAAGCGACTTGACCCTTCCACCGCGGCCCATTTGTTCTCATCGGTTCAATGGCAACAAACTCACTCAATTTCGCCATCAGATATCCTTTATGCATTTCAAGCTCCTGTTGTTGAGGGATTTGCTTCTGCTTTTCTATATATCACGATACAATCGTTTTGTCAAATTGTGCGCCGGGAAGGACCGCGATTACGCTTTTCGACCCTTACAGGATCAGTACACCTTGCGGATTTTCTTTCAGAAAATGCTCGCAAGGTCTTCGAATCCTTCACGTACGCCTCCCAGGCGTACTCTGGTGCACAAAATGGAAAGTCCCCTTGCGGGGATTTCCTTTGTGCGCCGGGAAGGATTCGAACCTTCGTAGGCCGAAGCCGACAGGTTTACAGCCTGTTGTAATTGACCACTCTACCACCGACGCGCTTCGGCCAGTATAGCTGATTTGACTCTTTATTTCAAAACGAGGACGAGGACGCCCTGCTTGCCTTTGCGCACGAGGGCATAGCCGCCCGGGAGGTCATGCGTGTGGAGTTCCTGAGCGGGGTTCTCGATTGGGAATCCCGAAAGCGTAATCCCCTTCCCTTCGATAAGACGGCGCGCATCGCTTTTCGAGGATGCGAGGCCGCCGGCGACGAGCGCTTCGGCGAGGGAGACGCCGGCCTCGAGGTCTTTACGGGCGAGCACGACCGACGGCGCCTCGGCGAGCGCGACGGCAAGCGCCTCGCGCGAGAGCTTGTCGAACGAGGTATCGCCGAAGAGCGCGTCGGTCGCAGCGGCGGCTTGCGCCGTCGCCGCGGGGCCGTGCACAATCTCGGTCACGAGCCGCGCGAGCGTCTCTTGCGCTTGGCGTTCGCCCGGATTGCGCCGATGGAGTTCCATCAAGGCGCCGATCTCGTTGACGGGCAGGAAGGTGTAGACCTTGAGGTACTGCTCGATCCCCGCATCGGGGAGATTAATCCAGAACTGGTAGAACTTGAAGGGTGAGGTCTTCTTCGGGTCGAGCCAGACGGCATTCCCCTCGCTCTTGCCGAACTTCTTGCCGGTCGCATCGGTCGTGAGCGGGAAGCCGAGCGCGTAGACCTGATCGCCGGTGCGCTTGCGGATGAGGTCCACGCCCGAAAGGACGTTCGTCCACTGGTCGGAGCCGCCGAGTTGCAGATCGACGCCGTGCTCCTTATGGAGCGTGAGGTAGTCGAGCCCCTGTAGGAGCGCGTAGGTGAATTCGGTGTAGGAGATGCTCTCATCCGGCGTATCGAGACGCTTCTTGATTATCTCGCGCTTGATGAGGTCGTTCACGGTGAAATATTTCCCGACGTCGCGGAGGAACGGGATGAGCGAGACCTTCATGAGCCAGTCGGCGTTGTCGACCATCTTGAAAGGAGTGCGGCCGAGGATATCTTTCAATTGACTCTTCAGCGCGCGGGTATTCGCGGCGACGATCTTCTCGGTGAGCATCGGTCGCTCCCCTTTCTCCTTGGGATCGCCTATCATGCCGGTCCCGCCGCCCACGAGGAAGATAAGCTTATGGCCGGCATCGCCGAGCCGCTTCATGAAAAGTATCCAGGTCAGATGGCCGACATGCAGCGAGTCGGCGGTCGGATCGGTGCCGATATAGACGGTTCGCTGCTTCGACAAAATTTCCTCCGGAGTAGCGGAAGAAAGTTCGATAAGCCCGCGCGCTTTCAGTTCGTCAGCAATATTCGAGAACGGTTTCGAGAAGAGTGCCATATAGCTAGCGGGCGAGGAAGAAGAGGCCGATGGCGGGGGCGACGAACCACCAGAAGAAGTACTGTTGCGGCGCGAAAAGGACGCTGATGGCGGGCGTGAAGGTGTAGACCGTAGAGACCGAGAAGACATGGTATGCGAGAGCGAGCAGGAATGCCGCGCCGAGGAATGAGAGTGCGATGAGGCCGAAGATGCCGATGTAGAGGAAGTCAGAGACGACGACGCGACGCAGGATGATATAGAACACGAGCGTGAGACCGGCATAGAGGCCGATGTGCGCGCCGAGCGCCGTGAGCGCCGGAGCGGTCGGCAGATAGGACATGTAGGGGAACATCGCGTAGAGCGCATACGCCGCATAGAACGCGAGGAGGACGGCGACGAACGGGCCGCGGCCGATATACCACGCGAAGAGGAAGAAGACCGACAGCAGTATGATGATGATGAGGAAATCGCTCGCGCCATTCCACACGGTGAGCGCGGTATGCGTCGCGAGCGTATTCACTTGAGCGAGACCGTCTGTGGCGGACATGCCACCAGTATACATGCCCGTAGACTAGAGTCCCTCGGTTTTCAACTCCTCGAGCATTTTCTTGGCTTTGCCGGAGAGCTTCTGCGGGAGCGCTGCCTCGAGGCGGATGATGAGGTCGCCGCGGGAGTTGCCGCCCATGGGGATGCCTTTGCCGCGCACGCGCAAGTGCTCTTCGGCGCGCTTCATCACCGGGATCTTCACCTCGAGCGTCTTCCCTTCCAAAGTCTCGATGGAGACGGTGGTGCCGAGGAGTGAGTCGGTGAGCTTCACCGGCAAGTCCATGAGCAGGTTCGAACCGTCGCGACGGAAGGTCGGGTGCGGCTTCACATGCACCTTCACGTAGAGGTCGCCGGCGACGCCGGTCTTCACCGCTTCGCCTTGCTGCGGGAGGCGGATCATCTCGCCGTTGTCGATACCGGCGGGGATGGTGATCTTCATCTCTACTTCTTTGCGGAGGACGCCGTGACCCTTGCAGTTCGGGCACTTCTCCTTCGGTATCTTGCCCGTGCCGTCGCAGGCGGTGCAGGGGCGCGTGCTCGCCATCTGACCGAAGACCGTGTTGCGCACCTCGTGCACGCTACCGCTGCCGTTGCAGGTGGTGCAGGTATTGAGTTCGGTGCCCGGTCTCGCACCATTGCCGTGGCAGATGTCACAGGTGGAGACTTTGCCGATGAGGACGGTGCGCGATGTGCCGAAGACAGCATCCTTGAATGGGATTTCCAGGTCGATGGAAATATCGCGGCCGCGCGGCGTGCGCGCCTGGCTTCGCCCCCCATTAAAGATATCGCCGAAGATATCGCCGAAATCGAATTCGACGCCACCGTTGCCGAAGCCCTGTTGGAATTGGGAGAAGTCGAACCCGCCGAAGCCCTGGCCGCCGCCCTGCGGGCCTGCGCCTCCCGGGAATGACTGGCCGTAGGCGTCGTATTCGCGGCGCTTCTTCTCGTCGGAGAGGATCGAGTACGCTTCGGTGATCTCCTTGAACTTCTCGTCGGAACCGCCCTTGTCGGGGTGGTGCTTGTGCGCGAGCGTACGGAAGGCCTTCTTGATGTCGTCCTGAGATGCCTTCTTGTCCACGCCGAGCACGTTGTAATAATCCTTTGCCATCGTTACTCCTTCTCCTTGAATTCGGCGTCGGTTGCCGGAGGGGTGTCAGACGGGGGCGTCTGCTCGCTGCCGGCTGCCGGCGGCGTTTGTTCCGCTGCCTTCATCATCGCCTCGCCGATCTTCGAGAGCGTCGAGGAGAGCGTGTCGGTCGCGGTCTTGATGGTCGCGACGTCCTCACTCTCACGCGCGACTTTCAGCGCGTCAATACTGCTCTGTACTTCGGCGACGATCTCCGCACCCGCCTTCTCGCTGTTATCCTTGATCGCTTTCTCGGCGGCGTAGACGGCCTGGTCGGCGATGTTGCGCGCTTCCACGAGCTGCTTGCGCTTCTCATCATCGGCAGCGTGCGCCTCGGCGTCCTTCTGCATCTTCTCGATGTCCTCCTTGGAGAGGCCGGTCGAGCCCTCGATGCGGATGCTCTGCTCCTTGCCGGTGGTCTTCTCCTTGGCCTTCACGGTGAGGATGCCGTTCGCGTCCACGTCGAAGGTGACCTCGACCTGCGGCATGCCGCGCGGTGCCGGTGGGATGCCGTCGAGCATGAACTTGCCGAGCGACTTGTTGTCGGCGCTCATCGCGCGCTCGCCCTGCGTGATGTGGATCTCTACCGATGCCTGGTTGTCGGCTGCGGTCGAGAAGGTCTGCGAGCGGCTGGTCGGGATAGCAGTGTTGCGCTCGACGAGCTTGGTCGCGACGCCGCCCATCGTCTCGATAGAGAGCGAGAGCGGGATGACGTCCACGAGGAGGATGTCCTTCACATCGCCCTGGAGGATGCCCGCCTGGATAGCCGCGCCGATGGCGACGACCTCGTCCGGGTTCACGCTCATGTTCGGCTTCTTGCCGAAGAAGGCTTCAACGGCCGCCTGGAGTGCCGGCATGCGCGTCTGGCCGCCCACGAGGATGACCTCGTTGATGTCGGCGACCTTGAAGGGCGACGCCTCGATTGCGCGCTTGGTGATGGCCATCGCGCGCTCGATGAACTCGCTCGAGAGTTCTTCGAGCTTGGCGCGGGTCACCTTGATGAGCAGGTGGCGCGGGCCGGAGGCGTCGCTGGTGAGGAACGGGATGTTGATCTCCGTCTCCATCGCGCTCGAGAGCTCGATCTTGGCCTTCTCGGCCGCTTCGTCGAGGCGCTGGCGCGCGAGCGCGTCGCCGCGCACGTCGATGCCG
>Ga0307375_10001393_pt1 | contig 26590 bp, 27 predicted proteins | sample TR1MG_FD_202531 | JGI IMG/M metagenome (GOLD analysis project Ga0307375, IMG submission 202531) | Soil microbial communities from Risofladan, Vaasa, Finland - TR-1 | ecosystem: Environmental > Terrestrial > Soil > Coastal area > Acid sulfate soil | place: Finland: Risofladan, Vaasa | collected...
AGAAGGCGCTGACTTTTCCCAAAAAATCGATCTCCCGCTTCAATTCCGCGTTCTCGATCTGAAGCGCCCTATGTTTTGCCCACTCAACCGGGCTGTGCTGGTCGGCACCGGCCTCTGGATGCTCCTGCCGCCAGGTCCCGCACCCAATTGCCTAACGTCCCCTCATTGACCCCAATATCGGCACTGACCTGGACAACCGAGCGGCTCGAGGAAACCACTAACCCCACAGCCTCAGCCTTGAACTCGGCACTGAACTTACGACGATTCGACATGAAACAGATTCTCCTTAACCCTGTCTCAAAACACCATACGGGCGCAGCTGGTGCTCATCACTGGTCGTGGTGATTTTAAACTGTCGACCGCGCCTAGCCCCTGATAAGCCCTCCTGGCTCATCAGGGGCCTCACAGTGCAGTGCGCGACCGCGATGTTCCCGCGATTCAATTGCTTCCAGACTTTCTTCGCACCATAGACACCCCCGCAGTTGGACTGATGCACCCGCAAGATCTCGCACTTGAGCGCTTCATCACGTTGCTTTCGTTGACAGACAGGTCGTGCCAAGGTGGCGTAGTATGTGAAAGGGGCAAACCGCAATACTCTGCAGATGGGCTCGACCCCCCACCGACTCTTCCGCGAATCGATGTAGCGAATTACTTCTTGGTTTGACCGTCGAGCTCGGTCGCAAAGAAAATTGATGCGTCTTTCAATATGGCATTTGCTCTGCGCAGATCCTTATTCTCACGTTCGAATTCCTTGAGCCGAGTTCGCTCATCGGAGGTGGCTCCGAGGCGAGCACCGGCATCGACGCCAGCCCTACGGACCCAGGCCCTGAGTATTTCTGGAGACATACCGAACAGTTTCGAGATAGCAGTGAAGGCAGCCCACTCGGAACGATAGTCCGCTCGGTTGTCATGCACCATCCTTACAGCACGCTCACGTAGCTCCGGTGAGTAACGGGGTATTTTTGACATGAAGTAATCCTCTCAGAGGGTTTACTCTCCAACATTCCCGGCACGATTCAGGGTGTATCACAGCAACCAATGGTCAATCATCAACACGGATGACGTTGAGTTGTTCGAAGGACGGCAATGTATGCACGAAATCACTTTTGATAAGCCTCCGTTTCATCTGCATCCGACCCTTAGGGCATCGTGAGATTAAGAGGCGTGATCAACATGTTCGCCTTGCCCGCGGTGCAGACCTCTGGAAGCGTGTAGTTGACTTTACGATTTAACAAGTTGCGCCTAGGAGTGATCGTGATCTCGAATCCCATCGCCTTCACCGGATCGCATGACTTTAACCATCGCTTGTTGAATGAGCCATGACCAGACGGCCTTCGCCAATAGACCAGAATGGTATATACGGATTGACTTTTCTTCAGGATGAAGTTCTTGAACTTCATCGAAGTTGGAAGTACCTCCAACACGGTGCCGGACTTCGTGCGAACGCCAATGGGCCGGATTCTTGGCACTCCTCCTATGGAGCAAGTAGCACCGGTATTGGTGATCTTGATAGGAAGGTAGAGGGCTCCCGGCCCGAATACCGAATAGCCGGTCGTCGCATTTAGAAGCGACACCGCCAAGTTTTTCGAAACGCATACGGCTGGGTCCATTGATGCATCGGCTCGGTCTGCGGTTCCGAAATCAATCATTAGCAATGCAAGCAAACCCAAGAATGCAAAGGTGCTGGCTATCGCTCCCTTCGGCAGCAATTGAATGCCATTGGAACTAGATTGATGGATCTTCATAGGACCTCTATTGCCATCAGAACAACCTGCTCGTAGGTGTCCATTCACCTCAATATCCTTGACATTTATTCCCACCGTATAGTAATATTTATATATGACAATAGATAAAGTAACTGGTATTTCTGGTCGAGCGCCTGGTTCTGCGATTGCGTTTATGCTGGATTTGCAGTCGGGGATCCCGACGTATCTTCAGATTGTTCAGCAGGTTGAGGCGGCTTTGAGTTTGGGATATCTGGTTGAAGGTGATCAGTTGCCGACGGTGAAGGATGTCGTCTCGTCGGTGGCGATCAATCCAAACACTGTGTTGAAGGCTTACCGAGAACTCGAAAGCCGGGGAGTTGCAGCGGGTCGTCCGGGCGTGGGCACTTTTGTTGTTGCTGCCCCGCCGGTGTTGGGCGCGAAGGAACTCAGCGCTCTGCGCTCATCACTTATACGAGGTTGGCTTCGCGAAGCTAAAGGTGCGGGGCTTTCCCAAGAGGCCATTCTGGCACTTTTCAATAGTGCCGTCGGAGAGGTTTCTGAACTAAGCAATAAGACCGTCCCTAAGCGTTGAGTAGCGGAACGCGATGGACATCTTAACGACTTCAGATCTTCAGAAAAACTATTCGGGTAAATGGGCTTTGAAAGGCTGCACGATCAGTATTCCTTCGGGAGCGGTTGTTGCCCTTGTCGGGTCTAATGGGGCAGGCAAAACGACCTTGTTGGATATCGTAGCTGGGCTACTGCCTCCTACATCTGGCGAGGTGCGCCTATTTGAAAGCGTTAAACCCGGTTCACTGGAGGCACTACAGCGGATTGGTTTTGTTGCTCAGAATGCTCCGTTGAATAAGAACTTGACGGTGATCTCAACAATCAATCTGGTGCAATCGCTTAATGGCTTATTCGATCGAGGGTATGCGTTGGGTCGCCTGCGAAACCTCCATATTCCGTTGAAGTGCCGCATTGGCAAGCTCTCAGGCGGCCAGCAATCTCAAGTGGCCCTAACCCTGGCGATTGCTCGCAGGCCCGATCTGCTTCTACTGGATGAACCGCTAGCTAGTCTTGATTCACTCGCACGCCAGCAGTTTTTGATGGAGTTAATGAGCGCTGTCGCAACCACCGAGATGTCAGTTATATTTTCATCGCATTCCATTACCGAATTAGAAAAAGTATGTGACTACCTAATTCTTATTTGCAACGGAGAAATCCAGTTATCCGACTCCCTCGATCACATCATCGGATCACACTCAGTGATCGCTTGCGCTCCAACCGAGCTAGATGGTCGGGACGATATCGACATTATTGATCGAAATCTAAACGTTCGATTTGCAAACCATTTAGTTCGGATCAGTGATCCGAAATCTATAAGTGATTTTGATGGTCATGCGGCAAGCCTTGAATCTATTGTTCTTGCTTATCTTCGTAGGGCTCAAGAGATTGATTCATTGCAGGAATCGATCCGCCAATGAAACTTGACCAGGCCACCCAACCAGAAGCCAATACGCTTGTAAGTATTGGTTTTCTCGAGGTAGTCCACGGAATTCTAATTAAAGACCGGGCGCGGCTCATTGGCCTCTTCCTGCTTTTCACCGCCAGTACCGCACTGATCTATCAACTTAGTTCGGGACTGATAGAAAAAACTGTAGCTCAGGTCTATCAACTTAGTTCGGGACAGATAGGCAAATCGGTACCTCAGATCTCTACGAACCCTAATTACATTCTTTACTTCCGCTTGATTGTCTTAATCACCCCAATAGCCATCGGAATGATGGCAGGCGTCCCCTTACTGGCGGCAGATTATGAGAATGGGGTTTACCGCTTCCTGTTTACCCAAGGCGTGGGACGACGCCGACTGTTTAGAACGACATTGTTCGTGTACTTCGCGTTGTTTATTATGGGTACTGGTCTCATGACGCTAAGCATTAGCCACTTCTACAGAGTTCAACAGCAGGCGGGCCCACTCTTCATTTGGTCTCTAGCTGTCTTCTTTCTTCAGCCCGTCATTCTCTTTCCACTCGTGCTCGCAGCATTCGCTACCGGAGTTTTCATTGGGTCCTGGCTTCGACGAACCGTCACTGGTATGGCTACTACTCTTGTTGCGTATGCCGTAACTGGATTGGCGTTGACCACACTCTTTGCTAAATCCTTAACAATTCTCTCAAAAAGTAGTGTTTCCAATGACCCAAGCCACCACCTGCCACTTCAGTTGCTTTATGCCGGACTACTCCTCCTAGTCACGGTGATATCGATCTTGGGAACCGTCTATCAAATTGGCGGACGTGTCACAACTTCCCGACGCGAGAACTCACAGTGATCATGTTGCTTACATTTCTCCAGTATCCCACCTACGAAAGTAAGGTAACAATATGAAAAGAATGATTGCCACTGTTTCAGCACTTGTCTTCGTAATGACGCTTGGAGTCGCGGCACCGTCGTTTGCTTCGCCATCGCCTTCAGTGAACACGATAAGCAGCGCTTCTATTCAACCGTTCGCAGCTCAAGGGTGCTCAGGGGACGCGTGTATTTATCTTTCGACACCAGCCTCTGGAACTGTATATGTCCAAGGGTGGGCATATAACACGAATTTTTATGGTCACTTCCAGTTCAGCACCCCATCTGGTTCGTTCAATTCGGCAACGCTGACCTGGCTCGCAGGCAAAGGGAACTACGCGCAGTTATCCAGTGTCCCAGCCATCGTAGGCACATATTGCGTAACAGCGTGGACTAGCGCGGGTGCGAATCTTGGAACAGCTTGTGAGAAAATTCTTTAGCAAGGATTAATTTAGAATAGGAGCGGGGAGACCATCGGTCTCCCCGCTCCTATTCAGTGCCGCGTCGAACTTACTGACCGATGAGTGCTTCTTGACGTTAAAGGCGGTTTCCAGTCTCCGCGCTGAAGTAGTGGGTAGCCACTGGGTCAGGCTGGATGCTGATCGTTTCCCCTACTGATGGTGTTTCTTTGGGGTCCCAGCGAACAACGATCTGGGCACCGTCTTCCACACTGACCTGGCTTGCCTGAGTTGGCGTGCCGTAGATGTAGGCATCAGCCCCGAGCTCTTCCACGAGAGCCACTTGCAAATCCAGGCCACTGGTGGATGACTGCCATGACTCTGGCCGAACCCCGATCAAGATTTCGCCGTTGCCTGGAGTAGTTAGCTCAAAGTTTCCAAGTTTTGCCCGACCCTCTTTGGCGGTAGTGCGCATGAGCGTCATCGCCGGCGAGCCGATAAAGCCCGCAACGAAAGCATTTGCTGGAGATTCATACAGGGCTCGGGGTGTATCGACCTGTTGTAGCACGCCATCTTTGAGAACGGCTACTCGATCGCCCATGGTCATGGCCTCGACTTGATCGTGGGTAACGTAGACAGTCGTGATAGCAAGCCGACGCTGCAATGCCGCGATTTGGGTGCGGGTAGATACGCGCAATTTGGCATCTAAGTTTGAAAGAGGTTCGTCCATCAAGAAGACCTGCGGCTCGCGAACGATGGCTCGACCCATCGCTACCCGCTGTCGTTGGCCACCAGATAGCGCCTTCGGCTTACGGGCTAGGTAAGGCTCAAGGTCGAGAAGTTTTGCTGTTTCCAGCACTCGGCGATCTCGATCGGATTTGCTGACGCCGGCTAGCTTCAAGGCAAAACCCATGTTCTCGGCCACCGTCATATGCGGATAGAGCGCATATGACTGGAAGACCATTGCGATGTCCCGATCTTTTGGCGCGACATTGGTTACGTCGCGCTCTCCAATTCGAATCAATCCGCGATCGACCTCTTCAAGGCCAGCCAGCATGCGCAGTGACGTCGACTTTCCGCACCCGGAAGGGCCGACTAGGACGAGAAATTCACCATCACCGATCTCAAGATCTAGGTCCTGAACAGCTGGCTTGGTGGTGCCTGGATAAATACGTGTTGCTTTTTCAAATGCGACAGTCGCCATCGTAAACTCCTTCTTCCGGCAGGAACGTGCCGGACGATCCGTTGAATGAAGGTGGCGGCAGATTCTGGTTGGCCAAGGTTTGTTGCCAAGGTTGGTCGGAGCCCGCCGAGTTGCAGGGGGAGTCTAGCGGTAACCTCGGGGCATGACACAGGTTGGTCTTTGATGACTTTAGGCGATCTCTGGGGAAGTATTGCGTTAGTTCTCCTGTTTATTCTCATCGCGAGCCTATTTGTCGCCGCCGAAATATCCCTGCTCTCGCTTCGAGATAGTCAGGTTCGGGCACTGGCAAATCGGGGCAAACGGGGCGCCAAGGTGGCTGCACTGACGCAGGACCCAAACCGATTTCTAGCAGCGGCTCAGGTGGGCGTTACCGTTTCCGGGTTCCTCTCGGCCGCGCTCGGCGCTGAACGATTTTCGATCCATCTTCGCCCGGTATTTCAAAGTTGGGGTTTAACACCAGGACCGAGCAATGCGTTGGCCCTGCTGCTGTCTACCCTGGCGGTGGCCTACGTCTCGCTAGTGCTTGGAGAACTGGTGCCAAAGCGCCTGGCTCTGCACCGGACGGAGCGGATCGCACTGGCGGCCGCGCCGGCTATTGACCGAATTGCGAATATTTTTAGGCCAGCTATTTGGCTCCTTTCCAAATCGACAGATTTAGTTGTGCGGCTCTTTGGCTTGGATCCCGAGGCAAGGCGCGAGGAGATCTCCGGTGAAGAACTGATCGATTTAGTGAGTGCCCACACGGCTCTGAGCGCTGAGGAACGGGGGATCGTAGAGGACGTCTTTAGTGCAAGCGATCGGCAGTTGCACGAGATAATGGTGCCGCGCACTGGCGTCGACTTTCTTGATTACAGCATGAGCATTGAGCGTGCCATTGAATTTGCAATTGACAAGAAACATTCTCGCTATCCGGTGATTCGTGGCTCGGCCGATGAAATCGCCGGGTTTATCCATGTTAGGGATCTGCTCGATCCAAATCGGCGCAATGCCCGCCTGGGCGATCTGGTGCGAGATGTCGTCTTCCTGCCGGGATCCAAGAGGCTGCTGCCGGCACTGAGCGAGCTTCGAGCGGCTCATTTGCATCTGGCCATCGTTCTCGATGAATATGGTGGAACCGACGGCATCGTGACCCTGGAAGACATCGTCGAACAATTGATTGGCGATATCCGCGATGAGTACGACACCGATTCCAGCGATGACACCACGATCAGCGTTACCGGCGCGTATCAAGTTGACGGACTGACTTCGCTGGAAGAGTTAACCGAAGAGACGGGATTTGAGGTCCCTGAGGGCCCTTATGAGACGGTTGCCGGTTTTGTTGTCCATCAGCTTGGGCGCATGCCAGTTGTTGGGGACGAAATAATTGACGGCTCGACCACATTCTTGGTTCTTGCCCTCGATGGCCGTCGGATATCCCGAATACAAGTAATGCGAGCATCGGATCAGACGGAACTGGCAGAATAGCCAGGTGCCAGTTTCCCGCGCCCTGTCCGGAATCCAACCGACTCACGACTCATTCCACCTTGGAAATTACCTCGGTGCAGTAAGGCAGTGGGTTACCTTGCAGGACACCCATGACTCTTTTTACTGTGTCGTCGATCTTCATGCGATCACAACCGAGCACGATCCCAAGACTCTGCACCGCCGCACGATGGCTTCGATTGCGCAGTTATTGGCCGCCGGCATCGATCCGGAGAAGGCGACTTTATTTATTCAGTCCCACGTTCCTGAGCATGCAGAACTTGCCTGGGTTCTTGGCTGTCTTACCGGTTTTGGTGAAGCCAGTCGCATGACTCAATTTAAAGATAAGAGCCAGAAAGGTGGGGTGGAGCGGGCGACTGTGGGCCTTTTCACCTATCCAATTCTTCAAGCCGCCGACATTCTTCTATACAAGCCCGACGAAGTTCCGGTGGGTGAGGATCAGCGTCAGCACATCGAATTAACTCGCGACTTGGCTCAGCGGTTCAATTCTCGATACGGCCCAACCCTCAAGATTCCAAAGCCTTACATCGTGAAGGAGACCGCAAAGATCTCTGACTTGCAGGATCCAGCTGCGAAAATGAGCAAATCTGCCTCCTCATCGGCCGGGATTATCGAAATGCTCGATGATCCGAAGATAAGTGCCAAGAAAATCAAGAGCGCTGTTACCGATATGGAACGAGAAATCACCTTTGACGAAACCAATAAACCGGGAATTAGCAATTTGTTGACGATCTATTCTGCTTTGGCTAACCGCAGCATCGCTTCGCTTGAGGCTGACTACGCTGATCAGGGGTATGGAGCCCTCAAATCGGACTTGGCTGATGTCGTTTCCGATTTCATAACCCCCTTCAGAGACGCTACGAATTCGTACCTTGCAGATCCGGCAGAGTTAGAACTAGTTCTCGCTAAGGGCGCATCAAAGGCTCGAGTGGTGGCCAGTGAAACTCTGCGCGCGGTATACGCCGCAGTTGGATTTGTGCCCGCTACCTAACTGGATTCACCAAGACGCCTACTGGCTTGACTCTGCCGTCAGCAGCGAATCCCCAATCGAATAATTTCGTAGCCAGCGCATCTCGGCCATAACTTAGGTGCATCAACGTAATGATCAGAGTGTGGCCATTACGGGTGGCGGCGCCGATGTAGGTATTCATCGCCTGAGTTGTGTATCCGGTCTTGATCCCGATGGTTCCCGGATACGTTTCTAGCATTTTGTTCTGATTAGCAATCGGTAATGGCTTATTGCTACTGCCGCTGTTGGGGAAAATATATTCTTTGGAATCTACGTATCGGCGAAAATCGCGCCTTTTCATAGCAGCTCGCCCAATTAGAGCCAGGTCGTAGGCGCTGGAGACCTGGCCAGGAGAATCAAGACCGTGCGGGGTGCGCGCGAAAGTGTCATAGGCCCGGAGTTGGTGTGCCGTCTTATTCATCAACGAGACGGTTTTGTTGAATCCGCCAGCCGCGTGGGCTAATGCCAGCGCAGCGTCATTTCCCGACAGGAGTAAGGCGGCATTCCAGAGAGATTTGATGGAGTAAGTACGGCCGGGGTAGATGCCGGCAATGGTTCCGATCACGTTCTGATCTAATGTCTGGGCCGTATAGGTGGCGGTTGGTTTTAGTCGAGGTAGAAGTGCGACCGCCATCAAGGTTTTTAACGTTGATGCCGGCGGAAGTCGGAGATGTGGGTTTTTGGCTGCGAGAACTTGGCCAGTCTTGAGATCGGCGATGAGATATGAACCTGCGGTGGTCTCTGGCAGCTGTGGCACCGTGCTAACTAGGTTGGCGATAACGCCACCGTGGCGCAGTTGTGAGCCTCCGACCAGCATTTTGTTCGGACCAAGACTGTCGGCTGCGTTCGCTGGTGCGGTCTGAACTGCGACGGTAGCGACCAGGACGAGGCTCAGCGCTAGATTGCAGCGCGACGCACTAATCCGTTGGAGCGAGCCATTTTTCATATTGGCGCAGCCTACGTCGGCACTGGACGAGATCGAAGACGCCACCCCGATTACGATGCGAATAGGTACAAATCGGTACCTGGGGGGCAGTAGCCTGATCTGTCATGAGGGATGTGCCACTTAGAACGGAATCCGGTCTCGGAATTAAATCCGTCTATTCGCAAGAGGACCTATCTGGCTGGATACCGGCTACCCAACTTGGCCTTCCGGGCCACTACCCGTACACGCGCGGGATCCACGAGAGCATGTATGTAGGTCGCCCCTGGACCATGCGCCAATATGCGGGATTTGGCAGTGCCATGGAGTCAAACGCGCGGTATCACCAGTTGGTGGCGGCTGGTACCGGGGGCCTTTCGGTCGCTTTTGACCTACCAACCCAGATGGGATTGGACTCCGATGCACCTCTCGCGTTGGGTGAGGTGGGTAAGGTCGGCGTGGCGATAGATTCGATTGACGATATGCGTTTGCTCTTCGATGGAATTCCACTAGATAAAGTTTCGACGAGCATGACAATAAATGCGCCAGCGGCCATCTTGCTCTTGATGTACCAGATTGTTGCTGAGGAGCGTGGAATCGATGCTGCAGTACTAACCGGAACTATTCAAAATGATGTGCTTAAGGAGTACATAGCTCGCGGCACCTATATCTACCCTCCTCGTCAGTCGCTCCGTCTCGTCACCGATCTGTTCGCTTACTGTCACGAGCATTTGCCCAAGTGGAACACGATTTCGATCTCGGGTTATCACATGGCAGAAGCAGGAGCGACCCCAGCTCAAGAAGTCGCCTTCACGATCGCAAATGGGATCGAGTATGTGCGGTCAGCGTTGGCCGTTGGGCTTGACATTGATGAATTTGCTCCACGCCTAGCCTTCTTTTTCGTTTCACGAACGACGATTTTGGAAGAGGTGGCTAAGTTCCGAGCGGCAAGGCGGATCTGGGCCAGCGTTATGCGCGAAACATTCGGGGCCATAAGCGACAAATCGCTCATGCTTCGTTTTCACACTCAAACGGCCGGAGTTCAACTGACCGCACAACAACCGGAAATGAACTTGGTGCGCGTCGCGGTGCAAGCGCTGGCGGCGATCATGGGCGGGACGCAATCCCTCCACACGAACTCCTACGACGAGGCTCTTGCGCTGCCTTCAGCGAAGGCTGCCCGGTTAGCCCTCCGCACTCAGCAAGTGCTGGCCTATGAAACCGACATAACAAAGACGGTCGACCCATTTGCTGGCTCCTACGCAGTCGAGTCGTTGACCGATGAGTTAGAGGTTGAGATTCGCCGACTGCTTGCGGTCATTGAAGACATGGGAGGCGCTACGGCAGCGATTGAAGCGGGATTTCAAAAGTCAGAAATCGAACGCAGCGCCTATGACGTTGCTCGGGAGATAGATCGCGGTGAGCGAATCGTTGTCGGCGTGAATCGTTTTCAGATTGATGAGCATGAGTCATACAAACCGCTTCGCCTGGATCCAGCCATTGGAAGGACTCAGGCTCAGGCTTTGGCCAACCTTCGGTCGTCCCGAGATTTGAGTGCCTACGAGGTTGCCATGAGGCAATTCGAAGAATCGGTGCAAACCGACGCCAACCTACTCCCATTCATCAAGGGTGCGCTCCTGGCCAGAGCGACAATCGGGGAAATATGCGATGTTCTCCGCTCGGCTTGGGGCTCGTATACGCCGAGCGACATCTTCTGAGATGAGCAGTTCGCCTTGGTCTCCAGCAATATTAGCAATGTCGTTAATTGCCAATTCTATTGTTGCAGAAACACAAATTTGCTTCTAACGGGGAACAAATTTCACATGCATTTTCCGTATGCCATACCGATTTCCTGAGTTAGGCTGTCTCCAACCCAATACTCGGGATTCTCTGGAGGAAATGTGAGAAAGTCTTTCCGCTTAATGGCGCTTGCCGCCGCCGCCACTGTTTCATTATCCGCTTGCAGTAGTACATCTTCAAGCAGTACGGCGGCGCCTGCAACCACCGCCCCAACGGTGAAAGCATGCATGGTCACCGACATCGGTGGCATCGACGATCACTCCTTCAACGCGGCTGCATATCGCGGACTGCAGGAGGCCAAGGCGCAGTACAACGTTGATATCACGGCGCTTTCGTCAACGACAGATGCCGACTACGCACCAAATATCGCTCAGCTAGTCAACGCTAAGTGCGACCTGATCGTCACGGTTGGATTCCTGATGGCCGACGCAGTCTTAGCTGCGGCCAAGGCCAACCCAAACACAAAGTTCGCCATCATCGACTCGGACGGTATGGATCACGGGCCAAAGGGCGACCAATACCCTGGCACCGCCGTGCCTAACCTCAAGGGTCTTCAGTTCAACACAGCGGAAAGTTCTTACCAGGCTGGTTATCTAGCCGCTGGATTCAGCAAGACCGGCAAGGTCGCTACCTATGGCGGAATCAACATTCCACCTGTCACCATTTTTATGGATGGTTTCTGGGAAGGCGTGAACGCCTATAACGCAGCCGACAACAAGAGCGTGAAAGTGCTTGGTTGGGATGAGACGGCAAAGAACGGAACATTTGCCGGCTCCTTCACCGACGTTGCCAAAGGGCAACAGATCTCTAAGAACTTTGAACAACAAGGTGCAGACGTGATCTTCCCTGTCGCCGGTGGAGTCGGTGCAGGTTCGGCTCAGCAATCAATGGCGTCCCACAAGTCCAAGATCATCTGGGTCGACTCGGATGCTAAGACCGCAGCGCCGCAGTTCATGTCGGTAGTTCTAACCACGGTTGTCAAGGGCGTCGATGCTGCAGTAACGGCGACCGTGAAGGAAGTTGTCGATGGTACATACTCGGCAACACACTACGTGGGTACCTTGGCGAATGGCGGAACATATATTGCGCCGTTGTACGACATGGCCTCATCAGTTCCAACCACTTTGCAAGATGAAGTGGCTGCATTGAAGGATGGCATTGGATCTGGAGCGATCAAGATCACGTCACCTAATCAGCCCTAACGCCTAACCAGCGTTAAAGGTATGTCACTGAGGGTGGACCGAGCTCATTGGCTCGGTCCACCCTCATATCTAGTGCTTAGATGTTCCTAGGTAGATTGATTGGAGTTATTGGTGTCTCTGGAATTGCGTGGCATCACTAAGAGTTTTGGGACTCTGGTCGCTAATGATTCGATCAGCCTTAAAGTCGAAGCTGGTGAGATCCACGCCCTTCTTGGCGAAAATGGTGCCGGCAAGTCGACCTTGATGAATGTTGTGTATGGCTTGCTGGAACCCGACTCAGGCGAAATATTTGTCGACGGAAATGCACTTAGCATTAACGGTCCCGCAGATGCCCTAGCGGCCGGCATCGGCATGGTTCACCAGCACTTCATGCTAGTTAACGTCTTCACGGTCGCGGAAAACATTATGTTGGGCAATGAGCATGTTAAGGGTCTTGGTTTCCTAGACCTGGATGCGGCGCGCGCAGAAATACGCCAAGTATCTAGCGAATACGGACTGGACGTCGATCCGGATGCGATTATCGAAGAGTTACCGGTAGGAATTCAGCAGAGAGTGGAAATCTTGCGTGCGCTTATTCACCACGCGAAAGTATTAATCCTTGATGAGCCCACCGCCGTGCTTACTCCGCAGGAGACCGACGAACTTCTTGGCATCATGAGAAATCTGGCAGAGGCCGGGACCGCAATCGTTTTCATCACCCACAAACTTCGCGAAGTGCAAGAAGCGGCAGACCGCATTACCGTAATCCGGCTAGGCAAGGTTGTAGGTGAAGCTCTGCCGAGCGCAACCCAAGAAGAACTTGCGACGATGATGGTAGGCAGGCCGGTCTCCCTCACGGTAGAGAAAGAACTCGCGAAGCCCGGCAATGTGGTACTTGCGGTTGAGAATTTAACGGTAAGAGATGCGAGCGGACGAGCGCTAGTTTCTGATATTTCATTTGAGATCAGAAGTGGAGAGATTCTGGCTTTCGCCGGGGTACAAGGCAACGGGCAATCGGAGTTAGCAGAGGCACTGGTTGGCTTGCAAGAGTTCGTACATGGAAGTATCAAGCTCGAAGGCGAAGAACTCGTAGGAGCATCGGTTCACGATTCGCTTCACTCAGGCATTGCTTACGTGCCAGAATCCCGCGAAGTAGATGGGTTGATTGATTCCTTCTCGCTCGCAGAAAATCTCATTCTCGATTTGCACGACATGCCGCCTTATGCGTCAGGAATCAGAATGTTTCCAAGCAAGGTGAAGGAAGAAGCGGCACTTCGTATTGCTGAATTTGATGTGCGGACTACGGGCGTGGAGGCACTTGCATCATCATTGTCCGGAGGGAATAAGCAGAAGCTGGTTCTTGCCAGAGAACTATCCCGCCCAGTTAAGCTTGTCGTTGCCTCGCAGCCAACCCGTGGTCTGGACGTTGGCTCAATTGAGTTTGTACACAAGCGAATCATTACCGAGCGAGATTCGGGACGGGCGGTATTCATCAGCAGTACTGAATTAGATGAAGTCCTTGGTCTAGCTGACCGAATAGCGGTTATGTATCGCGGCAAGATTATTGCCATCGTTCCGCCCGACACCTCTCGATCTCACCTTGGACTTCTGATGGCTGGTATTAATGACCCTACCCAGGGAGCGCAAGCGTCATGAGCACGGACGTCAAAGTAGAGGCACCCGTGATTTCACGGCGCCGGAATTCTGCTCGAGACATACTCGTGTCCGGTCTGTCTGTGCTTCTGGCCGTAATAGTTGGCGGCTTACTCATTGCGTTTTCCGACCCCGAGGTCACTAGCAAACTTTCGCAGCCATTGGTCTTCGCTAAGGACGCCTTAGCCTCCGCGGCCAAGGCCTATTACGCCCTTTTTCAGGGTTCGATCTTTGATTCATCGATGATGCAGGCCGGTGGTCTCATCAAAGGTTTCAACCCACTCTCCGAAACTCTGGTTTCGGCCACACCATTACTTTGCGCCGGGCTGGCGGTGGCACTGGCTTTTCGGGCGGGGCTATTCAACATTGGTGCACAAGGGCAACTTATTTTCGGTGCCCTCGCTGCAGCCAGTGTTGGATTCATGTGGCAACTCCCGATCGGCATTCATCTTGCGGCCGCTGTTGTTGCCGGAGTCATTGGCGGAGCTTTTTACGGTGGAATTGCTGGTTTTCTGAAAGCCCGAACGGGGGCACACGAAGTCATCGTCACCATCATGCTCAACTACGTTGCGCTTAATTTTCTCGGCTGGGTTCTTAGCACTAGGCCCTATCTTCGCACTGGCCGTAATGATCCGATTACACCTCCAATACATGACTCGGCTGCCTTTCCGCTTCTTGCCGGTTCATCACTTCGAGTGAATAGCGGGATTCTCCTCGCTCTTGCGACTGCAGCCCTAGTCGGTTGGTTGCTCAATAGAACAACGCTCGGTTTCAAATTTCGAGCGGTGGGAGCTAACGCGGCAGCGGCTCGAGCGGCGGGTATTTCAGTTTCTCGAACTTATATAACCGTAATGTTGATCTCGGGCGGTTTGGCTGGAATGGCTGGAGCCACGCAAGTGCTTGGCACTGAACGTTCGCTGACCGGCGGAGTTGCAGGAACCATTGGTTTTGACGCGATTACGGTCGCTCTACTTGGTAGGGGCTCACCAATCGGCACGGTGATGGCAGCTCTGCTTTTCGGAGGACTGAAGGCTGGCGGGTTGGCAATGCAGGCCAAGACTGGTACCCCACTCGACATAGTGCTGGTCATTCAAGCACTTATCGTGCTATTTATTGCCGCTCCGGCGCTGGTTCGAGCGGTGTTCCGATTAAAAGAAGGTGGCGTCTCAGCGCTCTCCCTATCTAAGGGATGGAACGGATGAGCCACCTACTTTCAGCGGCAGAGCGAAGACTTCTATCAGCTGCAGATCGCCGGCGCCGCCGTGGTGTCATGGCAATGGGCGTTCTTAGCGTTGGCGCACTGATCCTTTTTGGAATGCTGCCAAAAAGTGGTGGGTCTGTAACTTTTGGCCTGTCCCTGGGCGGAGAATTTGTGACTCTTCCTAACTGGGTGCTGTCGGCCAAGGTTGGTGCGGTTTCATTTGCATTGCTTGCACTAGCTGCTACAGCTGCTGCCTGGTTCATTGCTATCAAAGGCAGGAAAGTGCTTGCGCCATCAATTGTTTTTGGCGTTTCACTCTTGATGTCGTTTTTATCTTGGGCGGTAAAGGGTCAGTTTATGCCGCTCACTGGTCTACTTCAGGGCGGGCTACTGCTCTCAGTTCCAATCATTTACGGTTCGATGTCAGGAGTGCTCTGCGAAAGATCAGGTGTCGTAAACATTGCGATTGAAGGTCAATTGCTGGCTGGAGCCTTTGCTTCAGCGGTCGTAGGAAGTCTCACGCACAGCGCTGTTTACGGCTTCATCGTTGCGCCAATTGCAGGAATTTTGATTTCGTTAATTTTGGCTACGTTCGCCATCAAATATGCGATTGACCAAATTATTCTCGGTGTTGTTATCAACGTGCTGGTCATTGGGCTTACGTCTTTCCTATACAAGCGCTTACTAATTCCATATCAGTCAACGTGGAATACGCCCCCGACAATTTCGCCAATTTCAATACCAATACTGGGAAAGATCCCGATTATTGGTCCGATCCTTTTCCAGCAGACGATCATCGTATATTTGATGTATATCGTCGTGGCTATTGTTCACATATCACTGTTCAAGACTCGCTGGGGCTTACGCGTCCGAGCGGTCGGTGAACACCCCACAGCAGCCGACTCCGTAGGCATCGCAGTAAACCGAACTCGCTTTAAGAATGTTCTCTGGGCTGGCGCAGTTGCCGGTCTCGGCGGCGCGTTCTTCACCCTTGGGTCAGTCGGGGCGTTCGGAAAGGAAATGACGGCAGGTAAAGGCTTTATTGCGTTGGCGGCACTCATCTTTGGTCGCTGGAGCCCACTTGGCGCAGTGGCCGCCGGCTTGCTCTTTGGATTTGCAGACAACCTGCAGAGCGTTCTGTCGATTATAGGTACTCCGATTCCAAGTCAGTTCATGCTGATGGCTCCGTATGTGGCAACAATCATTGCCGTCACGGGTCTGGTAGGTAGAGTGCGGGCGCCTGCTGCTGATGGCACCGCATATCAACGTGGACAGAGTTAGGTAACTTCCAATGATTGATTGGCAGCAACTCCACGCACGCGCGGTAGAGATTACGGGTCTGGCCTATTCGCCATACTCCAAGTTTCCAGTTGGCGCGGCAGGACTCGTAGATGACGGTCGCATCATTGTTGGTTGCAACGTTGAAAATGCTTCCTATGGCCTGACGCTCTGTGCCGAATGCAGCTTAATTTCCGCACTCGTTGCCAGTGGAGGTGGTCGGCTAGTGGCCGTCTACTGCGTCGATGCGAATGGTGATGCCCTTATGCCTTGCGGTCGTTGCCGCCAACTCTTATATGAACATGGCGGACCGGAGTTGCAGGTGTTCATGCCAGACGGCATCAAGAACATGACTGAAGTGCTTCCTGGGGCTTTTGGGCCTGAAGACCTTTCCCGGTCTCCACTTAGACAAGCGGGGAACTAGCTCAATGAGTGCATCAACTAGCGAACCGTTTGCTGCGGTTGAGGTAATCGCCGCCAAGCGCGACGGCAAAGTCTTGAGCAATCCAATGATCGATTGGGTCGTCGAGGCTTACACTCGCGGTGTAGTCGCGGACGAACAGATGTCTGCCCTCCTGATGGCTATTTTGCTTAATGGTATGAACTCATCTGAAATCTCCCGCTGGACAAATGCCATGATCAATAGTGGTGAGCGGATGAGTTGGTCGATGCTTACGCGTCGCACGACGGATAAGCACTCCACGGGTGGAGTTGGCGACAAGATTACGTTGCCGCTTGCTCCAGTCGTTTCCGCCTGCGGGGCGGCGGTTCCTCAACTGTCGGGGCGCGGCCTTGGACACACCGGTGGAACTCTCGACAAACTTGAGTCAATTCCGGGGTGGCGAGCCTCGTTGAGCAATGAAGAGATGTTGGCGGTGATCCAATCCTGCGGCGCGGTAATTTGTGCTGCGGGATCCGGCCTAGCGCCGGCAGATAAGAAGTTGTACGCACTTCGAGATGTAACTGGAACCGTGGAGTCGATTCCGCTCATCGCCTCCTCGATCATGAGCAAAAAAATTGCAGAGGGAACCGGAGCGCTGGTCCTTGATGTGAAGACTGGATCTGGCGCCTTTATGCCAGATCCCAAGCGCGCTCACGAGTTGGCCAGCACGATGGTTCGCCTGGGGCTGGACGCCGGCGTGAAGACAGTTGCACTGGTAACCGCAATGGATGTGCCGCTGGGGCTTACCGCAGGTAATGCGCTAGAGGTTCGCGAGTCGGTTGAGGTATTAGGTGGTGGTGGACCGGGCGACGTCGTAGAGCTAACCATTGCGCTCGCCCGCGAAATGCTCGCTGCGGGTGGGATTAGAGCAACCAAAGACCCGGCTGAAACTCTGCGGGACGGAAGCGCGATGGATGTATGGCGAAGGATGATCAAGGCTCAAGGTGGAGATCCGGATGCAAAACTTCCAGTGGCCAAACATCAAGAGCAAGTCTTTGCCAATCGAGATGGCGTTTTAGCCACCCTCGATGCGCTCTCAGTTGGGGTCGCGGCTTGGCGACTTGGCGCGGGCAGATCACGTCAGGGAGAAAAGGTTCAGGCCGGTGCCGGCGTGGAACTTTTTGCAAAGCCTGGCGACGTGGTGAAAAAGGGTCAGCCAATCATGACTTTACATACGGATACGCCCGAACGATTTACCCGCGCAATGGAAGCCCTTGATGGTGGCTGGTCGATCGGCGAGAAGGCGGCTCCGCGAATGCCGTTGATCTTGGATCGAATAGCGGAATAGCACGTTACCTAAGGTTAGGATCGAAAGATGGCAACTCTGATAAGCGCTCCAGCAAGAATTCCAGTGCCTGGCGGCAAGGTAATCGATGAGCATGTTGGCTTGGTGGCCACTGGTGACGGACATGTCTCTGTGGCAAGAATGATCGCTCCGCCCGGCTGGAGCGAGCCGCCGCAGACCCCTGACTTCGATGAGATAACCGTTGTGCTCAATGGAGAGTTAATAGTTGAGACAGACGACGGCGATCTTCGCGTTTTGGCCGGGCAATCGATAATTACTCGGGCCGGAGAAAGAGTTCGATACTTGGTGGGAGATGAAGGTGCCGAGTACGTTGCGATTTGCACACCGGCATTTTCGCCCGAATCGTCAAATCGGGAAGAGGATGAGGAGTAGAAGTGTTAGACCGCATCCCAACCCCAAGCGAGATTAGAAGGGCGCCTAAAGCACTGCTACACGATCATCTTGATGGTGGGCTTCGCGCACAGACCATCATTGATCTTGCCTCGGAGATTGACTACCAATCTCTGCCGTCAACTGAAGCTACAAAATTAGCCGAGTGGTTCCGTGAATCAGCAGATTCCGGCTCGCTGGAAAGGTACTTGGAAACGTTTTCGCATACGGTTGCTGTAATGCAAACTGAAGGCAATCTTGTCCGAGTGGCTCGCGAGTGTGCCGTAGATCTTGCCGCAGACGGCGTTGTATACGCCGAAGTTCGCTTCGCACCTGAACTTCATACCCAGAACGGGTTGTCCCATTCGGAGGTAATTGATTCGGTGCTCCGTGGATTTCGGGAGGGCGAAGAGATCGCTGCGACAGCGGGAAATCCGATTCGGATGGCTGGACTTCTCGTTGCAATGCGCCATGCGGCGATGTCCAGTGCGATCGCGAAGTTAGTCGTTGAGTATCGCGATAAAGGAATCGTCGGATTTGATATTGCTGGTGCTGAGGCTGGTTTTCCGCCGACCCGGCACCTTGACGCCTTCGAATATCTGCGCAGAGAGAATGCACATTTCACGATTCATGCCGGTGAAGGGTTCGGTCTGCCCTCCATTTGGGAAGCCATTCAGTGGTGCGGTGCCGAGCGGCTCGGGCATGGAGTTCGAATTATGGATGATATTGAACAGGTCGATGGTTCGTACCGGCTCGGCCGTCTGGCCGCCTATGTTCGAGATCGACGAGTACCGCTGGAACTCTGCCCGTCTTCAAATTTGCAGACAGGCGCGGCCCCGTCAATTGCGGAGCACCCAATCGGGCCATTGGCTAAACTCCGTTTCCGGGTGACCGTAAATACCGACAATCGACTTATGAGCCAGACGTCGATGAGCAATGAAATGGAACTATTAGTCGATGCCCTCGGCTGGACGTTGTCCGATCTTCAACGAGTTACGGTTAATGCAATGAAGAGTGCCTTTATCCCATTTGATGAGCGGTTGGAAATAATCGAAAAGATTGTGAAGCCTGGCTATGCAGCTCTTTGAAATCTAATCTCAGACCCCGATTGGGTGCCAGACCGTTTTAACTTCAAGCGTCGATGTCATGGCAGTCAGTGTTGGAGTTCGTGACCAGTCCTGAGATTTTGGTGGAATGACCCGCTTCAGATTGTCGGTGGCCTCGCTGGCCAATTGGCGAACATCATCCATTTCAACTCCAGCCAGATTTATGGCGTCGACGTCCATATGTGAGGCCAGCCAGGGGGCCACCTCCTTCGTGTTTCCAGTCAAGATATTGACCACGCCCGCAGGCACGTCGCTCGTGGCAAGCACTTCACTCAGCGTTATTGCCGGCAGTGGCGCCTTCTCGCTGGCAAGAGCCACAACTGTATTTCCAGAAGTTAGAGCGGCCCCTAACAAGTCGATTAGCCCAAGCAGCGAGGAATCTTGAGGCGCGATCAGGGCGACAACCCCAACTGGCTCGGGAATCGAGAAATTGTAGAACGGTCCAGCGACTGGATTTGTGGCACCAAGGATGCTGCCCAACTTATCGCTCCAGCCGGCGTACCAGACCCATCGATCAATTGCGGCGTCGAGGACTTTGGCCGACTTTCCTTTGCCGATGCCCTCACAGAGTGAGACTTCTTCGATAAATTCATCGCGCCTAGATTCCATCAATTCCGCGACTCGGTAAAGAATCTGACCCCGATTGTAGGCAGTGGTGCCACTCCAGCCAGATAGCGCCGAGCGGGCAGCTACTACCGCATCGCGCGCATCCTTACGGGAGGCCATGGCTGGGTTTGCGATGAAGTTTCCGCTCTTGTCCATCACCTTGTAACTTCGGCCCGACTCGCTTCGCGGGAAAGCACCGCCGATAAAGAGTTTGTATGTCTTACGAACGCTTAGGCGACTCATGATTGCTCTCCTTCCTTTAGGTAGGCAGCTAACCCGTGGCGTCCGCCTTCGCGTCCCCACCCGGATTCCTTGTATCCGCCAAATGGGCTCGTTGGGTCGAATCGGTTAAATGTATTAGCCCAAACGACTCCGGCTCGGAGCCTCGCGGCAGTCCAGAGAATCCGGGATCCCTTATCGGTCCAGATCCCAGCCGAAAGTCCATAAGGGGTGTTGTTGGCCTTCTCGATTGCCTCAGCTGGGGTTCGGAAGGTAAGAACTGAGAGCACAGGACCGAAGATTTCCTCACGAGCGATCCGATGAGCCTGCGTTACTCCAGTGAAGATCGTTGGCGCATACCAGAATCCCTTTGCGGGCAAGTCGCAAGGCGCACTCCATCGATTTGCACCTTCGCTATCACCGGTTGTCGCAAGTTCGGTGATTCTGGCAAGTTGGGCAGCTGAGTTAATCGCACCGACATCGGTGTTCTTATCCATCGGGTCGCCAACGCGAAGTTGACCCATCCGCCGTTGGAGGCGATCAAGAACCTCATCATGAACATTTTCTTGCACGAGCAAACGAGAGCCCGCACAGCACACGTGTCCTTGGTTGAAAAATATTCCATTGACGATTCCCTCGATGGTCTCGTCTATGGGCGCATCGTCGTAGACGATATTTGCACCTTTCCCGCCGAGTTCCAGGGTCACACTTTTGCTGGTGCCCAAGATCTCGCGCGCGATTGCTTTGCCCACCTTTGTGGAGCCAGTAAAGGCGATCTTGTTGATATCTGGATGTGAAACCAGTGCAGCGCCCGTGGAACCGGCGCCGGTAACGATATTCACGACCCCCGGTGGAAGACCAGCTTGTTGGCAGACATCTGCAAAAAGAAGAGCCGTCAACGGAGTCGTCTCCGCCGGCTTCAATACAACCGTATTTCCGGTAGCAAGTGCCGGTGCCACTTTCCAAGCAAGCATAAGCAAAGGGAAATTCCACGGAATGATCTGCCCTACGACACCATGAGGTTTCGGTGCTGAACCGAGGCCCGCGTGCGCTAACTTGTCGGCCCAACCTGCGTGGTAGAAAAAGTGTGCAGCCGCCAGAGGGACGTCGACATCTCGCGATTCCCTGATCGGCTTTCCGTTGTTCAGAGTTTCAAGTACAGCGAATTCGCGGGCACGCTCCTGCATGATGCGTGCGATTCGGTAGAGGTACTTCCCGCGCTCCGCCGGCGCCATCTTTGACCAGACCTTTACGTATGCTTTTCGAGCTGCCTTAACAGCGAGATCTATGTCGGCAGTTGAAGCCTCGGCGATTTCGCTCAGTACCTCTTCGGTAGCAGGGTTAATCGTCTTGAAGGCTGTTCCCGTTCCATCGACAAACTCACCATCGATGAATAGGCCATACGACGACGCGATGTCCACTACAGCGCGCGATTCAGGTGCTGGGGCGTATTTGAATAATGACATCGATGCCTCTCAGTCGAGCGTTACGTAGTTGGGGCCTGAGTAATGGCCGCTGCTGAGTTTCTGCCGTTGAAGAAGCAAATCGTTAAGGAGTGAACTCGCTCCGATTCGAAAAAGTTTCGGCGTTAGCCAATCCGATCCCACCGTTTCATTCACCAGAACCAATTGCTTAATCGCATCTTTGGTGGATCTAATTCCGCCAGCTGGCTTTACGCCAATTTGCTTTCCAGTTCTGGCCTGGAAATCACGCACCGCTTCGAGCATCACGAGCACCACAGGCGCAGTGGCGGCTGGCGAGATCTTCCCGGTGCTGGTCTTTATGAAATCTGCGCCGGCGAGCATTGCGAGCCAAGAGGCGCGACGCACGTTGTCATATGTGACGAGTTCACCGGTCTCAAGAATCACTTTTAGGTGTGCTCTGGTTTCTCCGCTGCCGCAAGCCTGTCTTATCTGGGTGATCTCATCGAAAACTTTGCCATAGTTACCGGAAAGAAAAGCACCTCGGTCAATGACCATGTCTATCTCGGTCGCTCCTGCGTTAATGGCATCGCGAGTGTCTTGCAGCTTGACAGCAATCGACGCGCGTCCCGAAGGGAAAGCCGTGGCCACTGCCGCAACTCTTATGTCTTGACCACCGATCGAGTCCAGGTGCTCACGAGCAACCCCGACCATGTCGTTATAGACGCAGATTGCTGCCACCCGTGGAGTGGATGCGTCAGTTGGGTCGGGCCTGACCGCTTTGGCGCATAGGGCTCTGACCTTGCCGGGAGTATCGGATCCTTCAAGGGTCGTGAGATCTATCATGGAAATTGCAGTATCTATCGCATATGCCTTGCTGGTGGTCTTGATACTCCTTGTTCCAAGCATGGCCGCCCGACCCTCAGCTCCGACTTGATCGACGGTGGGCAGTGCCGAGAGGAAACGGCTAAGGCCAGAATGGTCAGTGCCGTCTATTAGTGCGCTGTACGCGGTTCCGGACATACCTAGAGCCTATCTAGTGGCTTCGGCATAGATCAGACCCAGGCTTGTAGAGACGATCTCATTTCCTTGGCAATCTCCGCCAATTCCTGCTGAGCCTGGCTCTTTGCCAGAGCAAGAGTGTTTTCGATCGGAATGACCACTTCGAGGTAGCACTTGATCTTGGGCTCGGTGCCGCTGGGCCGGACGATAATGCGGGCATTTGCCAGGTGGATCACCAAGCCATCGGTCGGTGGTAAATCTTCGCTGCCATTTGCTAGGTCTTCGATTCGAGTTACTGGTCTGCCAGCAAGCTCTTTTGGGGGTTCGGCGCGTAGTCGCGACATAAGAGCCGGGATTCGCTGCAGATCGATCACTCGAATTGACACTTGGTCGGTGGCATGGACTCCGTGTCGCATGGAAATTTCATCTAAAAGGTCAAGAACGGTTCGCCCCTCTGCCTTTAATTGGGCGGCGAGATCCATAATGGCCACCGCCGCTGAGATGCCGTCTTTATCATTTACATGCTTCGGATCTATGCAGTAGCCAAGTGCCTCTTCGTATCCGAAGGCTAAATCATCCACTCTTGAAAGCCACTTGAATCCCGTGAGTGTTTGCCGAAATGGAAGGCCGTAATGTGTGGCGATCTTGCCAAGTAAGGATGAGGAGACTATTGACGCTGCGAGGACTCCATAGGTACCGGTGGCAACCAGTCGTCTGGCTATGGTTTCACCCAGCAATACTCCAACCTCATCACCCCGAAGCATCCGCCAGCGTGCTAGTCCATTGTCAAATACGGCAGCAGCGCATCGGTCGGCATCTGGATCATTAGCGATCACTAGGTCGGCATTGGCTCGCCTAGCAAGATCCAGCGAAAGATCAATTGCGCCGGGCTCCTCGGGATTTGGAAAGGCAACCGTCGGGAAGTCTGGGTCTGGCTCGGCTTGTTCAGGAACCGTTAGAACATCCTTGAAGCCAGCCCGAGCAGCTACCTCTTCAAACGTCCGTGATCCAACGCCGTGCATGGCGGTATGAACTACCCGCAATTGCCTGGCACCGTTAGCGGGTGCCAGGGCCGCCGCGATCGATATGTATTTTTCAATGATCGATTCCGGAACGAGCGTCCAATTAGAATTTCTCGGCGAATTCAAAATTGAAGATACCTTGGAGATCTCGTCAGCGATTAAGGCATCTGCTGGTGGAATAATTTGCGATCCTCGATATTCAAGGCCATCAAAAGTGCCACCCAAATAGACCTTGTAGCCGTTATCTTGCGGGGGATTATGGCTTGCCGTAACCATAATTCCGGCCTGGGCATTCAGCTCATTGACGGCAAAGGCCACCAGGGGAGTCGGTAATTCTCTAGGCATCAGAAGCGCCTCAAACCCGGCACCAGAGAGCAACTCGGCTGAGTCCAACGCAAATTGATGTGAGCCATGCCGCGCGTCGTATCCGATGACAACGCGTTTGCCGCCGCGTGATTGCAGGTAATGGCCAAGACCCAATGCGGCTCGACCAACCACAGCCCTATTCATGCGCGATGGTCCCGCACCAATCGGACCGCGTAACCCTGCCGTACCGAATTGCAGGAAACCGTTAAAGGCAGCGCGAAGTTCAGCCTCGTCGCCTTCGGCTAGCGCATGTCTCAACGCGGAGGAGGTTATCGGATCGGGATCATCAATGATCCACGCCTCCACCTCGGCGCGTAGAACTTCGTCGATCATTAGACCACCCTGATTAAGTCACGAAGCAGAATGCCCATGCGTTCAGCCGATGCCTTGCCGGCAGCAATGACTTCATGATGATCCAATTTGGCGCCGGTTACTCCCGCCGCCGCGTTGGTCACTAGCGATATCCCCATGACTTCGGCACCGAGGGCATGAGCGGCGATTGCCTCGGGAACAGTAGACATTCCAACGAGATCGGCGCCCATGGTGTGCATCATGCGAATTTCGGCAGGCGTTTCGTAAGCGGGTCCGCGCCAATGCGCGTAGACGCCCTCAGAAAGAGTTGGATCAATCGACCTGGCGAGACCGCGGAGTCTGGCGCTATATAAATCAGTCAGATCTACAAAATTCGCTCCGATCAATGGCGAGACGCCAGTTAGCGAAATGTGATCCTTAATAAGTACTGGCTGACCGACTTTGTAATCGGTATTGATTCCACCGCAAGCGTTGGTCAGAATCACAATCTTGGCGCCGGCCTTCACCGCTGTCCGAACTCCGTGCGCGACAGGTTCAATGCCAAGTCCTTCATACAGGTGCGTTCGCCCCAGAAACACCAACGCATTCTTGTCCCCAATCTTTAGGGACTTTACGCTCCCGCCGTGGCCTTCAACTTTTGGTGAGGGAAAACCGGGCAAATCGGTAAGGGGAATTTCAACACTTTCTTCACCAAGACCATTCGCGGTCAGGAGTGCGACTGCATCTATCCAGCCGGAGCCCATCACCAGAGCGACATCGTGCGTGACGCCGGATCGTTTACGAATGATTTCTGCGGCGCTTTCAGCTGTGCGCATCGGATCGGCATACAGATCTTCGAGGTTCTGGCTCATAAGAGAAATCTAGTGCCAGCCGTGAGTTCGCATTGCTGTGGGCACTCTATGGCGAATAGATAAATTCGAAGATCCTTCGGGATCGGCTGTGATAACTCGAATTTCTTCGACTGTTGTGAGGAACTCACATATTGCGTGGACCACATCGGTGGCGAAGCCTCGTCCCCGCCTTGTTGGATCCAAAAAAATATCTAGGCCACATGAAGCTGGGCTCGCCATAGAGCTCTGGATGTAGTCGATCGGAACGCCGTCGTTTTCAATTATGTAATTCATGACGGACGGGCTTCTTGCACCCGTGTATTTCTGCTCAATTGTTTCTCGCGAGACGGGCCCGCCTCCCCACCAGCGGTAGACCTCCGGATCGTTAAGCCAAACAAAAAGAAGTTCCGAGTCTTCTGGATTGGCCGGGCGCAGCTCAGTGAGTCGGCCACGGATGATCAACCCCATAAGAGAAATCTAGTGCCAAGATATAGCCATGATCGCTCGCTACCGCTCTATGGGCACTCTTCTTATTGGCTGGGCGATGGTGTTAGTCTCTCTGCTGATTGTGGTGGCTGTTATTCAGAAGAATTTCTCCAACGTGGCTCTGCTGGTCGCAATCTCGATTGCTGCGCTTGCCTGGTTTATCGCGATTCGACCGGCCATTATCGTTCGCGAGCATTCTTTGGTGATTCGAAATATCATTAGAGAGCATGCAATTCCCTGGGCTGAGGTAGTGCAGATTTCGTCAACCGTCATGATCAGTGTGCGAACTCAGGATGGTCGGCGCATCACTTCATGGGCCTTCTCATCTTCACCCAGATCGAACCCTCGGAGCGGACCGAACAGAACTGACGAGGTGGCCTTCGAACTGGAAAAGTATCGGGTCGGTTACGGTTCTTAAAGCAGAGGTTCGTTCGAATCGCAGGGGCGATTCCGTAACTCCTGGACATAGGAGTGTGGTGCACCGCAGGCCTCGGCGGCATCAGCAATCGCCCCGAGGTAGGTAGCGCTCGGCAAGCCGCCCTCGTAGTCATTTAGAACGTAGAGCCAGACGAGTGGATTGCCATCTCTGGTGCGGACACGTACTCGGATCTTGGAATAGAGGTCGATGGTCATCCCCTCCCACTCATCAAGGAGCGGTTCGTCCTCGGTGGCCAGGTCGTACAGGCAGAGAAAGACCTGGCTGCCTGGGTGCTCGACCAGGGTGACCAGAGCCCCATCCCAGTGATCGCCGCCGAACGTGAGGCGCCAGTCGTCTAGCCAACCGGTGCCTTGTTGGGGCGAATGTGGTGCTCGGATGAACATTTCCCTTGGGTCGAGGTTTCTCGCGTACGCCGCATAGAGAGCCACGTTTTGAGACTAGGTCCGATGAGGGACAATAGGGGTGTGACACGCATAACAAT
>Ga0307375_10001394_pt1 | contig 26586 bp, 15 predicted proteins | sample TR1MG_FD_202531 | JGI IMG/M metagenome (GOLD analysis project Ga0307375, IMG submission 202531) | Soil microbial communities from Risofladan, Vaasa, Finland - TR-1 | ecosystem: Environmental > Terrestrial > Soil > Coastal area > Acid sulfate soil | place: Finland: Risofladan, Vaasa | collected...
GTGTCGGGGGATTACTATGTATGACCTGCCGGGCGTGAGATAATCCGCGCCATGTTTCGAATAATCGTTATGGTTCTCCTATGAGCGAATTACAGAAGGCCCTGCTGATCATCGGTATTGGCGTGATCATTGCGGTGTATGTCTATGGCTGGTGGCAGCAAAGGCGATATCGGCGCAAATTCAGCACGGCATTCGCGTCGAACCATACGGATGCACTGTACCAGCCTGGCGTTGCCGGACAGGATGACGGGGAGTGGCCAACTTTGGCCGCGCAACAGGTTGATGCTGCGGCTGACGTAACGATCGACGCGGATGCCGGAATTGCCGGCGTTACGGAGGCGTTAACCGCTCCCAGTCTGCTGGACGATTCCTGCGCTTTGCTGAACGCGCGCAGCGACTTCATCATCGAATTGCGCCTGTCCGAGCCCAGCCATGCGGCGGTGCTGGACGGCTTGTGGCAGCGCAAGTTTGATTTTCGCAAGCCGGTGCAGGTGTGCGGCTTGACGTTCAACACCAAGAAATGGGAACGCGTGATCGCCGAGAGCACGGTGCTCTATGTGAGCTTCCGCATCGCGCTGCAACTGGTCGACCGGGCCGGCGCGATCAGCGAAACGAAGCTGGCGGATTTCAGCGACCTGGTGCTCGGGGTCGCGGGAAATATCAAGGCCGATACCACGGTGCCGGACATCCGTGAAACTTATCGCCATGCGGTCGAAATGGACGCGTTCTGCGCCGAGGTGGACCAGATGGTCGGGGTCAACCTGGTACCGCCGGGCGGGCGCCTGCTGCGCGGCGGGAAGATCGCGCAGGCGGCCAATTTGCTCGGCATGACGCTCGAAGCGGATGGCGCGTTTCACCTGCAGGATGCGCAGGGGTATACCCTGTTCAGCCTGATCAACCGGGACAACAAACCGTTTCAGCATCTCACGCTGGAAACGTCCAGCACGCCGGGCGTCACCCTGTTGCTGGACGTGCCGCGCGTGGAAAATCCCGGCCCGAATTTCGACCGGATGATGCAGGTCGCCCGCAACCTGGGCAAGGAATTGCAGGCCAATATGGTGGACGACCACGGCGTCGCGCTCAACGAAAAGGGTCTGGCGGTGATCCGCGAGCGCATCAACGATGTCGAATTGAAAATGTGCACGAAGGGCATGACACCGGGCAGTTCCCAGGCACGCAGGCTGTTTTCCTGATGACGAATCAGGAAGTCATCCGCCGCGTCGACAAGTTGCGCGGGCTGATCAGCGATTACGACTACCGCTATTACGTGCTGGATGCCCCGGTCGTTCCCGATGCGGAATACGACCGGCTGTTCCGTGAACTTCAGGAACTCGAAACCCGCTATCCCGAACTGGCCACGCCCGATTCCCCGACCCGGCGCGTCGGCGGTGCGGTGCTCGATGCATTTGCGCCGGTGCGCCACGCCGTCGCGATGCTGTCGATCCGTACCGAGACCGATATCAGCGACGCAGGCGCGATCGCGTTCGATGCGCGGGTGCGTCGAGAACTGAAGCTGGGCGAAACCGATCCTGGTGTCGAGTATGGCTGCGAGCTGAAATTCGACGGTCTGGCGATCAACCTGCGCTACGAGCACGGCGTGCTGGTGCAGGCCGCGACGCGTGGCGACGGCGAAACCGGCGAGGACGTGACCCAGAATGTGCGCACCATCCATTGCATTCCGCTGCACCTGCGCGGCTGCGATGCCGAGGTACTGGAAGTGCGCGGCGAGGTCTACATGTCGCGCCGCGACTTCGAGCGCTACAACGAAAAACAGCGCGCGCATGGTTTGCCCACGCTGGTCAATCCGCGCAACGGCGCGGCGGGCAGCATACGCCAGCTCGACCCGGCGCTCGCCGCGCGCCGACCGCTGTCATTCTTCGCGTACGGCCTGGGCGAAGTGCGCGGCTGGGAATTGCCCGCGACGCACAGCGCGCTGCTGGATGCACTGGACAAGATGGGTGTGCCGGTCAGCGCGGAACGGGCGGTGGTGCACGGCGCGCAGGGACTGGTGAAATTCCACCAGCGCATCGCGGCAAAGCGCGACAGCCTGCTGTTCGATATCGACGGCGTGGTGTACAAGGTCAACAGCATCGCGCTGCAGCAGAAACTCGGTTTCGTCACGCGCGAGCCGCGCTGGGCCTGCGCGCACAAATTCCCGGCCGAGGAGCAGATGACCGTGGTGCACGACATCGATATCCAGGTCGGGCGCACCGGCAAGCTGACACCGGTCGCGAAGCTTGAGCCGGTGTTTGTCGGCGGCACCACGGTTTCCAACGCGACTTTGCACAACGAGGACGAGACGCGGCGCAAGGACGTGCGCATCGGCGATACCGTGATCGTGCGCCGCGCCGGCGACGTGATTCCGGAAGTGGTCGGCGTGGTGCTCGACCGCCGGCCGGCAAATGCGGGCAAGCCGTTCGATCTGTTTCAGCTGCTGCATGGCCACTGCCCGGTGTGCGGCAGCGCGATCGTGCGCGAGGAGGGTGAGGCGGACTGGCGCTGCACTGGCGGCCTGTTCTGCCCGGCGCAGCGCAAGCAGGCGCTGCTGCATTTTGCCGGACGACGCGCGCTGGATATCGAGGGGCTGGGCGACAAGCTGGTCGAACAACTGGTGGATGGCGGCGTTGTCAGCACGCCGGCCGATCTGTACGACAGGCACAAATTGAATTTGCAGAAGCTGGCCGGGCTGGAACGGATGGGCGAGAAGTCGGCCGGCAACCTGGTCGATGCGATCGAACACAGCAAGCAGACCACGCTGGCGCGCTTTGTCTACGCACTGGGCATACGCAACGTCGGCGAGGCGACCGCGAAGGACCTCGCGCGCCATTTCGGCACGCTGGAGAAGCTGATGCACGCCGATGAAACGAAGTTGCAGCAGGTGCCGGATGTCGGGCCGGTGATCGCGCAAAGCATCGTTGCGTTCTTCGCGGAAAAGCACAACGTCGATGTGATCAGGGATTTGCTGCGCGGCGGCGTCACGCCGCAGGAAAGCGCGGGCATGCCGGTCGAAACGCTACCGCTGGCTGGCCGGACTTTTGTGCTTACTGGTACACTCGGCATCGCCCGCGAGGAAGCGAAGGAAAAGCTCGAAGCGCTGGGCGCGAAAGTGACAGGCAGCGTATCGAAGAAGACCGATTATGTGGTGGCAGGCAGCGAAGCGGGCAGCAAGCTGGACAAGGCGCGGGAGCTGGGCGTCGCGGTGCTGGATGAACAACAATTTTTGGCGCTGTTGGAGGCAAGTCGACAGCGCTAGCGAGGAATGTTTTTTCTTTGTAGGAGCGGGCCATGCCCGCGAATAAAATGACAATCGCGGGCATGGCCCGCTCCTACAGGTTTCAGTTTTGGTTAATCCAGTATCAGGGGGATTTGTAGTGAAGAAAATAACGAAAGCGGTTTTTCCGGTCGCCGGCATGGGCAGCCGTTTCCTGCCGGCTACCAAGGTCAGTCCCAAGGAGATGATGCCCATCGTGGACAAGCCGCTGATCCAGTATGCGGTGGAAGAGGCGGTCGCGGCGGGCATCACCGACATGGTGTTCATCACCGGACGCAACAAGCGCGCGATCGAGGATCATTTCGACAAGGCCTATGAACTGGAAGCCGAGCTGGAAATGCGCGGCAAGCATGAGCTGCTGCGCATTGTGCGCGAGGTGACGCCCGCGCAAATCAACTGCATCTATATCCGCCAGGTTGAGCCTCTTGGACTGGGCCACGCGGTGCTGTGCGCCAGGCCGGTGGTACAGGACGAGCCGTTTGCGGTGCTGCTGGCGGATGACCTGATCGATGGCGAACCGCCGGTCATCAGGCAAATGGTGGAAGCGTTCAATCAATACCAGTGCTCGATCCTGGGTGTGCAGGATGTGCCGCGCGAACAAACCCGCCAATACGGTATCGTCAGCAGCAAGTTCCTGACCGGTAATATCGAGGAGGTAAACGGCATCGTGGAAAAGCCCGAGCCGGAAAAGGCGCCGACCACACTCGGGGTGGTTGGCCGTTACATTCTCACACCGCGCATCTTCGATCATCTGGAAAAGGTGCAGGCAGGCGCGGGCGGTGAAATTCAATTGACCGATGGCATCGCCGCCCTGATGCTGGAGGAGAAGATGCTTGCCTACCGCTTCAACGGGACGCGCTACGATTGCGGTTCAAAGCTGGGTTATCTCAAGGCAATGGTGGCGCTGGGACTCAAGCATCCCGAGGTGAGCAACGACTTTGCGGCCTATCTGAAAAGCTTGAAGTGATAGTCGGAATGCCGCCAATAAATTATGGGCAGTCGGGGTAGTTCATGAGCATGTCCATCCAGCACGCGCGGGACATATTGCAACAGGCAGAATTGCTGTATTCCGCCGAGCAGGTACAAGCGGCACTGCATAAAGTCGCGCGGCAAATCAATGCCAGGCTGGCGGACAGCCATCCGCTGGTGCTGTCGGTGATGGGCGGGGCGGTGGTGTTCAGCGGGCAGCTGCTGCCATTGCTCGATTTTCCGCTGGATTTCGATTACGTGCATGTTTCGCGCTATGGTGATGCGCGGCACGGCGGTGCAATGCACTGGAAGGTCGAGCCGCGCGAGAATGTGCGCGGCCGGGTGGTGCTGTTGCTGGATGATATTCTGGACGAAGGACATACCTTGTCGTCGGTGCGCGAGCGTGTTGTTGCGCTGGGTGCGGACAAATGCTACAGCGCGGTGTTTGCCGACAAGCAGCACGGCCGCAAAAAACCGATCCGCGCGGATTTCGTCGGGATGGAAGTGCCGAATCGTTTTGTGTTCGGCTACGGCATGGATATCGAAGGCGCGTGGCGCAATTTGCCCGCTATATACGCAGTCAAGGAGTAGAGAGTTATGTTGGCAATCATCGGCGGCCGCGGCCTGACCCAATTGGCGAATCTTGAGATCACCCACCAGCAGGTGATGCGCACACCCTACGGTGAACCGTCCGGCGCATTCCTGTTTGGCACGCTCAACCAGCATGAGGTGATTTTCCTGGCACGCCACGGCTACGGACACACCATTCCGCCGCATCTGGTGAACTATCGCGCCAATCTCTGGGCGCTGCGCGAGCACGGTGCCAGCAAAATCATTTCGGTGGCGACCGTGGGCGGTATCCGCCCCGATCTCAAACCCGGCGTGATCGTCGTGCCGGACCAGATCATGGATTACACGCACGGCCGCGACTCGACTTTTTTTGAGGCGCGCGACAAGCCGTTCATCAATACCGATTTCACCCTGCCCTATAGCGCCACATTGCGCAGCCACATTCTGAGCAGTGCGAAAACCGCACAGCAGCCCTGTGTGGATGGCGGCGTTTACGCGGCCACACAGGGGCCGCGTCTGGACAGCATCGCCGAAATAAACCGTTACGAACGCGACGGGGCGGATATGGTGGGCATGACCGGCATGCCGGAAACCGCGCTGGCCAAGGAGCTGGAACTCGACTATGCGATCATCGCGGTAGTGGCAAACTATGCGGCGGGTCGCGGCGACAGCATGACCGGCATCAACATCGAAACCGTCAACGCGACCGCCAGTGCAGCGATGGTGCGGGTGCGCGGTATCCTCGAATGCGTGGTGAACAATGGCGATTAAAACGGTATTGCGCATGGGCGATGCGCGTTTGTGGCAGCGTGCCGAACCGGTCGGTCGCTTTGACACACCGGAACTGCAGCAGCTGCTGGTCGACATGCGCGACACCATGCATCACATGAACGGCGCCGGTCTGGCGGCACCGCAGATCGGCGTCGGCCTGCGCGTGGTGATTTTCGGCGTGCAGCGAAATGCCCGTTATCCGGATGCGGAAACAGTGCCGGAGACGGTGCTGATCAATCCGCTGATCACCCCGCTGGGTGATGAAATCGAAGAGGACTGGGAAGGCTGTCTGAGCGTGCCCGGCCTGCGCGGCATGGTGCCGCGCCATGCGCGGATACGCTACCAGGGGCGGGATGAATACGGCGCGCTGATCGACCGCACCGTCAGCGGGTTCCATGCCCGCGTGGTGCAGCACGAGTGCGATCATCTGGACGGCATCCTGTACCCGATGCGCATCAAAGACCTGACGAAATTCGGCTACAACCAGGAACTGTTTCCCGGAAAGGAAATGCAGGACGAATAGCCGCCGTCGCGGAAAATGCGGCGGATAACTAGGACTGCACTTTGTCCAGCTTCCAGCGGTTATCCTGTGCAAACCATTCCAGCAGTGCATCGAAGGGCATCGGCCGGCCGATATGAAAGCCCTGGCCCAGGTCGCAGTTGTTTGCGCGCAGCAGGGCAAGCTGTTCGGCGGTCTCGATCCCTTCCGCGACGACGGGGATGTTCAGGCTGTGTCCCATCGCGATGATCGCGTTGACCAGATGCGCATCGCCCGTATCACTGGTCATGTCGCGGACGAAGGACTGGTCTATCTTGAGCGTGCCGATCGGGAAGCGTTTCAGGTAACTCAGGCTGGAATAGCCGGTGCCGAAATCGTCGATGGCGATCTTCACGCCCAGCGCGTGCAGCTCCGACAGGGCGGTGGCGACGTTGTTGCGTTCGTCCATCAGCACGCCTTCGGTGATCTCCAGTTCCAGCAGGCCGGCATCGAGACGGGTCCGGTCGAGTACCGCGTTGATTGCCCCGACCAGGTTGCCGTTCATGAATTGCCGCGGCGAGATATTGACCGCGATGTTGAGCCCCGCACCGGGCAATTCCTGCAGCCGGACTGCATCCCGGCACGCGGTCTCGAGCACCCATAGTCCGATCGGCACGATCAGGCCGATATCTTCCGCCAGCGGAATGAAATCGGCGGGCGACACAAACTGGCCATCCTCCCTGCGCATGCGTATCAGGGCTTCCACGCCGGATATGATGCCGGTTTTCAGGTTCACCTTGGGCTGATAGAACAGCGTGAACCCGCCATTATCAAGGGCGATGTGCAAATCCCGTTCAAGGATCAACCGGTCGGCTCCGCCGCTGTCCATCGAGGGTGAGAATACCCTGTATCCGTTGCGGCCGTTTTCCTTGACCCAGTACATTGCCACGTCGGCGCGGCGCATCAACTCGTTCATGTCGTCGCCGTCGCGCGGCGACAGGCTGATCCCGATGCTCGTGGTGACATGCAACTCCTGCACCCCCACGCTGATCGGCGGAGCCAGCGCGGCCTGGATGCGCTCAACCACGATTCCGGCACCGGATTCCTCGCTTTCGGTCAGCAGCAGCACGAATTCGTCGCCGCCCATGCGCGCCAGCGTATCGGTGGGCCGCAAACAGGTTTTGACGCGCTCCACGAATTCCTTGAGTATCAGGTCGCCGATATGGTGGCCCATGGTGTCGTTGATATGCTTGAAGCGGTCGATGTCCATCATGGCCAGCGCGAACGGCGTGCTGTTCCTGCGCTGTTGTTCGATCGCGGACAACACCCGGTCATCGAGCAGCGCGCGGTTGGGCAGGCCGGTCAACACATCGTGCAAAGCGATGTGGCGGATGTATTCGTCGTTGCGCTTGCGCTCCGAGATATCGTAGGCGATGCCGAGGAATCCGCTGAAATTGTTGTTTTCGTCGCGCAACGCGGTCACGGAGAGCAGCACCGGAAAGCGCGAGCCGTCCTTGCGCACGTAGGTCCATTCGCGCTCTTCCGCTATATTCAACCTGGCCTTGGCGACAAACACCTCGAAGCCGGGCTCCACGTCGCGTCCGAGTTCCTGGCTCAATGATTCTGCGCGTTCCCTGATTTCTTCCGCAACGTGGATGATTGCCGGCGTGGCCTTGCCGATCAATTCGTCGGCGCGATACCAGAGCATGCGCTCGGCCGCATCATTGAACGAGAGTATGGTGCCGTTCACATCGGTGGAGATGATCGAGTACGCGGCACCCTCCACGATCGCGGTGCGCAACTGGTTTGACTGTTGCAACTGCTGAAGCAGAAGTTTTTCCTGGGTGATATCCCGGTAAGTCACCGCGATACCCTGATGCATGGGCACCACCTGGCGCAAATACCATTGCGCAGCGCCACCCTTGCCAGGCAGTGACATCTCTTCGGATTGCATCTGCCCGGTCAGCGCGACTGTCCTGAATTTTTCGTACATGTCTGCACGCTCCGGGAAAATTTCCAGGAATGTGCGCCCCACCAGATTCACCGCCAGGTTTTCCGGCAAACTTTTGGCAGTAAACCTTGCCATCTGCCCGGCTCTTTGGTTCAGGTATTCGCAGCGAAAATCGACGATATTTCCGGCCGGATTCTTCACCGATGAATAGATCACGAATCCGTCCGGGCTGCTTTGCATCGCGGCATCGAAGCGTTCCTTCACGGTATTTTCCGCGGCATAGGCGCTGGTGATGTTATCAATCAGCGGCCGGACGCGCGAACGGATCATCACCAGTCCCAGCACGACCAGGATCACGATCAGCGGAAGCGCGTACATCAGTTCATTACGGATCGGCGCCAACACTTCGGACAGGTCCATGCGCAACACCAGGCCCAGGCCGGTATTCGCCACCGGGCCGTAAGCCGACAGCACATTGCGGCCGCGATAGTCGATCAGGTTGGCCACGCCGTTTTGTCCGGCCAGCGCGTAATGCATCGGAATCGGATTGCCCGCGAAAGTGTCCGGAACCACATATATCCCGGCTTGCTCGCGTTGCGGGAAACACAGCAGTCGCTGCGCATCGAGACGCGCACACATCGGCATTGTGCCAGTCTGCCCGAAATGGTTGGACTCGCTCATCATGCCGTCCAGATGGGGAAGCGCCTGTTCAAACACCAGAAAGGCATCAGGGGGAACACTGCGGGCTGTGTCTGCCAGCGGAATTCGCACGCGCAGGATATAACCGTTGTCCCAGGCAAGCGCGGTATCGACGCCCTTATTGAGCCGCGCGAACAAAACCGTCTTGTCCACCATGCGGCCCGTGATCGCGATGTGCCGCCCGCCACTGTCCAGGCCGATGCCGGTGAATCCGTGGGTGAGCAGGGGTGCTGCAACGTGAGTCAACTCCGCTAGCGCCGGTCTGTTGCCGGGATTGTGTAGTACTGCGGTTGCGGCCTTGGTGAGCTCCGGTTCCAGGCCGGCCACCACCGCGCGCTGGAGTCGATTTTCCAGGTTGTTGTCCAGGTAGGCGACTCTTGCATCGAGGATTTGCGACAGGCTTGAAGAGGTCTCCTGGGTGACGGTGTTTTCGAGGTACGAAATCCCGACCAGGCCGGTGGTCGCTGCGGTTGCGGCCAGCACCAGCAAGGTGGTGCGATAGATTTGCGCGGATTTTTTCGCGATCGGGTCCACCACTGAACTGATCCGGCAGCGCAGGGTGAGGCACAGCAGGCCCAGTCCCAGCAGGAACATGCCGATGGCGGTATGAAAGGCCATCCATAACAGGCCTGTCCTGGTATACAGACCCTCGAAAACCAGCTGAAAATTGAGCCAGTAGCCGATCACGGTGACCAGTCCCACACCCAGCAATGCGCCGGCCATGATGCCGGAAAATATCCGGGCGTTGCGGCTGCCGGCCCGCCGGATGAACAGCATGCCGATGCCGAATGCAAGGAACCCGGCCGCGGTTAGCGGCGACATATGCCCGAATTGATCATCGTGTATACCCAGGCCGGGGAGCAGAAACTCGATGCCGAAAACATGCCCGGTGGCCAGCTCGACCATCCTCGCGCCGGCCAGCAGCAGCAACAACCAGACAAAAATTTTCTGCACGAGCGAAACGGTTCCGGTGGCGGCGCCCTTGCTTGCCAGCAAGGACAGGCCGCCCAGCATGAAGCACAGCGCGGTGGCGGGCACCATCGGTTTCCAGTGCGGGTAGATTTGTGTCAGCGCGGGCAAGCCGAATTCCCAGCCGAACATGACCACGCTTCCCAGCAGAAAAGTGAGCATGCCCGGGAGCGTTACCAGGTAATTCACTTTGGTCTTCTGCATAACAGCCATATCAACCTTGCTTAACGGGTCTGGAACGGGCAAGCTGGAATGACAATATCAGACAGGCACGGTACCCGCAAGGAACCATTATCGTGTCGGGCAGGACCCGTATCGTAAAGCAGAATACCCCCGGTACAGAGTCACGGGGTCGGATCTGCGATAATGGCCCGCAAACCGGAAACCATGAGGGGCAGGGACAGGAAACATGATCGTGACTTTGCTGATGATCGCCGGGATCCTGTTTCTGGCGCTACAACTCGAGGACAAATTCGGGATTCCATCGCCGCTCGGATTGATCGCGCTTTCATTCCTGGCCCATTTTGGCTTTCAGCAGGTGCCGGTGCTGACCGGGGATGCGGAACACTTTGCCACCCTGGTGGTTTTTCTGCTGCCGATACTGCTCATTTCGGATTCGCTGGAAATCAAGGTGGCAGACCTCAAGGAGCACGGCCTGAGTCTGCTTTACCTGGCGGTGGTGGCGGTGATCCTGTCGGTGCTGACGGCCCTGTTCATCTCAAGCTGGCTGTTCGCAGGTATCACCCTTTCTGCGGCGGCGGTCATCGTGTTGTTCGCGATGGTGCTGGCGACCGACCCGGTTTCCGTGGTCAGCATCTTCTCCAAATTCGAATTGCCGCATCGCCTGAAGATCCTTGCCGAGGGCGAAAGCCTGTTCAACGATGCCACCGCGCTGATCGTGTTTGTGTTCGTCGGGTTGTATGCGCTGGATGGAAGCGAGCTCACGGCGGGCTATGTGGCGGCGATCAGCGCCGAGGTGGTGTTCGGCTCGGTGGCCGTCGGGATCGTGACCGGCTATATCGGACTGGTCGTGATGAAGACCACGGAAAACCGCATCGCCGAAATGATGGTGCTGATCATCACCGGATACGGGGCCTTCTGGCTGTCCGAGCATTTCTTTGTACTGCTGAATATCATGGGCGAGCATTCTCACCTGCACCTGTCCGGCATCCTGTCCTGCATCTTCGCCACGATCACGGTTAATCACGTGATGACCGGTGCCATCGCGGAGGAAATCATCCAGATCGATCGCGATGAATCCGAACTGCAGTTCGAGGCCCGCACGCGCGACATGTCATCCGGCGTGATCGGGACTGTGCTGCATCGGGTCAAAGCCACCATCGCGGAACGCGACCGCCACCTGCGCACCAGGGAAGATGTGCAGTTGCTGGCGCTGGTCGCCAATACCATCTTGTTCGTGGCGATGGCGGAGATGATCGACCCGGAGCTGCTGTGGAAATACCGGGTCGAGATCCTGGTCATGTTCCTGGCAACCACGCTGATCCGCGGCGCGATGATGGGGCTGTTCGCGTGGTTGACCAACCGGACCGACAAGATGGCCGATATCGGTTTCCGCTGGTGGGGCGTGCTGACCTTTGCCGGCATCAAGGGAGGGTTGTCGATCGTGATGCTGACCATGATTCCCGCATCGTTCCAATACATCGAGATGTTCAAGGCGGTGGTGATCGGGGTCGTGGTGCTTTCCACGTTCACCTATTCGGGTGTGCTGCTGATCATCATCGGCACCAACAGGGAACGGTTCGTTAAGGAAAAGAACGCGGAGAGCGGCGGGATATTGTTGTCTCGCGATAAACAGCAATCAGGGGAGTGACATCATGCTAATGCGATTCAATGCGGTTTTGTGCCTGGTCTTGTGGCTGCTTTCGCCGGGCGTTTCCGTTGCGGCCGGGGAACATCAGGCCGCCACCGCCAAGGCGCATCCGGCTGCAAAAATTGCCGCGCACGAAGCAGGCACCGCGCAATCCGCACCGCAAGCGCTGGCGTCCCGCAACGGCTTCCCTGTGCTGTTCGCCGGCACCAAATTGCTGGATATTTCATCCAGCCTGACCGGTGAATTGACCCCCGGGCAGCGTGCCGAACTGATCCGGCACAACATCCAGAGTTTCGCCGACAGCAAAGCGGATCCAGCCGGGCTCAAGGTGATCACGCTGCCGGAAGGGTATGGCGTAGGAACGGACGACAGCATACTGATGGTGATCACCAAACCGGATGCGCAACCTTATGGCAAGTCCCCCGAAGAGCTTGCCCGGCAAATCCTTGGGGAACTCAAGACCGCACTGGTCACCTATCGCACCCGGCACACCTGGAAAACCTATGGCTTTGGGGCGGCGTACTCGTTCCTTGCCATAATCGCGCTATGGCTGGCACTCCGTGTGAACAACCGGGGGTTCATCTGGCTGGTCAAAAAAGTATCCAACCTGCACGATCACTGGAAAGGCGGGATACACTTCAAGGGCATCGAGCTGCTTTCCGCTTACCGCATCGAACGCGTCGTGCTGCTGCTGCTCAAATCGCTGCGCCTCTTCGTGATCCTGCTGTTCCTGTATTTCTTCCTGCCGCTGATACTCAGTTTTTTCCCCGAGACTCGCGAGTCGGGGTCCAGGTTGCTGGATTACCTGATCTCGCCGTTCGTTTCGATCTTCCATACCGTCATCAAATACGTTCCGAATTTTTTCTACATCTTCGTCATCACCGTTATCGCACGCTATGTTTTGAAGGCGATCTCCTACGTGTTCAAACTCATCGAACGGGGCGAGCTGGAATTTGAATGGTTCTACCAGGACTGGGCACGTCCCACTTACCAGATCATCCGTTTCCTGGTCATCGTGATTGCGCTGATCAGTGCCTATCCCTATATTCCCGGTTCCAGCTCGCAGGCCTTCCAGGGCGTCGGCCTGGTGCTGGGTGCGATCATTTCATTTGCTTCCTCATCCGCCATTTCCAATATCGTGGCGGGGGTCATCCTGACCTATACGCGTGCTTTCAGGCTGGGCGACCGGATCAAGGTGGGCGAGACCACCGGGGATGTGGTCGACAAGACGCTGCTGGTCACCCGGGTCGAGACCATCAAAAGCGAGATCGTGACCATACCCAATTCCCTGGTGATGAGTGCCCAGATCATCAACTTCAGCACCTCCGCGGATGAAAGCGATGGCGTGATTCTGCATACTTCGGTCACGATCGGTTATGACGTGCCATGGAAACAGGTGAGGGATTTGCTGGTCGAGGCGGCGCGGGACACCAAGAATATACTGGATAAACCCGAACCTTTCGTGCTGCAGACTTCGCTCGGCGATTTTTACGTCAGCTACGAGATCAATGCCTATACCAAGGAACCCAAGTACATGGCGTTCACCTATTCCGAGTTGCACAAGAATATCCTGGATAAATTCGATGCGGCCGGTGTCGAGATCATGTCGCCGCATTACTATGCGCTGCGCGACGGCAACGCGTCGGCTGTGCCCAGCGTGCTGAATGCGAAAGGCTATGCTGCACCGGCATTCAAGGTTGGCAAGGGAGCGGAATAAGCGCTCCCTTCACCAGTTCTGCCTATTCCGATACCAGTTCGCGCAGCACATACGGCAGGATACCGCCATGCCGGTAGTAGTCGACCTCGATCGGCGTGTCGATGCGCAGCAGCAGCGGTACCTGCTGCGTGCTCCCGTCGCGGCGTTTGATGGTCAGCGTCACATCCTGTTGCGGTTTCAGGTTGTCATCGACACCGCTGATGGCCAGGCTCTCGTCACCGGCCAGCTTCAGCGCTGCGACATCGGTGTCGCCCTTGAATTGCAGCGGCAGCACACCCATGCCGACCAGGTTGCTGCGGTGGATGCGCTCGTAGGATTTGGCGATCACCGCTTTCACGCCGAGCAGCTGGGTACCTTTGGCCGCCCAGTCGCGCGATGAACCGGTGCCATATTCCTCACCGGCGAAAATCACCGTGGGTATGCCCGCAGCGAGGTAATTCATCGCCGCTTCGTAGATCGGCATCTGCCTGCCCTGGTACAGCGTATAACCGCCTTCGATACGGCTGCCGTCTGCCTTGGCCGGCAGCATCATGTTCTTGATGCGCACATTGGCAAAGGTGCCGCGCATCATCACTTCGTGGTTGCCGCGCCGCGAGCCGTAGCTGTTGAAATCGGCTACCGCCACGCCGTGATCCTGCAGGTAGCTGCCGGCGGGCGAACTGGGCTTGATCGCGCCGGCGGGCGAGATGTGGTCGGTGGTGACCGAGTCGCCGAAGATGGCGAGGATGTGCGCGCCGGAAATCTCCGCGACCTTGCCGGGCTGCATTTCGAAGCCCTCGAAGAACGGCGGCTCGGCGATGTAGGTCGATTCCGGCCAGGTGTAGGCCTGTCCGGTCGGTGCGGCAATCTTCTTCCACAGCGGGGTGGCGTCGGCCAGTCCCGAGTACAGGCGGCGGAAGGTATCCGCGTTCATCGCAAGTTTCATCAGCGCCTGCACCTCGTCGTGCGTCGGCCAGATGTCGCCGATGTAGACGGCTTTGCCATTCTTGCCTTTGCCCAGCGGTTCGCTGCGGAAATCTTTCAGCATCGTGCCGGCGATCGCATAGGCCACCACCAGCGGCGGGCTGGCGAGGAAATTGGCGCGGATGTTGGCATGGATGCGCGCCTCGAAATTGCGGTTGCCCGACAGCACGGCCGCGCAAACCAGGTCGTTGTTGACGATGGTCTCCTCGATAGCCGGCGAGAGCGGGCCGGAATTGCCGATGCAGGTGGTGCAGCCGTAACCGGCGAGGTAGAAGCCGAGCTTCTCCAGATAAGGCAACAGCCCGGCCTTGGTCAGGTAATCGGTCACCACGCGCGAACCCGGCGCCAGCGAAGTCTTGATGTGCGGCTGGACCGTGAGTCCGAGTTCCACCGCCTTTTTGGCGAGCAGGCCTGCGGCGAGCAGCACGCCGGGGTTGGAGGTGTTGGTGCAGGAAGTGATCGCGGCGATCAGCACGTCTCCGGAACCGATCGCTATACCGTCCGAGGTCCTGAAGCGCTTGGCCAGGTCGGCGGGCTGCTTGGCGAAGCCGTTCTCCGCCACGGGTTTGGCGAACAGCGAAGTGAATGTCCCCTTGACCCGGTCGAGATCGATGCGGTCCTGCGGGCGCTTCGGTCCGGCCAGCGAGGGCATCACGCTGGCCAGATCGAGTTCGAGGCTCTGGCTGTAGTCGATGTCGCCCGCTTTGGGGATGCCGAACAGGCCCTGCGCCTTGAAGTAGGCAGCAAAGGCTTCGATCTCGTCTGCTGTTCGTCCGGTGCCCTCGAAGTAGTCCAGCGTTTTGTCGTCCACCGGGAAGAAGCCCATGGTCGCGCCGTATTCGGGTGCCATGTTGGCGATGGTGGCGCGGTCGGTGACGCCGAGCGACGCGGTGCCCGCGCCGAAGAACTCGACGAACTTGCCCACCACCTTGGCCTTGCGCAGCATCTCGGTGACGGTCAGCACCAGGTCGGTGGCGGTGCAGGCGGGATGGAGCTTGCCTTTCAGGTTCACGCCGACCACATCGGGCGTCAGCAGGAACACCGGCTGGCCGAGCATGCCGGCCTCGGCCTCGATGCCGCCGACGCCCCAGCCGACCACGCCGATGCCGTTGATCATCGTGGTGTGGCTGTCGGTGCCGACCAGCGTGTCCGGGTAATACACGCCGTCTTTCGACTGGTGCACGCCGCGCGCCAGATACTCGAGGTTTACCTGGTGCACGATGCCGATGCCGGGCGGCACCACCTTGAAGGTGTCGAATGCCTGCATGCCCCACTTCATGAACTGGTAGCGTTCCCGGTTGCGCTGGAATTCCAGCTGCATATTCTGCTCGAGCGCGTTCTTGTTGCCGTAATGGTCGACCTGCACCGAGTGGTCGACCACCAGATCCACCGGCACCAGCGGTTCGATGATCTTCGGGTTCTTGCCCATTTTGACAGCGGCATCGCGCATCGCGGCCAGGTCGGCGAGCAGCGGCACGCCGGTGAAATCCTGCAACACGATGCGCGCCACCACGAACGGGATCTCATCGGTTCGCGGGGCGTTTGGTTTCCAGTTCGCCAGCTGGCGCACATGCTGCTCGGTCACTTTCTTGCCGTCGCAGTTGCGCAGCACCGCTTCAAGCACGATGCGTATCGAGACCGGCAGGCGCGAGATCTTGCCGAGGCCGGCGGCTTCCAGTGCGGGCAACGAATACAGCATTCCTTGTTTCCCGCTGGCGAGCCCGAATGGCTGGCGGGAATTGAACAGATTGTGTGATGCGGTGCTGGGTGACATGGCGGGCTCCGAACTTTCGTGGGGTGTAATATCAATGATTATAAGGTTTTGAGATGCGGACGTCTTGCCCGCATTATAATTCCGCACAGGTCCATATTGTCTTGATTGTATGAACAGGCCGGATCAACCTAAATATCCTGCCGAAGCTGCCGATAGATCAATGGACGGAGGGAGGCAGCGGATGTCCCGGCACCTTGTATAACCGGTCGGATTTGTGCGTAGCATTATCCATGTTGGCAGCCAAAATTATTATATGAACAGCCAGCTATCGAAAGAAAATCCGCATCACCAGGGCAAGTCAGGGCTGGCTGCAATGCTTGCATCAGTTGCGCTGGCTTATTTTTCCATTGGCAAACTGGGCTTGGCGCTCCCTTACCTGGATAATCACATCACCCTGATCTGGCTGCCCTCCGGTATTGCGGTGGCCGCGCTGGTGCGCTGGGGATATATCTGCTGGCCGGGGATATTCTTGGGCGCCTTGGCCACAAATTATTCGATAGACGCCCACCCGCTGCTGGACAGTTGCATCGCGCTGGGCAATACCCTGGCCCCGTTGCTGGTCGCCCGGTTTCTGGACCGGATGCAGTTTCATCCTATTCTCGACCGCGCCCATGACATCCTGCTTCTGGTCATTGTCGCTGCAACCGGGATGCTGGTCAGTGCCGGCGGCGGAGTGGCCAGTCTGGTGCTATTCGGGATGTTGCCATTGCAGGATGCAACGACGGCTTTTTTCTCATGGTGGGCGGGCGATTTCATCGGCGTGTTGCTGGTCGCGCCGCTATTGCTCAATATCTCCGGCGATGCCCTGAAAAAACTCGGGGCACAGAAAATCGAATTTCTGGTCTGGCTGTCGATCATGCTCACCGCTGGCTGGGGCGTGTTTTTTCTGAACAATGATGCCAATGGCGACTCCCTGCCACTGGTATTCCTGTTGTTGCCGCTGGTCGTCTGGTCGGCCACGCGCTTCGGGATAATGGGCTCGTCGCTGGGCGTGCTGTTGCCGACCGTTATTGCCACAACCGCGACCAGTCTGGGACTGGGTCCGTTTCATAGCGCGGAAGTAAGGCAGAACCTGATCTTCCTGTGGCTGTATCTGGCAACGCTGGTGTTGATTAATCTGTTGGTTTCCGCCCTGCAGGCAGCGCGCAATCGCGCCGAGGAAGCACTCAGGCGGGACAGCGACTTTGGCAAAGAGCTGATCCAGTCGCTGCCGGGGATTTTTTACATGGTCGACAGTTCCGGGCACTTCCTGATGTGGAACAGGCAGTTTGAGGATGTTCTGCAATACAGCAATGAAGAAATTTCCCGCATTCATGCGCCCGAACTTTTTGAAGGTGAGGAACGCGGGCTGATCGAGGAAAATATCCGCCGGGTATTTACCCGCGGCGTTACGGTCGTCGAGGCGCAGCTGGTGGCAAAGAATGGCGTAAAGATGCCTTACTACTTTACCGGGCGGCGCATCGTGCACGAAGGCCAGCCGGTGCTGGTGGGCATGGGTGTGGATATTTCCGCTCGCAAGAATGCAGAACAGGCCATTCTGGAAGCCAAAGAGCGTATCGAGATCATTTTCAATACCAGCCCGTATCCGTCGCTTATCAGCCGCTTGACCGATGGTCATATTACCAATGTCAACGATGCATTCACCAAACTTACCGGTTACACAAAAGAGGATTTGATCGGCAGTTCAACCCTGAACATCAATTTCTGGGTTAATCCGGATGATCGTCAAAAGTACGTTGATAAACTCAAAAGCAACGGTTTTTGTGAAAATTTTGAAACGCAGTTCCGCAGAAACGATGGCAGCATATTCACGTGCAGTGTAACGGCCGGGATAGCCAGAATACAGGGTGTTCAGCATATCATCGGCAGTGCGCGCGATATTACTGATGACCAGCGAATCCAGCTGGAAAAGGAAACGCTGCTGAGACGCTATCAGACCCTGATGAAAACCGCGTTCGACGGCATCTGCATAATGGATTTGCAGGGCAACATGGTGGAGGCCAATAACGCTTTTTGCGACATGCTGGGGTATACCCAGGAGGAAATCAGCCGCCTGAATATTGCCGATTGGGACGTGAAGTGGTCGAAACAGGAACTGTTGCAGCGGAGCAGGGATTTTGTCGGTAAAAGCGATCGGTTCGAGACCGTACACCGCCGCAAGGATGGCACACTGATCGATGTCGAAGTGAGCACCACCGGTGTAGAAATGGGTGAGGACAGGTTCTACTTTGCGTCCAGCCGTGACATCACCGAGCGCAAGCTTGCCGAACGGAAGAACGGTGTGCTGCTAATGCGCCACCAGGCATTGATGAAATCGGCACTGGAGGGTATTCATATCATGGACATGAGCGGCAATGTCGTGGAGGCCAATGATACTTTCAGCCGGATGCTGGGTTACACCCGTGAAGAAGCGGTCAAACTTAACGTGGCCGACTGGGATGCGCAATGGTCCAGGGAAGAATTGATGGAGCGCTTTAAAAGCTTGATTCGTGTCGACGGTGCACTGTTCGAGACCCGGCACCGGCGCAAGGACGGCAGCGTGATCGATGTCGAGGTAAGCACGACCGGTGCCGAGATCGACGGAAAGTTTTATCTGTATGCATCCAGCCGCGACATTACCCAGCGCAAGACGATCGAAGAGGGGCAGCGCATCGCCGCAGTGACCTTCGACACCCAGGAAGCGATCATGATCACGACGCCGGATGGGGAAATCCTGCGCGTCAACCAGGCCTTTTCGGATATCACCGGCTACAGCAAGGAAGACGTCATCGGGCAGAACCCGCGCATATTACAGTCCGGCCGGCACGATGCCGCTTTCTACCGCTCGATGTGGTCGGCCTTGTTGGATACCGGCATGTGGTCCGGCGAAATATGGGACAAGCGCAGGGATGGCAGTATCTACCCCAAGACAATGACCCTTACGGCCGTTTACGATAACAACCATACCCTGACTCACTACGTCGCGGTGTTCCGCGACATCAGCAGCCACAAGAAGTCGGAACAGGAGATCCATCAGCTGGCCTTTTACGATCCCCTGACAGCGCTGCCGAACCGGCGCCTGTTGATGGATCGTCTGCAGCAGGGACTGGCCGCCAGTGCCCGGAATGGCCGTTACGGGGCGCTGTTGTTTCTGGATCTGGATCACTTCAAGACCATCAATGACACACGCGGCCATGCCACGGGTGACCTGTTGCTGATCGAGGCGGCACGCCGCTTGCAGATGTGCGTGCGCGAGGGCGACAGTGTGGCCCGTCTGGGCGGCGATGAATTCGTGGTGCTGCTGGAAGGGCTGAACAGCGAAGTGAATGAAGCCGCCGGCCAAACCGAGATGGTTGGGGACAAGATCCTGCATGAGTTGGGCAAACCCTATGTGCTGGATGATTTTGAGTGCCATTTGACCGTCAGCATCGGCATCAGCCTGTTCTTCAATCACGAGGAAAATGCGGAAAGCCTGCTCCAGCACGCCGATGTCGCGATGTATCAGGCCAAGTCGGCCGGGCGCAACGCCGTTCGTTTCTTCGATCCGCAAATGCAGGCGTCGCTGGATGCGCGTGCCGCCTTGGAAGCGGATATGCGTCATGCACTCGACAAACAGCAATTCTGCCTGCATTACCAGGTCCAGGTCGACACCCTGCAGCGGGCGATCGGTGCCGAGGTTCTGCTACGCTGGAATCATCCCCAGTACAGCCTGATTTCCCCGGTGCAATTCATTCCGCTGGCCGAGGAATCCGGATTGATCGTGCCGATTGGTTTGTGGGTGTTGCAAACGGCCTGCGCACAGCTCAGGGACTGGCAGGGTCGGGCCCTGACACGCGACCTGACGCTGGCGGTGAACGTCAGCGCCAGGCAGTTCCGCCAGAGCGATTTTGTCGTTCAGGTACAGCGCGCGTTGCAGCAGAGCGGCGCGAAACCTTCCCTGCTCAAGCTTGAGTTGACCGAAAGTGTCGTGCTGGAAAACGTCGAGGACACCATTGCCAAGATGCGCGAGCTGAAACTGCTCGGGGTGAGTTTCTCGATGGACGACTTTGGCACCGGATACTCCTCCTTGCAGTATCTCAAGCGTTTGCCGCTGGGCCAGATCAAGATTGACCAGTCTTTTGTGCGTGACATCACCACCGATCCCAACGATGCCGCGATTGTGCAGACCGTCATCGCGATGACCGAGGCACTGGGTTTGAATGTGATTGCCGAGGGCGTGGAGACCGCCGAGCAATTTGAGTTTCTCGATCTGCGCGGTTGCCATGCTTTTCAGGGATATTTGTTCAGCAGGCCTGTGCCGATAGAACAATTCGAGGCTTTGCTGGCGGGGAAATAAAATTCATCAAGACACAGCAGCGCGCTGCCGTAAGCCGCCTCGCCATGGGCTGCGGTGCCGACCGGCACACCGAGCAGCCTTTCCCGCATTATTCTCCATGTGTCATTCTTCGCGCCGCCGCCGCCGGTTACAACGCGCCTGAGTGGCGGCGCACCCAGTCCGGCAAGCCTGGCATAGCCCGCCGCCTCGATACGCGCCAGGCCCTGCAGCAAGCCATGCAGAAATTCCACATCACTACCCGGGCGCGGCTCCAGCCGCGGCGCAAGCCGCGCATCGTTGACCGGGAAACGTTCGCCGGGTTTGGCGAGCGGGTAGTAATCCAGCGGAGAATTTTTTAACGGGTCGATACGCATGCTCAGTGCGGCAAGCTGCGCATCATCAAAGTAGCGGCGCAGCACGCCTGCGCCGGCATTCGATGCGCCGCCCGCCAGCCACAGGTCGCCGTAGCGATGACTGTATACGCCGTATTCGGGCGCCTCGATGCGCTGCGCCGAAAGCTGCTTGACGACCAGCGTGGAGCCCAGCGAGGTCACGCCGACGCCGGTTTCATCGACACCCGTGGCGATGAAAGCCGCCGTGCTGTCGGTGGTTCCGGCGTGAATGGAGCAATGCGGATGGATGCCAAAATGTGCGGCGATGTCCGGCTGTATCGGCCCGATCACGTCGCCGGGTGCCCGTACCCGCGGCAACAGATGGCTGTGCGGCAGCGCCATTACCCAATCCGGCCAGCACAATCTTTCGACGTCGTAGCCGGTCTTCAGTGCATTGTGATAATCGCTGCTGCCCGGCTGTCCGCTGAGCAGCGCGGTGAGCCAGTCGGCCTGGTGCAAAAAATACGCGGCATGTTGGATATCGTCCTGTTGTGCCAGCCAGAGAAACCTGGCCAGCCCCGATGTGGCGCTGCTGGCGGTATGTCCGTGCGGTGCGATGGACTTGAGTTGTTCGGACTGCCGATGCGCGCGGTCGTCGTGGTAGAGCAGGGCGGGAGAACAGGGTTGCAGCGCCTCATCGCACAGCAGCACCGTGCCCGAGGTGCCGTCCAGCGCAATGCCTTGCAGCCCGGCCGCGATATCTTTGGGTAGTGCACCGAGCAACGCGTGCAGTGCGTTGCGCCAGTCGGACGGAGCTTGCCTGGCAGGATCAAGATAGGTGACGTGATGTTGCCAGGCGATGGACTGATCATCGCCGATGACGCAGGCGCGCGCGCCGGAAGTGCCGAAATCCAGTCCCAGATACATCATATTCGCAGCATCGTGGAACCATCAGCCCCGCGTGTTCGACGACGTATCGAACCGGCTCAATTCGATGTGCGGCGCAGGTTGCCAGCCCGGCTTGCGCTGTTCCGCGACCACGTTGGTGAAGATGCCGCCGCGCACATAGAACTTTGCGGTCAGGCGCATGAAGCGCGGCTGGAGGGCGGCGATCAGGTCGTCCAGGATGCGGTTGGTGACGTCCTCGTGGAAATGCCCCTCGTTGCGGAATGACCAGATATACAGCTTGAGGCTTTTCAGTTCGACGCATTTCTCGTCCGCGATGTAATCCAGCACCAGTGTGGCAAAGTCGGGCTGGCCGGTTTTGGGACACAGGCAGGTGAATTCGGGGATCTCCATATGGATATGGTAGTCCCGCAGCGGGCTCGGGTTGGGGAAGGTTTCCAGGGTTTTGGCGGGTTGCGTAGTCATGTTGGTATGGCTGTCCGGTTCGGTTAGAATAAGCGGAATTATAACGGTTGCCCGGCTTGAATAGAGGGCGCATTAGAAATCGTATCGAGCAAGCCCGAGTGCATGAGGCTGCGCCGTGAAAGACAAGACATCCCGTGGCGGTAGGCGAGGATCGAACGGGCATGCGACGCAGCAATCGGGCTGCACAGTGGATTTATAGGGGTATCCTTGCGTCTTTCGCACATCAAGCTGGCTGGCTTCAAATCCTTCGTCGATCCCACGCACATTTCGCTGCCGGGCCAGATCGTGGGCGTGGTCGGGCCGAACGGTTGCGGCAAATCGAACGTGATCGACGCGCTGCGCTGGGTGCTGGGCGAGTCCAAGGCTTCCGCGCTGCGCGGCGAGACCATGCAGGACGTGATCTTCAACGGTTCCAGCAAGCGCAAGCCGGTGTCGCGCGCCAGCGTCGAACTGGTGTTCGACAACTCGCTGGGCAAGGCCAACGGACAGTGGTCCAGCTATGCCGAAATCTCCATCAAGCGGGTGCTGCAACGCGACGGCGATTCCAGTTACCACATCAACAACCAGCACGTGCGGCGCAAGGACATCACCGACATCTTCCTCGGCACCGGGCTGGGCGCGCGCGCCTATGCGATCATCGAACAGGGCATGATCTCGCGCATCATCGAGGCCAAACCCGAAGAGTTGCGCATCTTTCTCGAGGAAGCCGCGGGCGTTTCCAAATACCGCGACCGCCGCCGCGAAACGGAATTGCGCATCGGCGACACGCGCGACAATCTGTTGCGTGTCAGCGATATATTGCAGGAACTGGAGAAGCAGCTGGTGCATCTGGGCGCGCAGGCCGAGGTGGCGAAGCAGTACCGCGCGCTGGAAACGCAGCGCGACACCACGCAACAGTTGTTCTGGTTGGTAAAGAAACAGGAAGCCGAAGCGCAGCGCATCCGCTTCGCGCAGGGCACCGAGAAAACCCGCACCGAACTGGAAGGCGAAACCGCGCGCTTGCGGGAGATCGAAAGCCAGCTGGAAACCGCGCGCAGCGGGCATTACCAGCTTTCCGATGCACTGCACGCCAAGCAGGGCGATCTGTACACGGCGAATGCGGAGATCGCGCGGCTGGAGCAGCACATCAAGCACGTTACCGAGCAACGCCAGCGCATGACGCAGCAGCTTGCCAATACCGAGAAGCAGATCGAACAGCAGAAGCACCAGCGCCAGGGCGTGCATTCGCTGCTGGAACACTGGCAGCGCCAGCAGGATGGCGCCGGGGCCAAGGTCAGCGAGGCCGAGCAGCTCGCGCAACGGGAGGGGCAGAACCTGCCGCAGGCGGAAGATTCCGCGCGCATCGCGCAGGAGCGCCACAACGAACTGCAGCGCGAACAATTGCTGCTGCAACAGCAGCTGCAATTGGCTGAAACGCAGCATGCCAATCTGCAGCGCAACATCCAGCAACTGGATTCCCGCCGCCTGCGCCTGATGATGGAAAAAGACAACCTGCCGGGCGCGGATGGCGGCGCCCTGCAACAGGCGCAGCAACAGGTGGCCGAACTTGAAATGGAACGCGCGGAACAGATCGAAATGCTGGCGCAACTTCAGGAACAGTTGCCGCAGGCCGATACGCAGCGGCGCAACCAGCGCGATTCATTGCAACAGCAGGAACGCATACTCGCCCAGACCGAGGCCAGGCTGCATGCCCTGCAGCAATTGCAGCGCCAGATCGACAGCGACAAAAATCTCAATGCCTGGCTGCAGCAGCACCGGCTGGATAACAAGCCGCGCCTGTGGCAGGCGATCCGCATCGAGGCGGGCTGGGAAGACGCGCTCGAAGCCGTGTTGCGGGAACGGCTGAACGCGCTGTCCCTGCCGTCCCTGGATGCCGCTGCCGCGTGGAGCGATGCTCCCCCGGCAAAGCTTGCGTTGTTCACGCCGTCCGGCAATGGCCGCGAGGACGACCATGCACCTGACCAGCTGAAGACACTGTTGAGTTATGTGCAATGCCAGGACGCGCAGGTGCTCCCGGTGCTGCGCGACTGGCTGACCCGTGTGTACGCGGTGGCGGATCTGGCACAGGGTTACGCGCAACGCGCGCAGTTGCCCGCGGGCGGCTGGTTTGTCACGCCGCAGGGACATTTGATCGGTGCGCACAGCGTGCTGTTCCACGCGCCGGACAGCCAGTTGCACGGCGTGCTGGCAAGGCAGCGCGAAATAGAGAAGCTGGAAACGGAGCTGGCCGAGCAGACCCGCAACGCGGAATATTCCCGCGCGCAGGTCGCGCAGGCCGAGCAGCATTACCAGTCCATCGATATCCAGATCGCGCCGCTGCGCACCGCGGGCAATGAAATGCAGCAACGCCTGCACGGTCTGCAGATGAACATACTCAAGCTCAACCAGGCGCACGAACGCAGCGTGGAACGCGCCGCGCAGATAGCACGCGAGATGGAGGAAGTGGCCGATCTGCTTGGCACGGAACAACGCCAGCAGGCGGGTATAGACGAACAGATGGCGATACTGCGCGAGCAGATCGCGGCTTTTTATGCGCAGGTCGACGAGGCGCAGCGCCATGCCAACGCCAGCGATATCGCGTTGCGCGAACAACGCAGCCGCGCGCATCAGGCGCAGCACGCGCTGCAGGAAGCCAATTTTTTTGCCAAGACCTGCACCGAGAAAATCGCCGATCTGCAGCACAACGTGCAGCAGATCACCGATGCGCTGGCGCAGTTCGAGCAGAACCTGGCGCAATTGCACGAGGATCTGTCGGTCAGCGAGGATGACTCGGCACAACAGCAATTACAGGCGGCGCTGCTGGTGCGCCAGGCTTGCGAACAGGCGCTGGGCGAGGCGCGCAACATTCTGGAAAACGCCACTGTCAACCTGCAAAAGCAGGAGCAGGAACGCATGGCCTGCGAAATCAGGCTGAACCCGCTACGCGAAAAACTGAATGAGTTGACGCTCAAAGAGCAGGAAGCACGGCTGCATTTCGAGCAATGGTCCGAGCAGTTGCAGGGCGTGGATGAACCAGCGCTGCTGCCGTTGCTGGAGACCGGCAACAACAAGCCGAATGTGTTGCAGGGCGAATTGAACCGGCTTAATGCGGAAATCGAGGCATTGGGCGCGGTGAATCTGGCGGCACTCGAGGAACTGCAGGTGGCGACCGAGCGCAAGGCCTATCTGGATGCACAGGCCAAGGACCTGAACGAGGCGATGGCGACGCTGGAAGACGCGATACGCCGCATCGACAAGGAATCACGCGAGCTGCTGATGGATACCTATCACAAGGTCAACCAGCATTTGTCGGAATTGTTCCCGATATTGTTTGCCGGCGGCGAAGCGCGCCTGGTGCTGACCGGCGAGGAGATACTCGACAGCGGCGTGCAGGTGATGGCGCAGCCGCCGGGCAAGAAGAACAGCTCGATCCATCTGTTGTCGGGCGGGGAAAAGGCGCTCACCGCGATCGCGCTGATATTCTCGCTGTTCCAGCTGAATCCCGCACCGTTCTGCCTGCTCGATGAAGTCGATGCGCCGCTGGACGATACCAATACCGAGCGGCTGTGCGCGCTGATCAAGAAAATGGCGCAACACACCCAGTTCGTGTTCATCAGTCACAACAAGATCACCATGGAACTGGCGCAACAACTGGTCGGCGTGACCATGCAGGAGAAGGGCGTATCCAAGGTGGTGGCGGTGGACATCGAGGAAGCGTTGCGGATGCGCGACGAACAGCTGGTCGCCTAGATTCCCCGGGATTATTTACCCCCGGGATTATTTACCCCCGGGATTATTTACAGAGATTGCTGATGTCCTGCTGGGCCTTGTCGATGCGCTGCTGTTTTTGTGAATCATTCAGGTAGTAACGCTCGCCGCTGGAATTTACATCCATCATGCGCGCGCCTGACTGCAAATTCCGCAGATTCTGTTGCGCACCCGCGCAGTTTGCCTTGAGTGCGTTTGCAGCGGCCTGCTTTTGCGCGGCTTTTTCGGCGGCGGCCTGTTCCGCCAGTTGTGCTCGTTTCAATACGGCTTCCTGCTGGACAAAGGTAGGCTCACCGGCCACAGCGCTCGCACTCCCGCTGCCTTCTGATGCCGAACCGAAAGTTTGTGCCTGCACATCAGGAGGGGGCGGTTGATCCGAATAATGCACCTGACCCTGGTTGTCCACCCATTTGTTGACCTCCGCGCAAGCGTTGGTGCTGGCCACGATCAAGAATATCAGCAGAAATATTTTCATCTAATCATTCCCGGAGTTTGTTTGATTTGAAGAGAAGCAGGCCGAAAAAATCCGGCCAAATCCATGCACCAGTCTAGCATGTGGATGTATGATTGCAAACGGTCGGGATTTGCCGTATCTAATGAAACATGGGGATTGGTTTATGCAGGAACGCAATGATGGTGTAGCTCCCATCAAAAATTATCAAGAAGCCGGAAAAAGTGACGAGGCGGTATTGAAACTCTTCAAAGCCTATTTTCACGATCATATTCATACCGGGAAGCTTTATGAGGATTTGCCCAATTTCTTTATGTTCAGGCCCGGTGTGCTTGAAGGCAGGGAAATCGCCACACGCAACTCGGAAAAATTGCTGCTTGATGATGTGATCCAGCGGGCAAAGGCCCGCAACGGTTCCATCGGCGTAT
>Ga0307375_10001396_pt1 | contig 26553 bp, 40 predicted proteins | sample TR1MG_FD_202531 | JGI IMG/M metagenome (GOLD analysis project Ga0307375, IMG submission 202531) | Soil microbial communities from Risofladan, Vaasa, Finland - TR-1 | ecosystem: Environmental > Terrestrial > Soil > Coastal area > Acid sulfate soil | place: Finland: Risofladan, Vaasa | collected...
CGGCTGCCCGTTTGCACGACGGGCCTCGTTGGAGGAAAGTGCGGGTCTCCCTCGGGAGGCAGCAGGCACCTACGAGCCAACGAGTCAGACTGGTACCCCAAAAGGCCGTGTAGGGGTACACCCAAAAAAAATGGAGACTTGGCCGAGTTAGGTAAGGCAAGCGGTTGCTAACCGTTAGTCAGGGATAACACCCTGCGGAGGTTCAAATCCTTCAGTCTCCGCTCTTGGATAGGTTAGCCGATGGGCAACGGCACCCGGTTGGAAGCCGGACGAGGTGTAAAAGCCCTTACGAGTTCGACTCTCGTCCTATCCGTTGAAACGAGGTCTTGGTCGAGAGGTAAGACGCGGTCCGGCTTCGGCCGGTTCACGGCCAGGGAACTTCACCCTGCGAGGGTTCGATCCCCTCAACCTCGTTTCAAGATATGCGCTGAGATAGCCCAATTGGTAGGAGGCACTAGGTCGAGGGCCTAGGCAGTGTGGGTTCGAATCCCTCTCTCAGCATCACCCGAAAATAGGGTAGATAGAGACATGGACATCGACGAGACGCCCGTGACCTCTACCGTGACGGGCATCCACCTACGGGAAAAGCCCGGGGCCTCCAACGGTGGCCTGGCCTGCGGACACACCCTCTGGCTCTACATCCTCGACGGCAAGAACACCCGGGTCACCTCGGGGGTCCGTCAGGGAGGTGTCTGGAAAGAGTGGGAGGGCCACGAGGTCAAAGTCGGGGACACGGAGGAGTGTCCGTTCTGTACGAAGGAAGCCATGGTGCAACGGTTGGCGGCCCTTCCCCCACAGCCAGCCGAGTGCTTCGAAACCCAAGAGCTTTTCGAGGCGGCCGATATCAAGAGCGATGGATATGACATCGGCCCAGTTTATCGGTACGAACTTCCGGAGGGAACACGGTCGTTCGTCCAGATCTACTTGGGGCAGCATGAATGGCTCGCCGTCAACGTGGACGACATCCGGGACTACCGAGAGTGTCCCGGCTGGCTCGCTACCGAGTTCGGATGGGCTCATGTCCCGGAACATGCCCTCGGGATGGTGATGCGGCACGGCTCCCGGGGAGAGGAGCTTCCGGCACCAATTCGAGAGGGCAAACCAATCACGATAGACCAGACCCTTCTCGCCGACCCGGACAAGCTGAAGGAATATCTCGGTCCCGATGACACCCTTTTGAAGAAGGGCTGAGGAGAGGCAAGCCAACGGCCGACGATGGCACCCGGTTCGAAACCGGACGAGGTCGCAAGACTCTTGAGGGTTTGATCCCCTCTCTCTCCGTCCCCCAGTCCCCAGCTAGCAGGCACAGCCGCTAGGTTTTGGAGCCCCAACGGTCGCCGGGGCGGGATCCGGGGCGACCATCTAGGACAGTAGCTCAGTTGGAAGAGCAGCGGATTCCAAATCCGCCGGTCGGGAGTTCGAGCCTCTCCTGTCCTGTGTCAGCGAGGTGCGTGTGGAACGCGGGCGGCTTTCCACGGTCGTCATCCGGGTTCGACTCCCGGCCTTGCTGTCACCCCGGGTGGTAGCTCAATCAGGCAGAGCGTCGGTTTCCAAGTCCGAAGGCTAGGGGTTCGATTCCCCTCCATCCGCTACTGAACGATGACCACAGCCTTCTTTGCAACGGGGAGACTGAACGCGGCCCAGTCCCCGACCGGGGCAAGCTCGAAGGAAAAATCCTCTCCTCGCTTTTGCCGGATCTGGTTCCGGACTTCTTCCTGGGAATTCCCCTCTTGGAGAGAGAATTGGAAAGCTACGTCGATGCCTCTGGGTTGGATGGCGACTGCTAGGAACATCATAGGACAATATACCCGCTCTACGGTGAGATAGTTCAGTTGGGAGAACACCGGATTGAAGATCCGGATGTCGGCAGTTCAAACCTGCCTCTCACCATTGGCAAGGACGCCCAGTTGGTAGGGCAATTCGTCAGTAAAACGAAGACATCGTATTCCCGCTCCCCCTCTCGTCCTCCATGTGGGGACAACCAGTGGAGCACACACGCTTGAATGTACGTTGGTTCGATTCCAACCCTTGCCATGGCGGAGTCCTCGACAGAGGCCCGCAGGATGCCCTGGCGGCAGGCCCTAAACGCCGTCATATGGCCAGGTAGCCGAAATGGAACAGGCACTTTCATGAAGAGAAAGCAAAAGCTACCCGCTCCCCCTCTCGTCCTCCCCGTGGGGACAACGTGAGGAGCATACACGCAAAGTTATGTGGGTTCGAGTCCCGCTCTGGCCACTCAAAGCAAATCGTTGTCGAACATATAATCAAGGGCTGGGCTCTTCCCTCGCAAAGCAGTGGGGGCGGATCTCAAGAAAGCTGCCGCTTTCGCTTCGCCTTCTCGCTTCGCTTCGGCTTCCCAGGGGAGATTACCGTGACCTGCGTAATCGAGAACGTCGTATTCCTCTTTGGTCATGTAGGGGTGCCCTTTCCACAGGATCTTATTCCCCTCGAAAGCCAAATCTCCACGTTTGTATTGGAGGACGTGGGTGAGTTCATGGCCGATATTCCGAAGGGCATAAGGAGGGTAACCAGTCAGGAAAAAGATTCGGATGTGCCCCCGATCGAGATCCTGAGATGTGACATGGCCGGTTTGCCTTCCCATTGACTTACGGGGGTGCAAATCCACGGTCAGGCTCTTGCCCACCATGCTCTCTACAAAAGCCCGGTAGAGGATCCGAAATGCCTTGCCCGTTTTGGCCCCCTTGAAGCGAACAGAGGCTTGTCGGGAGAGCCATCGGGAAGCAACACGGGCAGGAAGACCGGAAGGTGTCATGTAGAGGGGATCCTATAGACAAATCAACGCTGCTGTAGACCAACTAGGTAGGAGTCGCTGGCCTCAAATCCCAGACAGTGGTGGGTTCGAATCCCCCCAGCAGCATCATGGCCCTGGTGGCGGAATGGCAGACGCAGGAGTCCTAAAAACTCCGGGCTTAGGCTGTGAGGGTTCGACCCCCTCCCGGGGCATCAATCACCGTCGGTCCAGTCCGGGTAGCTCTCAACCTCCCACAAGTGGTCCTCGGCCTGCTTGAGCAGGTTGCGGAGGTCTTCCCGGTCGAAGTCGTCCAAGGGGTTGCAGAGCACTTTCTCTGCGGCGAGGGAGACCTGTCGGAGAAGACCGATGGTGGTCTCGTCCCGGCCCTTGGCGGTGAGCTTGTCGACGACCCGCTTCCGCTCGAAGTCAGCATCCTCCTTGGGCATTCCCCTAGTGGTCTTGAAGTGGCTGGTGAGATCGATGACGTTGTCCATGCCTTTACATGCTCCTGAGACCTTCGATGTTGCGGGGGCCTCACTCGATATACGCCGCAGCGTGACAAACAGAGGGCCACCCCTATACACACAGGGCGTGGCGCATCTGATAACCTAGACGGACACCGTTGCACTTCTGAGCGGCCCTACTTTCTAAGGCCCCCGGGCGTGGCATACTCAGACAGGAAAAACGCGGGAGTGGCGAAGTTGGTCAGACGCACTGGGCCTAGGACCCAGCGATCGAAAGGTCATGCAGGTTCGACTCCTGTCTCCCGCATCATCCATCGCGACATCAAGCCCGGCTAATTTCCGGTCCGGATCGGGTAGGGATCCTTGGAGGAGGAAGGCGTGACCGGGAAGCGGGACTTTGTCGGCATCACCAAGGTAATCGGACTGGCAAACCGAAACCGGCAAAGGAAAATCGACGACCCGCACTTTTTGTCGGGATACTCGGACGCCTCATTCCACCCGGACACCCACGAGGGTGGCTTCGGGGCCTGGGTTCGGGACGACAGGCAGAGGGTGATCGTATCGGGGCCAACCCCACCTTGGGCGACCACATCAAACCTCGCAGAGTTGGCGGCCCTTTTTGCCGCCACGTACATCGGTGTGACCCGGCTCGACGCAGACCGAGCCAACATCATGGTGGTCAAGACGGACTGTCAGGCAGTCGCCAAGTGGTTCGGGTGGGGCGGGGGTCAGAGGCTCCCGAAGAAGCATCCCGACGCCCTACGCATCATCAGGGACACCTGGAAGCTCGCAGAGGACCACAACCTCAAGTTGATCGTGAAGTGGGTCAAGGGGCACCAGGGGACAGGTAGCACCCCTGGGTGGCTCAACGACAGGGTGGACAAGATGGCCCGGAAGGCCCGGTTGTCGAGGGAGAAGGAGTGCTACAGAGAAATCATCACGCCTGGGTAGCTCAGTTGGTAGAGCGTCTGTTTCGTAGTCAGAAGGCGGCGGGTTCGATTCCTGTCCCAGGCTTAAAACACGAAAGGCCCGCTTCCCTCTCAGGATGCGAGCCTTCGCTTGCTTCACTCTCAGGAGCAGTCCTAGGTTGCTCCTTCGTTCGCCCTGGTCTGTTGGCCTCTCGGCCTCCACTCCCCCAGGACCGGGTGTCGATGCGCCAACTCCTTTGCCTCAGAGCCGCCGTTCGGGTCACCACCCGTGTCACGGTGCCTCGGTGCTACCTTGGCTGTCCGGTATCGGATTCCCCCTCTGGGGCCGCCGCCGTGAGCGACGAAGGGAGTTATACTCCGCCCAGAAAAGAAAAACATCGGGCAACGGGAGGATGGGGCAGACCCTTTACAGTCGATGCCCACACATCGGGCAAAAGGCCACGTACTCGGGGAAGGTCGCCTCACAGGCAGGGCACTCAATGATGTCTATCTCCGTTCCGTACTGGAGCACGAGCCAGAAGGGGCACGGGGAGCCTTGGGAGCCGACCGAAGCGGCCCCGTGGTAGGAGAGTCGTCCGTCCCTCCAGCCCCAATCGTGCATCTCGTCCTCAGGGACGATGTTCCTGCCGGGGACGAAGCGGGTCTGGGAAGTGGGATCGCCGATGCCCCTCCAGAGGTGGACGGCGTCAGGCTTGGACCCCACGGAGAGGACCGTCTTCGACGAGGAAGCCTCAACGTAGAGGGGCTGCCAACGGATTGCCATCGAGGGCCTCAGACGGCCTCGGTGAGGGTCCAGCCCTCGCCGCTGGTCGGGTAGGTCTCGATGGAGACCTCGACCAGACGGCAGTAGGGGCCGTAGTCGCCTTCCAGCTCTCGGCGGAGCTTGTCCTCGGCGTCCTGCCGAGCGAACGCTTCGGCCGACTCGGCCTCCAGACGCTTGATCGCGTCCTCCAGCTCCGCCTCGGAGTAGTGCCCCGCCCAACGCGGGCGAATCCCGTGGACGTCCTTGTAGTAGTCCGAATACTCGCTGTAGAGTTGCTCCTGACGCGGGAGCGCCAGCCACTCGGCGGTGGGGGTGAAGGTCACGGTGGCGGCAGTCTCATTCATCTTGTAGACCCAACCTGGAAAGGGGGGAAAGTTAGCCCGAAATCGGAGTCAAGATTCGGGTAGGATCAGAAAAGCGCCCATGTAGTTCAACTGGTAGAACGCTCGTTTTGTACGCGAGATGCTGGGGGTTCGAGTCCTCTCATGGGCTTTCCCTAATAGCCGTTTGAGGTAGCTGATGAAAGTCTACGTCGTGTTCAGGGATGTTCCCTTTGAGTTCGGGGAAATCCACCATGTGTGTGCTACCCGAGAGCTTGCTGACAAGCGTCGGGCCGAGATCGTCGCCTCCCGTCCTAATTCCACATCCATTGACGAAGAGATGCAGGTTCAGGACTGGGACGTGGAAGAAGAGTAAATTGCTGGCATAGCTCAGTTGGTAGAGCACCTGCTCGGTAAGCAGGAGGTCACCAGTTCGACCCTGGTTGCCAGCTTCAGACAAATCGCAGGAGTCTTGGCTTCCGCATCTGGGTCGAGTACCAGCCGACCACTTTCGCTTTTGGCCACCTGGCGATCTTCCGAGCTTCTCGGGCGGAAGGAGCGACCACGATGGCTGTCAGCCCATTGAAGAGGGGATGCCAAAGGGAAATCGGACCGGGGCGGGCAGGCTTGACGGGTCTGCAAAGCTCGTAGACACGCATCCCTCAACAATACCCGGAAACGTATTCGGCTACTCGGCCGCTTCGATCCTGGTTGCCAGCTTCGAGAAGAGGACGAGGATGAAACGGAAAAAAGTCGTCAGGCGCTACAAGAAGATCGCCAAGGAGCTAGAGACGCTCCAGGTCGAGGGGTCCAACCACATCTCGCGGGTGGACAACAACGCGGTCTTCGAGTTCGCCTGTGCCCTGAGGCGCATCGCCTCCCGGATCAAAAAACGGTATCCGGTCACGACCTACGAGGACGAGCGAACGGTCCTCTGAGCACGTTGGGAAACGTATTCGGTTATCTCTCGATACACGTCCAGAGGTATGAGCGACCTCCGAGCCCGAACCATTCGTCTCGCCGAGGAAAACCCTGAGCTGAGACCCCATCTCCTGCCCCTTCTCAGGAAGACCGCTTCGGATTCCATGCTGGAGTACGTCATCTCGCAACATGGGATGATGACGTTGATGGATGAGCTGGAAGATGTCGACGACCAGTCGAAGGATCTGGCCTACGATGTCTACCGGGCTCTCCAGAAGAAGCTCGAACTCCCGAGGGGGGAGCAGGAAGCTCTGGGCAGACTCCGAGGCTGTGTCGAGAATGCAAAGCGGTGGGATCCGGCGCTCCTCCGGAACAACATCTTCAAGGCGGCCCACTCTCTCGGGATCCGCCTCCCGTCCGGGATGTTCTAGGGCACAGCTCAGTGTCCCGCTTTCTTGCGGGCTTCCAAGACCTTCGCTGCGATGACCTTGATCGACATCTCGATCTTGCCCAGGGCTTCGACCATCTCCGGTGCGTGTTCATTCTGCTCGCTCGTGCCCCAGAGGAGGTCGGCGTACTCGTGAACGAGGGTTTCTAGGAAATACTTGGCCTGCTGACCATTCCCCGTCTGCCCGATCCGACGGGCCTTGGTCTGGGCCTGGCTCGTGAGGTAGGCCCCAACCGCCGTTTTCTTGACCAGAGGGAGAAGGTGCGGCCGAAGCTCGGGCTTCTCGTGTGCGAGTTTGATCACGGCCCGGCGGAGATCGTCCATACCGGGGCGGACATATAGCGGATCTACCGCTGATCGGCCAGGACCTCCCGGCAGATCCGACGACCCCTCTGCCGTTCCTCGACGGCTGGGCGAGGATCCCATCCGTGGCAGCACCCGGTCCCCCGCTTGGGCTGACCGTGCTTGCTCCTGCGGCAGTTGTGGTTGTTGACGCCCCGTTTGTGATTCCGGTGGGCTTCCCCGGCGGGATCAACGAACCCCTGCCCGAGCTGAATGCGGAACCTACGGCGACACTTCCGCCAGGTGCGGTCTCGACGGTCGAGCCGTTTCTTGAGCCTCATTGTGACCTCCAAGAGCCGCCCCCTCCCGGGGCGCGACTATTGGGGTCGAGGCTTTGAGGGCCTGCATGGTCGAAATCCTACCTGACGCTTTCAGTTGATGTCGAGCCTTCCGGGACCTTCTGCCCGCCAGAGCCGCATGGCTTCCTTGAGGGCCAGCTCCCGGAGGAGGCGGTTACCCTCGGTATAGCCGTGGAGCTTGATCAGCCGGTCACGATTCCAGGCGAAGGCCGTCCGGAATGCCTTGATCTTCATGGAGTAAACCCACCTACCGGGCATCAGTCGTTTTCCTCGGAGACCTTGTTGGCTGCCGCTTGGAGAACTTGTCTCCGTTCATCATCAGTCAAGGCGGTCGGCTCTCTCGTGTCCGTCCTCGTAGCACTCAGGAATATCAATACGGGGGTTTCCTTGAAAGGTGAAGAATCGGCCATTTCCACCTGATAGATCACTTCGATGACAGGACTGTCCGAATCAGGGGACTCCCTCTCAAAGGTGATTGAAATCATCTGACGGCCATCCGTCGTCCACTGGAGCTTTGATTGTATCGTGAGCATATAGCATATCCTTCCTAGGATCTACTTGTCGGGGGTGGTCGTTTTAGCCCATCAGACCTCAATCTCCTTTTGGCGCTCCATTTCCCGCTCGATAGCTTTCCGGGCTCGCTTGAAATCAGACTTGTTCATCATGCTCATCGAGAAGAAGATCGGGCACCCGTTGATGGCTCTCGGCCCGGCCTTGGCGATGTCCTCCCAGACGCACCCGAGGGTCGAGACGTACTGGTGCATGAAACCCTTCCGGAAGGCGTCTTCCTCGGTCTTTTTGGCTTCCCAGACTTCCATGTCCTTCTGGTAGCTCTCTGCCTTGATCTCGTATTCCCCCATGGCAGTCTCGTACCCCGCTTCCAGATCCCGGCACCTCTGAGCCCACGCTTCCACGGCCTTCTCGTGCTTGGCGAGCATCGCTTCGCGTTTCGAGCGGAGGGCCAAATTCTTGGCCTCGATCTCAGCCAAATAGTCGTCCATGGCGCTCGGGGGGCTGTCGGTCCACTCGATCGAGGACTGGATCTGCCGGATCCTCTCGGGGTCAGGCTCGACCCGGAGAATTTCCTCGGGGGACGGAGGCTCCTTGGGGAGTTTCAGCGTCTCCGGCTCCTTCGGCTCCTCAGGTTTTTCTCCCGATGCCCCCATGGCCGCTTCCATGGCCTCCAGTGCCTCCCCCTGAGGCTGGAGGGCACCGAACACCAACGGCATGAACACCATGCCCAGGACATTCTCAGGCACGTTGTTGTCCGTGTAGATGGTCCCCGCGACGTACTTCCGAACGAAGTCCTGAAGCCGGTCCTTCGGGTACGAGGGAATCTCTAGCTCGTGGCCTTTGGCCGCTTCGACCCCCTGGTCAAAAAGCGCCTTTTCTTCCGGCGTCATGGTTTCCTCAAGCATCACTTTCCACCTTCTTCCAGTCCGTACTCACGTACTGGTTTCCCAGGATAACCTCGGGCTCGATCTCCCCGGCGACCCCGAGGTCCACTGCGCCTTCCACTTCAGGAGCCTGATGCCCACCACCACGAACTCCCGATCGGAGAACGAGCGGTTGACGACCACATGCCCCCTTCTGGAAAGGGGGGGGCCTGTCTTCGCCGGGTCGTATCACCCGGTCTTCTTCATCCGGCGGCCTCGCTTGGCCGCCGTGTTGTCGATAAGCTCGTTCAACTTGTTGATGATGAGCTTCGGGAGCCCACTCACATTCCCCGCCCAAACGTAGTCCGGGAACAGGGTTTTTACACTGGTCGAGCCGTGCCCGATGCCAACGCCGACGACGTGGATCCCGGCTTCCTTGGCGAGCCGCACCTGTCGCCGGATGATCTCCTCATGCCCCCAGTCGGGCTCGCCGTCCGTCACGATGAACATGAAGCGGTGCGCCTCGTCCCGAGGGCTCAGGCTGTCGAGCCCGAACTGGATCCCGTCCGCCATCGGCGTCCCGCCGCAGGCTCGGGTGTTGGCGAATCGCCATCTGACGGCTGTGAACTTCTCGTCGAAGGTCTTGAACACGTCGTGGATGATCCCGTTGGTCCGGTGGTACGTCCCGCCGTCTGTGGTGGGGTTGCCCCTGTAGTAGGTTCCACGCCCGTTGCGGAAGCCGCTGGCCTGAACCTTGGCCCCAACCGCTTCCATCGGCTCGACCAGGGCACAAAGCACCCGGGTCGCATCCTCAAGAAGGTCATCCATCGAGGAGGATTCGTCCAGGACGATAGCCGACGCCATCGAGGTCTCGATCTGCTCGTCAGTGGCCTTGTACGCCCTCTTCGGGGCCGCCCCGGCCATCAAGGTGACCTTGGTGTCCACCAAGAACCGTTGTGAGAGCCTGCGCCCCTTGGGGAGCCCGTGGACGACGTTGGTCATCTCCAGGGCTCGGATGATGTTCCGCATCCGGGCCCTGAGAAAACTGCACTCCTCTCGGACGGAGGCGAGGATCTTGGCGGCCCGGACAGCGTCGTTTTCCTTTCCTCGGGTCGAGGGCTTCACGATGATCACATCGTCGAGACTTTGGTCGTAGGGCCTCCAAGGGGCCTCGCCGGGCTTCACGTTCCGGTCTGCGTCCTCTTGGACATCTTCGACAGCCTCTTCCAAGGCGGAGTTGTTGTCGAGGATGTCCAGCTCCTTGTCGGCGTCGGCCAGGGCGTCATTCGCGACATCCTCGAAGTTGTCACCCGAGACCGGGTCTTCGTCATGGTGGTATCCGCCGCCGGGGCTCCCGACATCGCCGCCCTTGTCGCCGATCTCGCTGTCGTCCGGGCCGTCTCGCCCGTCCTCGGACTCATCGCCGTCCTTACCAGGCGAGCCGTCGTCTCCGTCCTCGCCGGGGGAGCCCTCTTCGGAGTCGTCTCCGTCGCCGTCCTCGGAGTCGTCGCCGTCTCCTGAGCCGTCCTTGGAGTCGTCCCCGTCGTCGGACTTCTTGCCCTTGCCCTTGCCGGTGTCGTCTCCGTCCTCGGAGTCGTCTCCGTCGCCCGAGCCGTCCTCAGAGTCACCGGGATCGTCGCCGCCGTCCTCAGCGTCGTCGCCGCCGCCGCTCTGATCCTGGTCCTCGTCCTTGTCGAATCCCTCGAAATTGGGGGTCGGCTGCGGCTTCTGCGGCTTCCCAGCCTGCGGGGGTTGGAGGTCAACCTCTTCCTGGTGCCCGCACTTGGTACAGGTGCAGATCCCCTTATTGGGGATTTTGCCGCCCTGACCGTCGGACTTCGGTCGGACAATGAGTTTGTTTGCGGGGGCTCCGCACTTCGGACAGACTCGCTTGCCGTCACCAGGCTGACCGCCCTTGGCGTCCTCGCCTTCCTGGCTGTCCTTGCCGGACTCGACCAGCTTGGCGATCACGTCGAAGGCGACCCGGATGCACCCGAGGTCATCCTTCTCGGAGAGGTCAATGGACTCACGTAGCATCGGGGCCAGCGGGCCGTTCAGGACGAAATCCACGGCTTCCGCGTTGGCGGCCCTGTAGCCCTCCAAGGCGGTCCGCTGGCGCAGCGTGTGATATCCAAGCCCGACGTCCCGGAACGTGCTCAGGACGACGCTCAGGGCTCCCTGGGGGGCATGGCCGCCGTGTGCCCGCACGTCATTCCGGCCCTTGGTCTCTTGATCCAGGATGAAGTCCTGGAGGTCGTGCAACTTGACCATGGATCCGGGGTACTCGACGCGGCCGAGCCGCTCGATCCGGATGTCCTCCACGATGTTGTTCCAGGTTTGGAGCAGCCCGTGATACTTGCTCCAGTCCTTGACCAGAGCCCAGCGGGGCAAGATGATCTGGGCGATCTCGTCCACCCGGAGGTCTCGCATACACGAGTACCTTCCGTGGAACGCCTCGTGGTACGCTCCCCCCGTGAGGCCGAGCGCCACCCGCAGAGGCATCACGTCGGACACTCCCGCGATGAGGATTTCCGGATCATGAACCCGAACAGCGTTCGCCGTCGTGACCCACGTCCGGACATCGTTCCGGGTCGGGACGCAGTCCTTGTTGGCTGCCGCCCATTTGCACATTTCGCCAACGACGGCTCGGGCCGTCCAGCGTGCCCGGTGCATGAAGCTGCGCCCCCGGCTAGAAACCGGAGGGGCTTTGGCCCCGAGCACACCGACAACGGACGCACGGAACCCTCGGGCGTACTTCTCGCCTTTGACGGTCGGGTCTCGAAGCTCGATCACAGGGGCCATTGTACGAGACCTACTCCAAGTGTCCTCCTGTTTAGCCGGAAAAAAAGAAGGCGGGAAAAGGGGAAGGATCCCACGGGCTTGAGGCTTTCTTTCCCGCCATGGCTAAATAGCCGCTTGTTTCGAGTGGTCTCTCGGCAGCCACCGGAAAAGGTTGCTAAGTCGCTTTTCCCGGCTAAATGGTGAGCGGTTCCGAGTAGGTTGAACGGAGCAATGGAATGACGCTGACGTGCAAACAGTGTGGGCATCAAGAGCTAGATTACCTGGGAGATCATCTGGTCGAGGCCCACGGGCTCACGACCGACGAATACCAGGCGCAGTACCCGGGCGAGGCGTTCGCCTCCGAGCGTTTGCTGGGCAAGCAGGCGAGCCGCCGCTCCCCAAACCGCTCTCACCCGCCCAAGCCCGAGGCGCTCACTGTGAACTTCGCCGGGATCGATTTCCCGGTGAACGCGGGGGTGCCGGAATCGGTATGTCTCCCGATGCCGCCCGAGTACCGGATCCCCCGGCATGGGGACCTGGGCCAGGATATCCAGCACGCCACGGTGGCGTTGCGCTGTGGACGGTCCATCTACATCTCGGGCCTGCCAGGATCGGGCAAGGATGCTTTCATCCACGCCCTGTCTAATATGTGCAGGATGCCCGCCCTTCTCCGTCAGGTGAAGCCGGGCACGGACATCGAAGCGTGGATGTTCACCCGCGCCTTTAATCAGGGTGGGACGTACTGGGAGGAAGGGGATGTCCTCAAGGCCCTGAGGGACGGTTTCGTCACCGCATCCGGGAACCGGGTTCCGTACATCCTTCTGGTCTCCGACTTCGACCGGGCCGACCGGGCGCAGGCTGAGTACCTCCGCTTGATCACCGACTCGATTCAGGGTCGGGTGGACGGTCCGATGGGCCAGAACTACCAGGTGCTTCCCGGAACGATCGTCGTCGCCACGGCGAACAGCACGGGAGCCGGTGACAACCGGGGGCGGTGCGTGTCCGCGAACCCGATCGACGCCTCCATTCTCGACCGTTTCGAGCGGAAGATCGCCTTCCATTGGATGGACTGGCGGGACGAGGAGCCGATCGTCAAAGCTAAGTTCCCGGTGATTCTGAGCCGGGTGCCCAAGGTCTTCACCCAAATGTCGAAGGTCACGGACGCTCTGCGGACAGCGATCAACAAGGAGGAACTCTACGCAGAGTTCTCCCACCGGGGTCTTTGCTCAATCCTCGGACATGCCGAGGACATCCTCCGGTGCTCCGGGGACAGCAAGCGGGTTCCGAAGAACCTGATGAAGATGGCGAGCCGCATGTGGCTCGACGGGCTCCCGGATGAGGACACCCGGACGGTCGCAAAGAACTTGATGGATCCCCATCTCGAAGGTGGCCTCATCGACGAGGGGAACATCGGGCACATCCAGGAAGGCCCCGTTGCCGCCGGTTGGAAGTGACAGGCTAAAACAGGGTTGTGCTGCGAGTAGAGGAGCCGAGGAAGAAATGACTGATACACAGATCACGAGCCCCTCCCCAACCGCGCCCCTGTCGGACAAGCCGACCGCGAAGGATTTTCGAGAGCCTCTGCTCAAGGTGTTGGGGAGCCTGACCAGTTACACCGCAGACGCCACCGTGGCTCACGCCAACGTGTATGCTCCGGTTCTTGCCCTCATGGGGATCGCGGAGGATGATTTCGGGCTCGCCCCCGGCACCAAAGCCCTCCAAACGAGCCGATGGATCCAATGGATGTTCAAAGTGCTCAAGGATGAGGGCCTCGGGATGACCCCGAAAAAGGGCCAGTGGGGACTCACCGCCGCTGGCGTCCAGGCATCCCAGGCGCTTGCGGGGCTGCCGAGCACGGACGTTGCGGCTCCGGTCGCGGCTCCGGTCGCGGCTCCGGTTGCGGCTCCGGTTGCGGCTCCGGTTGCGGCTCCGGTTGCGGCTCCGGTTGCGGCTCCGGTTCTCCAGAAGCCTGAGCCCTCGGCTTACGATGCGGACCCCTACCTTCGGTCCCTGGCGGTCGCCGCCTCGAAGTGCATCGGGTTTTTCTCGCTCAAGTCCGAGACGTGTCAGACGTGCCCCCTGGGGCTCCAGTGCCGCAACAAGATGGCAGCCGACCTTTCCGCTATGGCGTCCGACCTTCGCAAGGAAGATGAAACGGCGGCGGCCAAGGTGGCCCCGAAGGCCCAGCCAAAGGCGGCAACCCCGAATGCGGCCCCTGTCCCTGCGGCCCCTAGTGGCAAGTGGAGCAACAAGGGGATCGAGAAGATCAAAAACCACACCGAGACGGTGTGCTACCGGTGCCAGAAGCCGATTCCGATGAAGGCGGCTTGCTACTGGAAGCAGGACGACGGCGACGGCGAGTCTGGCCTCTTCCATGTGGAGTGCCAGTGATCGACTCGCAATCCCTCTCGGCTCTCCGAGCCATGCTTCAAGTCGTCAAAGGCTTGGAGCATGACCTCCCCAAGATGGTCGCCCAGCTCCCGACCGAGACCCAAGTTGAGATCGGTCACGTTCTCTCGGCCCTCTCGAAGTCCTCCAAGAAAGGGCTCGGGGCGGTCAAGAAGTCCCTCCGGGAAAACGCCCGACAACGCCTCACCGCCCAATACGGGACCGAGACGCTCCGCTCCAAGTCGGTTCGAGCGATCGTCCACTTCCCCCGGCCGTCCGTCGTACTGCGCAAGGAGGCCGACATAGAGGCCCTCCGATTGACCCTAGGCAAGATGTTCCCGGTCTTCTTCGAGACCGTCTACGTGCCTACCCGGGACTTCCGAGAGCACCTGGAAGACCTGGAAGATGCCGGTACGCTCCTCGACGCCGTGGACATGCCAGAGAAGACCCCGAGGGTGAAATTCGAGGAAGGACCCGAGTAGAAGGAAACCAATGGCAGATCCACACCAGACCAACAACCCCTCTCTCCACGATGTCATGCGAGAAATCGTCTCCGCCATGTCCGCCCTGAACATGCCGGACCCGAGGCACTGCCCGCCGGACATGGTGGAACACGCCTACGAGCATCTCGACGCGGCGGCCCGAATGCTCACCCAGACACTCCAGCAGTTGAAGGGGGGGATGATCGAGGCCCTCGACGCCCTCAAGGGGGAGTGATGCTTTTCCTGCTCCGCACACAGGGCAAATGGCGGGCCTTCCGCTCCGCGAAGTCGGCCCGGGGCTGCGAGGCCGACATGCTCATCTGGCTGGAGAGGCCAACCGGGACGGACGAGGAGCTATCTGTTCTCCCCAACGTAGGGAATGACCCCACGAAGATCGGCGTGCTCGATGATATCCTCGCTGCGGGCTACTTTGGTTCCCCGGAAGATCCGATCGTCTGTACTCGCTGCGGTGCCCCCTACCTCCCCGAGGGGTCATGCTCCATGCGGTATGACAGAAAAGCACCGTGCCAGGGTGGCGTCGGAGAACATCCCCGGCAGAGGGAGTGGCACCTGACCTACGGTGCCCTCGAAATCCTGGATGGCGTGCTGGAAGGATGATGTGGGGAGACACCCAGCAGAAGAATTGGGGTAAATCCAATGCCTAAGCAAAGTGTCATCGAACGACGGTGGGAGGCTGGAACGCCCCACCACCCCGAAGCCATCCGGCTCCTGAAAGCGATGGCAAAACTAGACACCGAGGACGAGGCCGGGTTCAAGTTCGGCGGCGACGGGGACAACGGAGAGATCCTCCTATATCTTCTCTCAGAAGTGCTCGAACGAGATGAACGAGTCGAGGAAGGTCCGGAGTGAAAGAGTACCCAACGATCAGCCTGTCCCCCCGTTACGGGATTCCCGTCTACATCTGCGACAAACTCGATGGTAGTTGTCTAAGAGCCGAGTGGGATCCCAAAAAGGGCTTCTGGAAGTTCGGCCGGAGGAACGCCCTCCTCGACGACTCCAACCCCTTCCTGCCTCTCTCGAAGCCCCTTTTTCTCGACACTTACGGGGATGCCCTCGGGCGAATCTTCACCGATCAGCGGTGGCAGAAGGCGGTCGCTTTTTTCGAGTTCTGGGGGCCGCAGAGCTTCGCGGGGAATCACGTCGAGGGGGACGACTTCCAGGTCACCCTGTTCGACGTGGCCGCCAACAAGAAAGGGCTCATCGAGCCCGGACCCTTCTACAAGATGTTCGGGGATCTCCCCACGGCTGAGTTGCTCGACTACTGCAAGTTCAACAAGCTGGTCGAGAAGGGGATCCGGGACGGGGGTGAGGAACTAGGGGTCACCTTCGAGGGGGTCGTATGCAAGGGGAAGAACATCAGTCCCGGACTGCCCCTCATGTGGAAAGTGAAAACCCAACAGTGGCTCGACAAGCTCCGGGAGAAGTGCGCCGGGGACGAGGTCATGTTCGAGAAACTGAGGTAGATCGATGCCAAACTCAGAAGACGGCCCCATGAGCGACGAACAGGACAAAGCCCTACGTTTCGATCTTGACCGGGCCGGGATCGAGAGTCGTGAACGGGACGCTGTGGAACTCGTCGACTTGAGGGCGGAAGTGGTCAGGCTCAAGGCCCAACTGGTCAAGTACGAACAGGACTACAGGGCAGCCGCCACGGAGTTCAGAGTCCCGGTGCCCGAGCCCGGGACGGATGCCGCAAGGCTGATGATCGACGCCCGGCTGGCGAGGAAGAGGGCGAGCGATCTGGAGACGGAAAATCTCAGGCTGCTCGCAGAGATCGACGACTTGAAACGGCCCCGAAATGACTAAGGCACTCCCCTCCTACCGAAACCGCCCCGGTTTCGACTGCGAAGACATCCACAACGAAGATGAACCTTGCTGGGGACATATCTACGGGTCATCCATCGGCTTCCAATGTGACGGTCACCGGGGAGGGGGATACCGGACGCCCGAGCAGGCTGAAGCTAAGGTCGAGGAAGGCCGCCGCAGATCACGGGAGTTAACAGCCCAGGCAGCCGCCCAGAAGGCCCGTGAGGAGGCTGAGTCGGAGGCCCGGCGTTGGTTCCGTCCTCACATCGAGAGGGCCAGGAAGACGCCCCCAGGGCCCGCAGAGGGGCTATCTGATCCCATGTTGAGGATGGCCTTCTCGATGATCGGTGCGGGCATCGACACAGGGGGCGGCCCGAAGGAAATTCCTGAGGCCCTCATCGAGCTGGGGATTCCTGTCATAGCCGAGGTCATCTCCCGTGGCCTCCCATGGCCGGAATACCCTTACCAGCTCAAACTAGATGTCCGGGACGAGGATCTCGATCTAGACGTGGCGGCCATGAGCGATGTCGAGTTGAAGCTCTGGTACGGTTGTGCCGCTTGGATCATGGACTTCTCGTGTCTGAACGCCGGGGTCCGCGAGATCATCTCCTTCATCTACCATGTCACCCGGGAGGAGTGTGAGAAACGGACTTCCGGTTATCTCCCTTTCCTCTGCGACATGACAGTGAAGGATCTCAAGGAGGGCTGGGATGACTGAAGCCAAAGTCCACGCCGTCCACCCGGACAAGCCCGACGAACCCCTCTGCCAGACGTTTTCTTACTTCGGTCCTGCGCTCTCCGGTCCCTGGCCCGAGGTGACGTGCGAGAAGTGTCTGAGCCTACGGGGCGTTGCCCACCCGCCTTCCGACGAGGTAGGGTCCACTATGGGTGTTTTGAAAGCGGCAGGAGATGTCGTATCCCGAATGCGCGACCTGGGATACGCGGTCTTCGAGGGCCGGGACAACATCAACATCGTCGGGATCCGGGCCCGTCAGGGCCGACCAAATACCTTCGATGACCGCCTGATCGTGGTCGAACAGCGGTTCTGGCAATCCGTGAAACCTCCGTCTTGGACGATCCGGGACTGGCCTGCGACGACCGATCCTGGCCTCTACTGGCTCCAGGAACCCATGAACGTCAAAGGGACGGCGATCCTCGTGCCCGACCAGTACCGAGGGGCCTGGGTGATCGGAGCCCATAAGGGGAAGTACGAGGCCCTCGTGCAGGACAAGCCGGTGAAGGTTTGGCGGGACCAGAACCGAGACGATAAGCTCGATACGGACGGGCCGGTCGACGAAGGGCTTTTCGGGATCAACATCCACCGAGCAAACGACGCCCACCCGTCCCCCGAGGTGAACAAGTGGTCTGCCGGGTGCCAGGTTTTCCAGAGCCCCGTGGACTTCGCCGAGTTCATGATGATCGTGAATCGGTCGGCCATGAAGTTCGGCCGGAGATTCACGTATACCCTTCTCGACGAATGGTGAGTTTTCCGGGCTAAACTCCACCCAAAATAGAGTAGGAGAGGCATGAGCCAGATCCTCTCTGCACCCATATCCCCAGCCCCAGCCTCGACCCAGCGACGTATTCACATCCTGGCAAGCGCCGGGGGCCAACACAACCAGAAGCACCTCCACGACTTCTATGATGGGAAAGATGCCCCTCTGACGATGCCTCCCGAGGGGACGCCTCTGCTCAAGAGCAAGGTCGAGATCCTTCCCGGCACCGAAGTCTCCGTCTACGCCTGGGGTGACGACATCTTCGTCGGCAACCTCTGGCCCTGGACATCTCGCCGAAACTTGGACACCCAAGAGGTCGATCCCTTCGTGACCATCCGGGTGACCGGGGACGCCAAAACGAAGATCGTCTCCAAGCGCAAGCGGATCCCCCGGAAGGGGAGAAGCCCATGGAACAGCTATGGGGGCTACGGCTACGACGATGTGCAGGTCGATGAGCCCGACAACTTCTGCGTCAGAGGGAGCGACTACGACGGCACCGGGATCTACCAGAACTACCTCTACCTCCCGATCGAGGTCACGGCGCAAGGCGCTCCGCCTACGGCGGGAGAGCTTCGATTCGAAACCCCCAGGATTGGACTCGCCCATCTCGACCCCCAGACGGGAGATGTCGTCATCACAGGCGAGTTCTTCGGGTATGTCTACGCCTGGGAAAACAAGTGCGGCCGGAACATCGTGGACCGACAAAACCGGAACCGGATAGCGGATGAGGATCTGGTTTTCTGTCTCTCGAAGTGCCAGCTCGACCAGCCCAAGAACCTCTGGTGGGAGACATGGTTCAAGGAAGCGGCCCCCAACAAGAAGTTCGACACGACCCGGGTGAAGTCGGTCGAGGACAAAAAGACCATTCGCCCGAACCTCAACCGGCTGGCCGCCGAAGAACCTCTCCTCCACACCTTCTTTCAGTTTCTCCACGACAAGCGGACGAAGGACAAGGGCTGCAACAACACCCTCCTGGCGGCCTTCCTGAAGGAGTGCGGCGAGGACTACGACAAGATCGTCGAGGCCCTCAAGGACGCCATGGTGTTCGCCGAGACGTGCTTCTCGTCCTCCTACGAGCCCGTCTCCGAGCACCAGTGGGTCAACTGGACGAGACCCATCTGCAAGAGCCTTCCCGGAGCCACGGACAAGGTCCAGGAGGAGGCCGAGAAACGGGACTGGTCACAGCGGAAAACCCTTATGGGTCAAGCCGAGGGGCTCGGCATTTTCATGTGCAAGCACCCGCTCCTGTTCAAGGCGGTCGTCGATGGCCTGATCCCGACCTCTGTCTTCCACCAGCCGGACAAGACCCCGGTCAACCGGGAGTATGCCATCTGGGAGAAAGCCCTCGCCCGAGACGGGTGGGCCGAATCCATCTGTGAGATCGCCGCTTCGGCGTCCCGCCGGGGAACCTACGAGAAAGACATGACCCCCTACTTGTCCTTCCTGTTCCGGCTGGAGCGATACCTCGACCGACATGCCCCGTTCAAGGCGGGCAAGAAGAAGGGCTCGTGGACCGCGATGCCCAAGTTCGTCTCCTCCCAGTGGGAGCTAGAGATGGACGAGCCCTCGGAGGACGGGACCACGAAAAAGCGGTCGGCGTTCACTCCGGTCGCGGACAACGAGACCCACACGATCACGGTCCCCTACGTGGCGGTCGCCGTAAGTGGGGTCCGGACCCAGTGGTGCTACAGCCGCTTCTACCACGTCTTCGAAGAGGACATGATCGACCCCGAATCGAAGTCGGTTGTGGTTCGAGACCTGGAGCCGAGGCTGAACGGCCGAGACGACTACGGGCTCATGTACTTCACCCTGACGGGGACAATGACGGCTCGGGGTTACCCGACCTTCCTCATCATCTTCGAGCGGCTCAAGGCGGAGACCAGGGTCCACTTCCACCGGGTGCATCCGAGTCGGAAGCGGGGCGAGAACCACGGCAAGACCCAAGCCTGCCACATGGTCGAGGAGTGCTATCGGTACATGGCCGGGAATGTCCGGGCCGAGGAGATCGAGGCCCAACAGGGCGACCTCCTCTTCATCCGGCGACCAGCCGGGGAAGGGCCGGTCCAGACGGGGGCGAAGATTGCGGACCCGGTGAACGTCCGGTCTTTCGAGTCCCACGAGTTCATCCCGCATGAGGGCCCGGCTCTGGTTCTCTACGCGAACAAGGCCAAGGCGGAGAAAAACCGTCTCGGGTTCCTGTTCGCCGAGAAGCCCTTCAAGGTCGTGCATCCGGAGCACGAGAACATCGAGCACCTCGACGCGGGCTTCTGGGAAGTGAGGAGATGCCGCTCGTGGGAGGCAAACCCTCGGGCGATATGGTCCCTGACCATCGACTGAAAGAGGGCTAACCAGAGCCCCCTTCTGGGGTAGAGTTAGCAGATGAAGCGCGACAAACTCGTCCCCCTCCCGACCCTCCAGACGGGCCACTACCGCTACTACAAAGGCGGGACCTACTTCCTCCACGGCATCGAGAGAGATGCTTCGACCCTCGAAGCCCGCGTGCGCTACCAGCGCCTCGGCGACTACCCTAAGTGCGAGGATTTCTGGTCAAGGCCCCTCACCGAATGGGAAGAGAAGACCGAATGGTCGGACGGGGTCGTCCGACCGAAGTTCTGCCAGATGGGTCCTATCGATGTTTCCGTCTTCACGATCTGCGAGGAAGAGGACGCACGGTTCCTCTCCATCTTGGACGAGAAGGACGCCGAGGCTGCCCCCTCCACATGAAAGTCAAAGCCACATTGCCGGTACTCTGGTGCCGGGATCTCACAGCCGTCGGGGTGGGCCACGAAGAGATCGGTTCGATCACCGTGGACATCGACGTGCCCGATGACGCCGACCCGTTCTCCATCTCCATCCTGAAAGACCTCCCGAGCCGGTTGGAGGACTTCTTCCCGTTCGGGCGAGCCCAGCCTCTCTCTATCATCATTGGCCCCCTAAAGGAGGACTGATGGCTATCACTCAACGAGACCTCGCTGAAACTATTGTCGGACTTAAGCAAGCGGCTCAATCCCTGACGGCAGCAGCTTCGACCCAGCCTGTCCCGGACATGGGCGAGCCCGTTGTGATCGTGAAAGTGGCCGGGCTCATAGCCGTGGCTGAGTACCTCGAAACGGTCGCGGCAGAGCTACTCACTCTGGTCGAGAACAAACCTGTGAAGGTTCCGAAGGGAGATAAGGATGACTGAAGGTTACCGTATCCGAATCGATCGAGAAGGTGGCTCCACGAAGTTCTTTGTCCCGATGGACAATCTCCCGACCCGTCTCCCAGCCCTGCCTCTCTTCGAGAGCGCAGACCAAGCCAAAGAGGGATGGGAGAAATTCAAGGCCCGCTACACTCCTCCGGAAGGCTATCACTGGACGGCTACGCTCGAACGGGTAACCCTCTCAATCGAAGACGTAGAACCCGTCGAGTAGCGGGGGAACCCAATTTCGATAGTGAACCCCGACCGTTGGTCGCGACCGACGGTCGGTTGGGCAACCGTTGGTTGGGCTAAGGGCTTATCCGTTTCGGAAGTAGCCATCCACGGTCATCTAGCGAGGCCCAAATCGAGGGTCGCCCCTGAAAAATAAGGGTTCTAGCGGTCATCTAGGCCAGTCGGGGCCGTTGTCACGGGAGCTGTCATGTGACTCTGGCCTACTGCTAGGCCAGAGTCAGCTAGGGGTTAGTCCTCTAGCTCGGAGTGCCAGTAGCTCACGCTGTACACAAAATCTCGCCACTCGTCCGGCATCCCGGTCTCCCATTGGATGACCGGCGAGTACATGCCGGGCAAGCTCTTGGGCCGGACGGGCTTCGAGAGCAGACGCATCCGGGCCTGAGCCGGGGTCTTGTCCTGCTTGCGCTGGTTGCAGGGCTCGCAAGCGACCACGACGTTCTCCCAGACCGTTCTGCCACCCTTCGCCCGGGGGACGACATGCTCGATCTGGAATTCGGACTTCGACACCTTCAGGCCACAGTATTGGCAGGCACCCTTGTCCCGAAGGTAGATGTTCGTCCGGTTGAACCGGGGGCCACGGCGGAAGAATCCGACGGCGGACTTGAGCAGCCGGATCACGGCCGGGATGTGGAACGTCTCATAGGCGGTCCGGACAATCCGGTTCTCGTACTCCTCCATGACCTCGGCTCGGCCGGAGACGATCATGGTGAACGCCTTCCGCCACGAGACAGCCTGGACGGGCATTCTGTAACTATTCAACACCAACGTGTCCATGACGGATCCCTGATCCCTTAACAATATAGAAGTTCGATGGCATCCTGGTCTGACAGTGGTTTTCTTTTTATTCTCGGGCCTCGGTATGAGCACCCTCCGGAAGAAGCTGATTCGACTGGCCCACGAAAACCCTGAGCTTCGAGGCGACATCCTCCCGCTGCTCAAGACCCGGACGGCAGCGCCCAAGCTCGACATCTACCTCGCCGCGCAGGGCGTCGTGAATGATGCAGAGAGGGTCACCGGGAAAAAGCTGGAGAAGCTCATCGTCCAAGCAGCCCGAATGATGAAACCCCACAAGTTCACCCTCGTTCCGACCAGGTCCTACCTCTACCCGGCCGGGTACGGCTCCAGCGACGGGTCTCGGGCCGATGGGGAGATTGTCTTCAAGGACGAAGGCCCCACCTGGCGCACGGAAGAAGAAGGCCGAAAAATCTTCGATGATGTCCTCGGTGCTTGGCCTTCTCGCCGGGGCGACCTCTGGACGCTCTCTTTCGAGAAGTAGCACACCTGGAGGGACTTGAACCCCCAACAACCTGCCCCAAACGACCCCGACAGGATTTGAACCTGTAGTCTCCGAATTCGAAGTCCGGTGCCTTGTCCGTTAGGCTACGGGGCCTTTTTTGAGATGTTTCCGAATCGCATTATCGGAGGTTGAGCTACAGGTGCGTGATGGACCCCACCGGCCGGTGGGGTCCGAAGAATCAGGATGGGGCTCAGACCAGCTTGCAAATCTCGACGTTGATCGCGTCGAGATCGTTGAAGACCCCCTCGATGGTCTTCAGGGCCACCGCACGAAGATCCTCCGGGAAGGAGGGATCGCCCTCCTTCCCGCCGGTCCAGGTGTAGAGGGTCATCGCCATCTCGGCGTTCCTCCGCTGGATCTGAGCCATCTCGGACAGGAGCCCCACTCGATCGTTGGGGTCCTTGGGGGTTGCAGTTTCTTTCTCTGACATTTCGTTCTCCTCGTGGCACCGAGCACATCCACCCGCACCCTTCGGCCACGGGGACACTCTACCAGGGTACAGTAAAAACGTGGAGCCCATTCCGATGTACCACGGCACTTCCGAGGAGGCTTGGAAGCTCATTCAGAAAGAAGGTGTCCTGCATGGGGTCCGCAGCCCAGAAATCCAAAAGGCGTACCCAAACGCCAGCCGTGTCACCTACCTGGCAGTCCATGCCCAAGAAGCTGCCATGTACGGTGACGTTGTCCTGGAGATAGACTGTGGGTTCGCCCCCGCCAATGAGGAGGTCTGGCAGATCCGCGTCTATGAGCCCATCCCGCTCCACATCATCCGTAGGCTTTCTCCAGAGGAATGTGCCCCCCTATTCGAGGAGCGGGGGCGTATCCGGGCAAAGCAAAAAGACTGAACGTCCGTGGCAGGACTCAAACCTGCGGCCCCGACTTCCGCAAAGTCGTGCTCTATTCATCTGAGCTACACGGACAATGATGGGCGGGACAGGGCTTGAACCTGCAAACCTACGGTGTGTAGGACCGTCGCTCTACCGATTGAGCTACCCGCCCGAGATGGGCCCAGAGAGATTCGAACTCCCGACCAAACTGGGTATGAGCCAGCGACTCTAACCGCTGAGTTATGGGCCCTACGCACCCGACAGGGCTCGAACCTGTGGCCTCAGCCTCCGGAGGGCTGCGCTCTTCCATCTGAGCTACGAGTGCGAATCACCTGACACGGACATCCAAAGTCAAGGGGCAACCCGCATCTATCCGGATAGGATCGAAACGATGTTCTATGATTTCCTCTCCGTCGAGACTTACCCGAGCCCCTATTGCTGTAATACTCATTTGGGGCCGGAATGTGATACGGGTGATTGTTTCTCCCCCTTTGTTTTCCGTCTTTATCTCTGTCGAGGTTAATTCCCCGTCTTCTGTGACCAACCAAATCCCGGCCCTCCCCCTCGGTTCTACAGGGATCTCCTCCGGCTCGTCCTCGACCCCCTCGGGCGGTCCGAGAGGCCATCCGTTCCAATTCAGAGTCATCATCGTGGAGGCCGGATTCGAACCGGCGGTCTTTCGGTTATGGGCCGACTGCTCTAGCCAACTGAGCTACTCCACGTCGTCCTTGCCCTTGCCCTTGCCCTTGCCCTCGGGTTTCACTTTCCGAGGGACCTCGACACCTTCGATCACACTCCAGGTGAAATTGCCGGTAGGCCCATAGACAGCCTCATAGGTGCGTTTCAACTTTGGGTCTTCCTTCTCCGCCATTGTCAATCCCTTCTGATTCGCCCGGTCGGGGCGTACTCCTTCAAGTTGCCAGGTCTGAGGACATGGCCCCACGGGTCTATCACATTCCAGAAGCCATCCTTGGAGATCACAGCGATCAGTGACCCGTCAGGGTTGAACGTGATGTCCGGCTTGTTGTGCATGAAGTTGAGCTTCCACTTCCGACCAAGGGGATCCGTCGTCTCCCCGAAGTTGAAGAGCACCATGCCAACATTTTCGTAGAACGCCCACCCGATGACCTTACTCATGGATTCCTCTCCCGCCGAATCTTCCCAAATCCTAGGAGTGCCCGGCCCTCTCCGGTCTTGAACGCCTCGTAGAGGTCCTCTACGTCCTTGGCACCGAAGAACTTGAGGAGCGGCTCCTTGGGGACGTTATCGGGCCACCGTCTGTCCTCCTTCTTCTCCCAGGAAATGTAGCAACTCTCGGATATCTCATAGTCGCCCTCGATCCGTCGAGCCACGTATCCGACCTCAGGCTCAGGGAAATGGTACTCCTCGTGAAGAAGGATCGTCACCCCGTTCCCAGTGTGCTCCCGGATCCAGGCCAGGAGTTCCGCGAGGGTTTCGACTGTGTCCATGTTGCTTCCTCACCCTTTGCTGGTGACTGCCTCGATCCAGAGCTTCCGCCTCCGGACAGCACCTTCCTCTATGGCGGCCTCCAGGGCCCCTAGCCCGCCCCGGACTGACCCGGTAATGGGCAGCTAGCCCTTTGAGTAAGCGGTCCTCACGGACCCTTAAGGGCTCCTCGGTTTTGCTGAGAAGGCCGACCTCGGCGGCGACCCCTCAGAGCCGATCCGCACGCTGTCGTCCACTTCCCCTTCCTTCTTGCCCGCGTCCGTGATGACGCCGTTGCAACCGGTGCATTTCCGGCCGGGCTCGTCATGCTTGTACTTGGACCCCCGCTCGCACTGCGACCCTTTCAGGACGATGTAGTGGGGCTCCTCGTCCTCGTCCTCTTCAGGCTCCCGGTCGATCCGGGCTATGGCTTCCTTGGCGATGTCCCACTGGGATTTGTCGAAACACCCACACTCGTAGACCGGGGCGTTCCGGCAGCAGTGTGGGCCGCCGACGTGCCCGAACTCGGCAATCTGGTGAAGGGCCGTCATGGCGATCTTGAGCGCCTTCTCGTGCTCGTACAGCTTCTCCAGGTCATCCTCCACCATGTGCCTGTTCAGCCTCAACTCCTCCTGCATCTCCATGTTCGACAGGACGTACCTCGGGATGTTGGGCCACTGCCAGTGCCACTCCAAGGGGAAACACTCGCACTCCCGAACACGCTTGGTACAGGTGCCGCAGTAGTCCCCGTCCTGGGGCTCATGGATGTTCTTGGGCTTCTCCTTACGGGGCCATGGGTCTGGGAGCTTCTTGCCGCAGAAGGGGCAGTAGCGGACCGTCCGGATGCCCCAATGCCGTTCCCTATCGGAGAACGGCCTGACCCCGACGACCCACTTCGGCATCTCCTCTATGTTGATGATGGGCACCTTGTCAAGGTCGATGCGGTAGGCCAGGAACGGTGCCTGGTGCTTCTCGGCCTCGTCACAACATCGGGCGAAGACGATCTGGTCTCTTGGTTCCATGTCTCTCTTCTACCCCAAAAGAGCTTTTCCGAAGACTTGTTTCGTCCAGCCGTTGATCCGGCCCTTGTTGTTGCCGATGAGAACCGCGTCCTCGCCTACCTGTTTGACCAGATGGAGATAGGTGTTCCCCTTGACCTTGCAGAGCACCACGTCGCCCTTCTTCAAAGGCCCGTCAATCGGAGCTACGACGACTGCCTGCCCGGACTTGATCCGGGGCATCATGCTGTTCCCGTGTGGTTTGATCGTGACGGTTTCGCCGTCCTTCAACTTCTCGATCGCTGCATCAGCCCATCCCATATTCGATTGGGGTGGAGGGATTCGAACCCCCGCATGGCGGGACCAAAACCCGCTGCCTTACCGCTTGGCTACACCCCAGAATTGTCGTCATCGACCCCTTGGAGGGCTGGGATCTTGAACGAGTCGAACAGCTCTTTCAGACACGTCTCACAAAGGTCGAACCGGTACTCGAAGTCGTCCCCTATCTTGGACCCGTAGCCGCCCCGAATGTGGGCCCCGATGAGCCCCGCGTAGTTCATCCCGTTGTGCAGGCTCGCCTCACAGCGGTTGCACACGATCGAGTCGATGACGCGGACCGGTTGGGTCTCTGTCCTGAGCTTCTGCATGGGATCCCCTAGGATAAGACGTGCGCCGGGGAACCAGGACCCCCCGGCGCACTAAAACAGCAGGCACGCCCCGCGTCCGGGGCAACGTCTCAATCGTTGGGTCAAATTCTCGTATCAACCTGCCGCACTGGAGCTGGCCGGAATCGAACCGGCGTCCGGAATACCCTACATCCGAAGTCCTACGTGTGTATTCTGGGATTCATTAACTTCGAGGCTTCGGACCGCTCCCAGACGGCGTCTGTCTACCTCTAACCCACCCTTTACGAGCCATCGGGCCTGCTCCTCCTCGTTTATACGGGGGCGAGGCTCCCGTCCCG
>Ga0307375_10001397_pt1 | contig 26544 bp, 23 predicted proteins | sample TR1MG_FD_202531 | JGI IMG/M metagenome (GOLD analysis project Ga0307375, IMG submission 202531) | Soil microbial communities from Risofladan, Vaasa, Finland - TR-1 | ecosystem: Environmental > Terrestrial > Soil > Coastal area > Acid sulfate soil | place: Finland: Risofladan, Vaasa | collected...
AGCCGAAGCCGCGCTCGCCGAACTCGACCCCGCGCCCTTCCCGCCTGCCTTGCGAGCCGCCCACGAGCTCGTCGTGGCGGGAATCGCGCTGCGCCGCCTGCGGACGAAGACGGCGCGCGCGGCGCTCACCCGGGCTGGACGGGCCGCGCATCACGCAGGTATCCCCGCGCTGACGGCGGAGGTAAAAAACGCAGCCCTCGTCCTGAATACGCCTGCGGCGCGCCTGATCGCGCGTGGCGAGGAGCGGCTGCTCCTGCTCGCGGAGGTCGAGGCGTTACTGGCGTCGGACGTGCTCGTGGTGGACGCGTGCCGTCACGTGCTGCGTCGGCGGGACAGCGTGGTCCCGCTCGCCAGCCGGCCGGTGCTGTTCACGCTCGCCCGCCTGCTCGGCGAAGCGTGGCCGGCCGATGTGCCGAGGAGCGTGCTCATTGCCCGCGCGTTTCGGGCAAAGGCCATGGACGAATCGCATCGCGCGCGCTTGCGGGTCGAAATGGGGCGGCTTCGCAGGGCGCTTGGCGCGCTGGCCGACGTGCACGCGACGAAGCGGGGATTTGCCCTGGTGCCGCGCGGCGCGCGCGAGGTCGTGGTGCTGGCGCGGCCGGTCGAAGAGAAGCACGCGGCGGTGCTCGCCTTGCTCGCCGACGGCGAGTCGTGGTCGAGCTCGGCGCTGGCGCTGGCGCTGGGAGACAGCCAGCGCACCGTGCAGCGGGCACTCGACGCGCTGGCCGCCGCGGACAAGATCCAGTCGTTCGGGCGCGGGCGGGCGCGTCGCTGGATGACCCCGCCGGTGCCGGGATTCACGACGACCTTGTTACTCCCCGCGTCGCTGCCGAGCGACTAGGATTCCACCGACGAACGACCAGGACGCAAGCATGAAGCGATCAGCCGCCACTATCGTCCGTGAATATGGGCCCTTTCCGGGAGTCGACAGCGTGGGTGGTGTTACGCATGACGGCCAGCACGTCTGGTTGGCCGTCGGCGACAAGCTGACCGCCCTGGATCCGGCCAGCGGGAAGACGCTGCGCTCGATCGATATCGCCGCGCACGCAGGAACGGCCTTCGACGGCCGGCACCTGTTCCAGATCGCCGAAGACCAGATCCGCAAGATCGATCCACGGACCGGCCATGTGCTGGCCACCATCCCCGCGCCCGGCGGCGGCGGTGATTCGGGGCTCGCCTGGGCCGAGGGGTCGCTCTGGGTGGGGCAGTGGCGGGACCGGAAGATCCATCAAGTCGACCCGCAGACCGGGGCGATTCTTCGCACCATCGAGTCCAACCGTTTCGTCACCGGCGTCACCTGGGTCGACGGCGAACTCTGGCACGGCACCTGGGAAGGCGACGAAAGCGAGTTGCGGCACATCGATGCGCAAACGGGAGAGGTGCTGGAGAGCCTCGCCATGCCGTCCGGCGTGGGTGTGTCGGGACTCGAGTCCGATGGCGGCGATCAGTTCTTCTGCGGCGGCGGAAACAGCGGCAAGGTGCGAACCGTGCGCCGACCCGGGCGAGGCTCCGCGACATGCAGTGGCTCCGAGATCCCCGTCGACGCCACGAGCGAGTAATCGAAGCGGTCCTCGCGGGCGAGCTTCGATACCGCGACGAGCAAGTCCTCTCGCAGGGTGCTCTGCTACCATCGGCCGCCGCCTCACGCAGCGCTTCGATCCATGCTCAATCCGCAACAACTGGCCGCCGTCGAACATTGCGACAGCCCGCTGCTGGTGCTCGCTGGCGCCGGTTCCGGCAAGACCTCGGTGATCACCGAGAAGATCGCCTGGCTGATCGCACGCAAGCGCCTGGCAGCGTCGAAGATCGCCGCGATCACGTTCACCAACAAGGCCGCGCGCGAGATGCGCGAGCGCGTCGGCAAGCTGATCAGCGCCGAGGCCGCGCAGGCCGTCACCGTGTGCACATTCCATGCGCTGGGGCTGAAATTCCTGCAGATCGAGCACGCCCGCGCCGGCCTGCGCAAGGGCTTCTCGGTGCTGGACGCCGACGACAGCGGTGCCATCGTGAAGGAGCTGGCGCCCAAAGGAGCGAAGAACGATGTGCTGTTCGGCATCCGCAACCTGCTCGGCCGCGCCAAGAACGGCGGCCTGTCGCCGGAAGAGGCGCTGGCCGCCGCGCGCAGCCCGCGCGAACTGGAGGCGGCCACGATCTACGAGATGTACCAGCAGCGCCTGGCCGCGTTCAACGCGGTCGATTTCGATGACCTGATCCGGCTGCCGCTGCGTATCCTCGAAGCCGATGCCGAATGCCGCGAGGTGTGGCGCGAGCGCTTTCGCTACCTGCTGGTGGACGAATACCAGGACACCAACGACGCCCAGTACCGCCTGCTGAAGGTGCTGGCCGGCGAGCGCGGCGGCATCACCTGCGTGGGCGACGACGACCAGTCGATCTATGCCTGGCGCGGCGCCAACCCGGAGAACATCGACCAGCTCGGCCGCGACTGGCCGAACCTGCGGGTGATCAAGCTGGAGCAGAACTACCGCTGCGGCAAACGCATCCTGCGCGCGGCGAACCGGCTGATCGGCAACAACCCGCATCTGCACGAAAAGAAACTGTGGAGCGAGCTGCCCGAGGGCGCGCCGATCCGCGTGCTGGAATGCAAGGAGGCCGAACACGAAGCCGAACGCGTCGCCGCGATCGCCGCCGCCCTGGCCGAAAGGCACAAGGCGCGCTGGCACGACGTCGCGATCCTCTATCGCGGCAACTTCCAGGCGCGGCCACTGGAGAAGGCGCTGCGCCTGGCGCAGATTCCCTATCACCTCACCGGCGCGCTGAGCTTCCTCGACCGCGCCGAGGTGAAGGACCTGCTGTGCTATCTGCGCCTGCTGACCAATCCCAGCGACGACGCCGCGTTCCTGCGCGTGGTCAATGTGCCCAAACGCGAGATCGGCGCCACCACGCTGGAGAAGCTCGGCCAGATCGCGCAGTCGCGGCACAGCTCGCTGCTCGAGGCGACCCGCAGCGACGGCGTGCTGCGCCAGCTCACCCCGCGCCCGGCTGCTGCGCTGGCGTCGTTCTCGAACCTGCTGGACGAACTGCGCAGCGCATCGCTGCACCAAGGCGCAGCGGATCTGGTCGAGCTGATCCTCAAGCGCACCGGCTACGCCGCGCAGATCGCCGCCGGCACACCCGACGCCAGCGTGCGCGAGCGCAAGCTCGGCAACCTGCGCGAACTGGCCGACTGGTTTCGCGCGATGCAGAAGGGTGGCAACAGCGCCGGCGACCTGGCGTCACAGCTGGCCCTGCTGAGCCACGCCGACCGCGACGAGCCCGGCAACGCAGTGCGCATGATGACGCTGCATGCGGCCAAGGGGCTGGAATTCCGCTTCGTCTTCATCGTCGGCTGCGAAGACGGCACACTGCCGCACGAAGGCGCGCTCGACGAAGGCCGCCTCGACGAGGAGCGCCGCCTGATGTACGTCGGTATTACCCGCGCCAAGGAACTGCTGACGCTGTCATGGTCGGCGAAGACCAAACGCTATGGCGAAGTCCACAGCAACCAGCCCAGCCGCTTCCTGCACGAACTGCCGCAGAGCGATCTGCACTGGCAGGGCAAGGATCCGGAGGCGGACAAGGAAGTGGTGCGCGAGACCGCCGAATCGCACCTGGCGAAAATCGCGGCCATGCTGGCCGGCAACTGAGCCCACATCGCCCCCGTAGGAGCGCGCTTGCGCGCGATGCTCTTGTCGAGGTCGGAAAACAAGAGCATCGCGCGCAAGCGCGCTCCTACAGCAGCTGTTCCGCCTCCAGCTCACTCTTCAGGTAGGCGTAGTAGATCGGTGCGGCGATCAGGCCAGGCAGGCCGAAGGCGGCTTCCATCACCAGCATCGCGATCAGCAACTCCCACGCACGGGCGCGGATCCGGTTGCCGACGATGCGTGCGTTGAGGAAATATTCGAGCTTGTGGATCAGCACCAGGAATCCCAGCGCGGCAACACCGACGCCGAGCGATACCGACAAACCCACGATGGTGACCGCCGTGTTGGAAATCAGGTTGCCGATCACCGGCAGCAGCCCGACCACGAAGGTGACCACCACCAGCGTCTTGGCCAACGGCACGTGGATGCCGAACAGCGGCAGTGCGCCGAGCAGGAAGATCGCGGTGAACACGGTGTTGATCAGCGAGATCTTGACCTGGGCGAACACGATGTTGCGGAACGCCTCGGCCAGGCGCTGGCTGCGCAAGCTCAATATGGCGGCCAGCGGCCCGACCTGATGCGCCGGCCGGGCGCGGCTCAGTGCGATGATGGCCCCCATCAGCAGTCCGATGATGATCTGCACAAATAATCGCAGCGCGTCCTTGCCGGCCTGCTGCAAGGTTCCCGCATGCTTGCGCGCCAGCTCGACCGCGCCATCGCGCAAATCGCCGACGCTGACCGGCAGGTGATCGACCAGCACCGCAGGCAATTGCTGGCGGGCCTTTTCCACCAGCGGCATGAGTTGTTGCTGCCACAGCAGTTCGGGATTGCCGATTTCCTTGTGGAAGATGCTGACGGCGCCGAGGATCAGCCCGATCAGCAACCCCACCACGACGGCCCCCAGCGCGGTCACCACCAGTACCCGGGCACGGTCGCCGGAGATGCGCTTGCCCAGCAACGGGGCCACCGCCTGCACCAGTACGTAGACCAGCGAACCGGCCAGCAGTGCCGGCAACAACCGCAGCCACAGCACCAGCAGCAGGGCGATGCCGGCCAGCACGTAACTTGCGATACGCAGCGGGCGGGCGGGTTCGTGGGTAGCCATCATGGGTTGCCCGTGAAGGGACATCGCGAAGAATGCGGCCAGTCTGTCAGCAGTGCGCGCAACCCGCCAGCCCGGCGAAGTGAAATACGGCTGTCGTAAACTCCGGCGAACCTGTGCCGTCATTCGTTCAACAAGGGGTGTCCATGTCCATCCGCCTGTCGGCGACCGTACTCGCCCTCGCCCTGCTCGCCGGCTGCGCGGCCCTGTCGCCAAAAGCGGGCACGCCTGCGGCCGTCGCCCTGCCGCCCCAAGCAAGCGCGCCTGCAGCCGTCGCCACGCCGGCCGACGACAATCTCAACGCCACCGTGTGGACGCAGGCCGCGATCGAGCACGACCTGATCTACCTGCAGACTTACCGCGATGCCCGGCAGCACCTGCTCGCCGCGCTGAAGGACAAGCGCTGGGACGCCCTGCCGAAGAACGACCGGGTCGCCCCGGTCAAGGGTTTGAAACCGGCAGTGGTACTGGACATCGACGAAACCTTGCTGGACAACTCGCCCTACCAGGCACGATTGATCAAGAGCGGCGGTGAGTTCAACGAGGCCGACTGGGCGGCGTGGTGCAAGGAGGAAAAAGCGCGCGCCCTGCCCGGTGCGGTCGAGTTCACCCAGTTCGCCGCCAGACACGGCATCGCGGTGATCTACGTCAGCAACCGCGCCAAGGATCTGGATCAAGTCACCCTGGTCAACCTGCGCAAGGTCGGCCTGCCGGTATCCGGACCGGATGCTTTTCTGGGCCTGGGCACCTTCGTCAAGGGTTGCGAACAGATCGGCACCGAAAAAGGCTGCCGACGTCAGCTGATCAGCCGTCACTATCGGGTGCTGATGCAGTTCGGCGACCAGATCGGCGACTTTGTCGACGTGCCGGCGAACACCCTCCGCGGTCGTGCAAGCGCGATGGCGCCGTACCTTTCGTGGATCGGCACCCGCTGGTTCGTGCTGCCGAATCCGACCTACGGCTCGTGGGAACCGGCACTGTTCAACAACGACTGGCAGGCTCCGCGCGAGGAACGGCGGCGACTGGAAATCGGGGCGCTGCGCTACCAGTGACGGCAATTCATTTTATATATTTAAATTCAATGACTTAATAAATGAAACGCAGGTGTTGCCTTAACTCAGGCAAGCCAGTAACATCCTGGTCGCCATCCCCTGCAGCCCCACAGACGCTGCAGGCAAGGCCATTTCCTCTCCGGCCTGGCCGGATTTCCCCGCGAGACTTCAAGTCCGCGGGGTTTTCTTTATATGGCACCCGGTTGTACGCAAAGTCCGCAAGCGGCCCTTGTTTCCGCACCGTTGCGCCGCTTACCCTGCCCGACTACGGCGCCCTAACGGCTTGAATCGCCCAGCCGCCCTTCACAGCGAGATCCATTTCATGCGCTTTTCTTCCTTGCGCCAACTCCTGCTGCCGTTGTGCGCCGCACTGGTACTGGCCGCCTGCCACGGCAAAGACGACGGCTCGCAACCGGGCGGCAGCTCGCCGGAGGCGGCGGTGCAGACGTCGATCAACCTGCTCAAGGCCGGTGACTTCAATGGGCTGTGGAAGCACGCACTGCCGCCCGCCGATTACGCCATGGTGCGCGCCGACTGGAGTCGGCACGAGGCAAACCAGCCCCCGGTCACCCCCGCGGATCGCGCCCGCTTCAACGAAAAAATGCAGGCCCTCACCGGGCCGGATGCACCCACCAGACTGTACGCCGAACTGCAGCCGAAGCTGGCCACCATGGAACAGCAGTACAAGGACCAGCTGCCGGTACTGATCAGCATCGGCGAGGCGCTGGCGAAAAGCGGCGTGGCCGGAAACAAGGATCTGACCGCGACGCAGAAGGGCCAGCTCAACGGTATTCTCGACGTACTCACGCCGTGGGCCAAACGGGCACCGTGGTTCGACCAGGACCGGGCGAAGCAGGCGATCGGCGTCATCGTGGCGACCGCGCGCAAGCTTGATCTGCGCAGTCCGGACCAGTTGCGCGCGATGGATTTCGACACCGCGATGAAGGAGTACTCACTCGGCTTCGTCGGTGCCAGGCAATTGCTGGCGCTCTACGGCCTGTCGGTGGACGATGCGCTGAACTCGGTCAAGTTGACGCCGATCCAGAACGCGCACGGCCATGCCATCGTGAAGATCGACTACACGCTGCTGGGCAAGCCGCTTTCGACCGAATCGAAGCTGATCGAGCAGGACGGCCGCTGGTACAGCGAGGACATGCTGGACAACGTGCGCGAATCGCACCGGCAACTGAACCTGCCGGCCGCTGGTGCCAGTGCGGCGGTCGCCGCCAATGCCGCAGTGGCGAAAGACTGAACGATGCAACCGTTAGAATAGACGGATGCCTACCCTTTTCACTGCAGACTCGATTCACCGCCAGCGCGCGCCCTGGTGGTTCAAGCTGGCAGGCCAGCTGCTGCAACCGTGTGTGCGCATCCGCCGCGAACCGGCGGAGCCGGCCGTATTGCTGCACGCCGGTGCACCGGTGTGTTACGTGATCGAACGCGACGGCTTTTCCGACGCCCTGATCCTGCAACGGGCCTGCCGCGAAGCCGGCCTGCCCAGCCCGATGCAGCCGTTGCTCGGCACCCGGCGCCGGCGTTCGGTGTTTGCGCTGGCACGGCGCGAGGGTTGGGTGTTCGGCCGCATCCGCAAGCGAACCTCCAACGAGCCGCTGCGGCAGCTGGTGCAGTCACTGGAAGGCCTGCCCGATCGCGATATCCAGATCGTGCCGGTGTCGATCTATGTCGGCCGCGCACCGAGCCGCGACAGCGGCTGGTTCCGCGTGCTGTTCTCGGAAAACTGGGTGATGGTCGGCCGTTTCCGCCGACTGCTGGCATTGCTGCTGAATGGGCGCGACACGGTGGTGCATTTCTCCGCCCCGGTATCGTTGCGCCAGGCGCTGGACGATGAAGCCGCCGACGTCACGCCGGAACGTTTCACGCGCAAACTCGCCAGGGTCTTGCGGATCCACTTCCATCGCATCCGCGCGGTGGTGATCGGACCGGATCTGTCGCACCGGCGCACCGTGGTCGATGCGGTGCTGAATGCCGAACCGGTACGCGCGGCGATCGCCGCCACTGCCGCGAAAGAAAAGATCAGCCACGCCAGGGCATGGCGCAAGGCGCACAAACTGGTGCTGGAGATCGCCGCCGATTATTCGCATCCGGTGGTGCGCTCGGTCTCGTTCCTGCTGCGCAATTTCTGGAACAAGCTGTACGACGGCATTTCCATGCACCACTTCGACAAGGCCCGTGCCGCCGCGCCCGGCTACGAAGTGGTTTACGTGCCCAGCCATCGCAGCCATACCGACTATCTGCTGCTCAGTTACCAGTTGCATGTATCGGGCGTGGTCGTTCCGCACATCGCCGCCGGGGTCAACCTCAACCTGCCGGGGATCGGGCCGATCCTGCGCCGCGGCGGCGCGTTCTTCATGCGCCGCAGCTTCACCGGCAACCCGATGTATTCGGTGGTGTTCAAGGAGTATCTGGCGCAGCTGATCGACCGCGGCGTGCCGATCGAATACTTCACCGAAGGCACCCGCTCGCGCACCGGACGCCTGCTGGCACCGCGCACCGGCATCCTGGCGATGACCGTGCGCGCCTTCCTGCGCGCACCGCGGCGACCCGTGCTGTTCCAGCCGATCTACATCGGTTACGAGAAACTGATGGAGGGCAAGTCCTACGCGGGCGAACTCAGCGGCCAGCCGAAGGAAAAGGAATCCCTGCTCGGCCTGCTGCGTGGCCTGAAGGTGTTGCGCCAGCACTACGGCCATGTCGCGCTGAACTTCGGCGAGCCCATCGAGCTCAACCCGCTGCTCGATGCGGTCAGCCCCGACTGGCGCACCAGCACGGTCGATCCGGACGTCAAGCCCGAATGGCTCAGGAGCATGGTGGATACTCTGGCCGAGCGCATCCAGGTCAACATCAACCGCGCCGCCGACGTCAACCCGATCAACCTGCTGGCACTGGCCCTGCTGGCAACCCCCAAGCATGCCATGGCCGAGAGCGACCTGCTGGCGCAGCTCGCCTTGAGCAAGGCGCTGCTGGAAGAGCTGCCTTATTCGGACCGCATCACGCTGACGCCGATGAATCCGGCCGGGATCATCGCCTACGGCGAGCAGATGGGCTGGATCCAGCGCGTGCAGCACCCGCTGGGCGACGTGCTGAACGTCGAAAACGAACAGGCCGTACTGCTCAGCTACTTCCGCAACAATGTGCTGCATCTCAACGCCGCCGCCGCCTGGGTGGCCTGCTGCTTTCTCAACAACCGGCGCATGGCGCGCGCCTCCGTGCTGCGGCTGGGGCGGCTGATCTATCCGTTCATCCAGGGCGAGCTGTTCCTGCCATGGAACAGCAAGGGCTTCTGCACCCAGTTGCAGGCGACCATCGACTTCTTCGTGCGTCGCGGCCTGCTCGAATCCACCGACGACGGACGCATGCTGGAGCGTGGCCCCGGCCAGGATGATGCCGCCTATCAGCTGAAGGTGATCGCGCGCAGCCTGATCCAGGCATTCGAGCGTTACTACATCACCATCGCGGCGCTGGCCAAGAACGGTCCGCATACGCTTACTGCCGCCGAGCTGGAGAAGACCTGCACGCTGAGCGCGCAACGGCTGAGCCTGCTCAACGAACTGTCGGCACCGGAATTCTTCGACAAGGCGCTGTTCCGCGGTTTCATCCAGAAGCTGCGCGAGCGGCGCGTGGTGTGGACCGACGAGGCCGGCAAGCTCGATTACGACAGCGCGCTCGAAGCGATGGTCCGCGATGCCCGGGTCATCCTGTCGCGCGAAATGCGCCACTCGATCCTGAAGATAACCGCGGGCGAGGAAGCCGACACCAGGGACACCCCGCCACGCGATGACAGCATGACGGGCATGGCCGATGCCACCGGCACCGACCTGCATACGCGTCATGTCGATGCAGAACGCCGCAGCCACGCAGCCACGACAGTGACCGTGCCGGGCGAGGTCCGGGACCAGACGCCGGCATCGTCAGGGAAGAACCGATCCGGCCACCTCTGACCCGGCCACCTCTGACCCCGGGCGGCTTTGCGGATCGTCGCCCGGCCAATGCGGCAATGCATGAATGACGAACCGCGACGGGCGTGCCTAAAATGGCCACTCGACCCAGGGGATCCACCATGAAGCCACTGCTTGCCTTCGCGATTGCCACGGCCTTCGCGCTGCCGACCGTCATCCATGCCGATGACAAGCCGGCCACCCACGACGTCAGCCTGCTGCACTGCGCACACCTGCTCGACCCGGCCGCCGGCAAACTGCTCGGCGAAACCACGGTGGTCGTCGAGAACGGTCGCATCAAGTCGCTGCAGGCCGGCAGCGTCGATGCCGCGCCCTATCGTGATGCCGCCGCGGCGGCCGGCAGCCACTTCCGCATGGTCGAACTGGCCGGTGCCACCTGTCTGCCCGGCCTGATCGACTCGCACACCCACCTGACCATGCAGTTCAGCCGCTCCACCTACAGCGACAAGTTTCGCCTCAATCCGGCGGACTATGCGATTCGCAGCACGGTTTATGCGAAACGCACCTTGCTGGCCGGCTTCACCACCGTGCGCAACGTCGGCGACGCGCACAACGAATCGATCGCGCTGCGCAATGCGGTCAACGCCGGCATCGTGCCCGGGCCGCACATCTTCACTGCCGGCCAGTTCATTGGCACCACCGGCGGTCACGCCGACCCGACCAATGGCTTCCGCTGGGATCTGCAAGGCGATCCGGGCCCGAAGGACGGCATCATCAATTCGCCCGCGGATGCGTGGAAGGCCGTACGCCAGCATTACAAGGACGGCGCCGACCTGATCAAGATCATGCCCTCCGGCGGCGTGCTGGACGAAAGCTCCAGTTCCGAAAACCCGCAGATGACCATCGACGAGATCAAGGCCGTGGTCGCCGCCGCGCACGACTACGGTTTCACCGTGGCGGCCCACGCGCACGGTGCCGAAGCCATCCGCCGCGCGGTGCTGGGTGGCGTCGATTCGATCGAGCACGGCACCTTCATGAACGCCGAAGACATGAAGCTGATGAAGCAACACGGCACCTGGTACGTGCCCACCATCATCGCCGGCCAGTACGTGATGGAGAAGGCGAAGGAAGGCTGGTACCCGCCACAGGTCGCGGCTAAGGCGGAGCAGGTCGGCCCGGTGATCATGGCGACCGCCGGCAAGGCCTACCGCGCCGGCGTGAAGATCGCCTTCGGCACCGACGCGGGCGTCTATCCGCATGGCGAGAACGCGAAAGAGTTCCAGTACATGGTGCAGGCCGGCATGCCGCCCATGTTCGTGCTGCAGGCCGCCACGACACATGCCGCCGAGCTGTTGCACAAGCAGGACCAGTTCGGCGAGATCGCCGCGGGCCGTACCGCCGACGTGATCGCCGTTCCCGGCAATCCGCTGAACGACATCACGCTGATGCAGAAGGTCAGCTTCGTGATGAAGGACGGCGTGATCTACAAGGAAGACGGCAAGCCAGTCGAGGAAACCCTGTAGGAGCCCGCTCGCGGGCTCCTACCGGGCCGGCGGCGATCCTGTAACATCGCGGCATGAACGAGCAGCCCACCCCCGCCCCGGATCAGACCACCCATTTCGGCTTCCGCGACGTGCCGGTCGCGGAGAAGCAGAAACTGGTCGGTCGGGTCTTCACCTCGGTCGCGCGCAACTACGACCTGATGAACGACCTGATGTCGTTCGGCGTACACCGGTTGTGGAAACGCCATTTCGTGGCCGTCAGCGGCGTGCGCCGCGGCGACCGCGTGCTGGATCTGGCCGGCGGCACCGGCGACATCGCCGCGCTGCTGAAGCCGGTGGTCGGCGCCGAGGGCGAGGTGGTGGTCGGCGACATCAACGCCGCCATGCTCGATGTCGGCCGCGACCGCATGACCGACCGCGGTCTGGTTGCCGGCTTGCGCTGGGCGCAGCTCAACGCCGAGGCGCTGCCGTTTCCCGACAACAGCTTCGACGCGGTGACGATGGCCTTCGGCCTGCGCAACGTCACCGACAAGGACAAGGCGCTGGCCGATATCTGCCGCGTGCTCAAGCCCGGCGGTCGCGCGCTGGTGCTGGAGTTCTCCAAGGTGCACAACGAGCTGTTCGGCAAGCTCTACGATTTCCACTCGTTCAAGGTGTTGCCGAAGCTCGGCCAGTTGTTCGCCGGCGACGCCGACAGCTACCAGTACCTGGCCGAATCGATCCGCAAGCACCCGGACCAGGAAACCCTCAAGGGCATGATGGAACGCGCCGGCTTCGGCCGCGTCGAGGTACGCAACCTCACCGGCGGCATCGTGGCGATCCATCGGGCCTACAAGCTCTGATCGCAGCCGGACCCGGCTGCCCCGATGCCGCAAGCTAGGAGCGTGGGCGGTAGAAACGTTCGCGGCGAAAAGTCCTCTGCGCGAGGACAGTTTTTCGGCGATTTGCCGGCCCATAGTGGTTCTATGGGCCAAAAAGCGACGGGGAAATGGACCGCGCGGAGGGCTTTGCAGCCCGAATGGCTTCTACCGCCCACGCTCCTAAGCCCTGAACAGCCGGCTCAGCCGGCCGGAACGCGCAAGTCCTGCAGCAAGGTCCCGGACTGCTCCGCTTCCCGTTCGTGCTCCAGATCGCGCCAGGTTTCCTGCAGCGCATCGGCATACCAGCGGCGCATGGCGGGCAACTCCAGCAAGCGTCCTGCGTAGGCTCCGATCGCGTCGCCGAGGCTCAGGCCATAAGTCTGGATGCGAAAAGCCACCGGCGCGAAGAACGCGTCGACCGCACCGAACGCCGCACCCGCCAGGAACGGCCCGCCGAATCGGTTCAGGCCCTCGCTCCACAGTTCGTCGATGCGCGCCATGTCGGCGTGCAGTGCCGCCGGCAAATCATCCGGCAAGCGGATGCGGACACCGCAATTCATTCCGCAGTGACTGCGCAGCGCCGCGAAACCCGAATGCATCTCGGCCGTGGCGCAGCGGGCCCATGCGCGCGCCAGAGGATCGGGCGGCCAGACGTCCGGATGACGCTCGGCGAGATACTCGACGATCGCCAGCGAATCCCATACCACGGTATGTCCGTCGTGCAGGCACGGCACTTTGCCGTTCGGCGAAAAGGCGCGAAACGCGCGCCAGCTGGCGCCATTGCCCTGCGCGAACGGCACCAGGTGCTCACGGAACGGAATGCCCCGCTCGCTGAGCAGCAGCCACGGCCGCAACGACCAGGACGAGTAGTTCTTGTTGGCGATATGAAGCTCGTACATGCAACGCTCTCCGGATGGCGATTCAGGTCTGTTCGCAGGGGTCGCATGCCGGCGGCATGCCCGGCGTGGTTCGCCGCCGCATGTTCGCCAGCGCCACGCCGGCCACGGTGATCACGCCACCGACCAGCGTCAGCAGGCCGGGACGTTCGCCCAGCCACAGCCAGCCGATCAGCACCGCGATCGGCGGCGAAAAGTAGATGAAGCTGGACACCTGCGAGGCGGAGGCCCGGTGCAGTGCGGCACTCCAGGCCATGTAACCGATGAAGGTCGGCGCGATGCCAAGCCACAGCAGCGCGGCGGCGTGCGACCAGGGCGCTGCGTGCAATGCCGCGCCGATGCCGGTCGCGAACGGCAACGCCCCCAGCGCGCCGGCGAACAGCGTGAAGGCCGTGACCCCGATCATGCTGCTGCGCGCGAAGAACGGCTTCAGGCCGACAAAAAAGATCGCCGAGGCAAGCACGCTGACCAGCACCAGCGCCGCCATCGGTTCGAACTTCACCTGCTTGCCGCTGGCCAGCACCACCAGCACCACGCCGACCAGGGCCACGCCAAGGCCGGTCAGCATGCGGGCGGACAGGCGCTCGTGCAGCCATACTGCGGAAACTGCCGCGGTGGCAGCCGGTGCCAGCGAGATCAGGATCGACGCGGTGCCACTGGCGATCCGCGTTTCGGCATAGTTGAGGCACACGTGGTAGACGGTAAGCCCGAGCACGCCCAGCACGGCCAGCGCGGGCCAGTCGCGCCGTGCCGGCAGCGGCACCCGCCGAACCACCATCAGCACCGCAAAGCACAACGTGCCGATCGTCAGCCGGGCGAAGGCAACTTCGCCAGGGGTGAACGAGGCCAGCGCATAGGCAATCGCCGCATAGGCCGACGACCAGGTCAGCAAGGCCATGCTGATGAAAACAAGGGTGCGCCCGTCAAGACGCTCGGAGGTATCCATGGGAACGATTTTCTATGCGGGGAAGTGCGCATCCTAGCCCTGGCGATGACGCCGGGGAATAATGCATCGAGTCACCATTGCGCTGTTTTGCCACCGATCAGAACGACCCGCGAGTGATTTTGCCTTGGAATCGAAACCCGAACTGGACAGCAAGGATTGGCAGCTGCTGGAAGCGCTGCAACAGGATGCCCGCCTGGGCTACGCCGAGCTTGGCCGCAAAGTACGCCTGTCGGCACCGGCGGTGGCCGAACGGGTGAGGCGCCTGGAAGATACCGGGGTGATCAGCGGCTATCGCGCCACGATCAATCCGAGGCGACTGGGCTACACGATCAGCGCGATGATCCGATTGCGCTGCGACGGCACCACCTGCGCCCGCATCGGCAGTCTGGTCGATGATATTCCCGAAGTGCTCGAATGCCGCCGGCTGGCCGGCGAGGACTCGGCGCTGTTGCACGTGGTGGCCATGTCGATCAGCCACCTGGAGTCCGTACTCGACCGCCTGCTGAAGACCGGCACCAGCACCACCACCTTGATCGTGCTGCAAACCCCGCATGAAAACCGTCCGCTGACCCGCGCGATGTGGAATGCCGCCGTGGCCATGTCCCGCGACTGAGGCCGATCGCTCCGCAAGAGCATCGGGTTCGGCTTCTGCCCGTCCGGCCACATGATCCATTTCGACGTGGACGCGCTGGAGCAGGTCATGGCTGATCTATCGTGCTTCCATGACGAGGTCACGCTGCAGTCATGGCTACGGGCGGGCGGGCGGCAACAGATCCGGCTGCGCGCGGTACCAGCGTCCGGCATGGATCAAGTGGAAATCGCGCTTGCCGTCGTCCAGCGCCACCGCCAGACCCAGGATGCCCCAGCGCGCATAAAGATCGCCACTGGGCTTGCCGTCGCTGATGCGCAGATGTGCGAACAGATCGATACGCTCGTTGCCGGCCACCAGATGATCGAGGATGAAATCGCTGTGCTGCGCCACGATGCGAGCATGCGCGGTCGCCTGACCGTCATCGATCACGCGGGTGATCCAGTGGGGCAAGGCACTACGATCGGCATACAGCGAAAGCAGCAGGCTCAGGTTCTTCATCACCATGGTGACGCTGCCGCGCAAGTGCATCGGTCGATCCCAATCGAGGCGACTGTCCTGCAAGCTGATCCGGACCCACCATGGCGGTGTGCGGGAACCGGCGACGCGCACCCCATCCAGGTCCAGCGTGAAGTGCTTCAGGTCGTAGGCATGCCCGGCACGCGCCGCACGATCGAGCCGGGTATCCATTTTCAGTTGGCCGTCCAGCCGTGACACCCCCAGGGCAATGTGTGCATCGGGGCTGCTCATCCGCAGGTGGCCGGCACTGACATCGCCCTTGTCATCCACGGTGAATTCCGTGCTCATCCGGCCGCGACCGCCGAGGAAACGCAGGCTCTTGCCGGGCAGGTAGCGGTTGTAGGCACGCAGGTCGGGGACCTCGGCATCGGCAAACTGCAGTCGGGCCGTGAAGTCGCGACCGAGATCGGCCAGCTCGGCGGAAGTTTGCAGATCCAGCTGCAGCGCATGGCCACGCAGATAGGCCTGTGCCGGCGCGCCGCGCGGTGCCAGCGTGAACGGATCGACCCGCATGCCGACCGCCATGCGCGCACCGTCCTTGCCTGCCTCGACGCGGGCCTGCGCGCGTGCGTTGCCGGCGAACACGTTGCCGAGCAGTCCCGCCGCGAAATCCACCCGCGGTACCTCGACGTGACTGCCCGGCAGCAGTTTTCCGGCATCGATGTGCAGCGCGCCGTCGACGTCGCCGGCACCGGCCAGCCGCAGCCATGACCTGGCCGCGGTCAGCGGCGTCAGCCAGCGCAGCGAGGCGAAGTGCCAGCGCCATTCGGCCGTCCCGGAGAGCAACCGGATCATTTCGCCGGACGATCGCCGCAAAAACAGACGCCGGCTGGCGAGCCGCAGATCCGCTTCGAGCCGGTTGGCCCCGCGCGTCCCCTCGACATCCCCGGGGGCCAGAATCCGCGCATGGATCGTCACTGCGGCGGGTTGCACCGCCAGATCGAGCTGGCCACGACGTCGTTGCTGCGTTCCATCGGCATCGGTGATCGCCACCGGCGCATTCCATTGCAGCCATCCGCCCGGCGCCAGCGTGCCGTGGTCCAGAGCAAAATCGGCACTCAGGTGGCCGCCCAGCGGCGCCCGCGTGACCGCCAGCGCGCCCGCCTTGTCGGCACCCAGCGCGATGGGTGGCGTCACGCCATCCACCTTCACCTGGATCTGCGCCCGCTCGATCTTCTTCCAGCCCGGCGGCAACTCGTAGGTGAACGGGTCGAAGGCGAACCGCACGTCGAACCTGGCGTCGTGCAGCAACGCCTGCTTCCCATAGCGCAAGCGTGCGTCGGGCATCGACACACGCGAGGGGAAAACGGCGGTGGCCCCGCCACGCAGCTGGTGGGTGAAACCGATCTCAGCCACCCCATCGCCATTGGCGACCAGTTCGCCAAAGCGCATCTGCCGCAGCGATCTCGTACTGATCCGCTCGACGGTGATGTGCCAGGCATCGCTGCGCCATGGCGGCGGCTGGAGGTCGATGCCGGTCGGCTGCACCTCGACCTTCACCGCCGTGGCGCGGATCGTGCCGAAACGCAACTCCCGCCGCAGCAGTGGCCACAGCAAGATGCGGCCATCCGCCGACGCCCCCTGCGCGTTCCAGAGCAGCGTGTGCATCTGCCCGCGCAACCGCAGATCGAGGGTATGAATCTGCCCCGGCCACAGCGTCCACGCCCAGGCCCATTGGGCATGGAAGACTTGCGGCTTGCGGTTGATCGTGGCGAATGCGACAGGCGTGTTGAGAAAGAGGTTGCCGGCGATCAGATACAGCACATACAGCGCGCCCGACAGCCAGAGCAGCCGACGCAGGGGCACAGGCAGGTTGCGCATCAGGTTCGGTTCGTGGTCTCGATCAGGCAGCATGGCGTTGCCGGCGTGACGGCCCCGTGGAACACCTGCATGGCCGTCGCCAACGAAACGGTCCTGACGAAACCCGGTTGCCGCCGTGGATGACTCGGGCCGTGGCGATGGCATACTTGATGTTTGCCCGTTCGGAAATTGCCCATGCTCCGGCTCCCCGCCCGCGCATTGCAGAAGGAGATCGTCACGATGCCGCTCTGGAAGCGCATGCTGTTGCGCCGATTGAAGTTCCTGGCCTGGCTGGTCGCAGTGCTGGTCATCATGATCGGTGGCAGTTACCTGTTCGCGCCGCAGTGGCTGCTGCGCGCGAACTTTGCGCGCCAGGCAATGGCCGCGCATCTGGAAAAGCACTCGGTGCAGGCCGGCGACACGCGCTGGGTCTACTACGAAGGCGGCGATGGCCCGACCATCGTGCTGCTGCACGGCTTTGCCGACCGGAAGGAAGTCTGGCTGGACGTGGCCAGATACCTGACCCCGCATTTCCACCTGATCATTCCCGACCTGCCCGGCTGGGGCGAATCCTCGCGCGAGACCGGCGGCAACTACGACATCGATGCCCAGGCGGCACGCCTGCAGACATTCGTGCAGACGCTGGGACTGCAGCGCTTCGTGCTGGTCGGCCACTCGATGGGCGGAGCGGTGGCCGGCGTGTATGCGGCCGAACATCCCGAACACGTGGCCGAACTGGCGCTGGTCGATGCGTTCGGCCTGAAGTACAAGCCCAATGCATTCGTCCGCGAGGCGCTGGCCGGCAAGGATCCGTTCCTGTTCGACAACCATGCCGGCTTTGCCCGCGCCGCCGCACTGGCATTCGACAAGCCGCTCGACCTGCCCGGTCGTTTCGTCGATGTACTGATCAAGCGCAACCAGCGCGACAGCAGCTTCATCAAGCGCGTCTTCAACGAGTTGCGCGAACCCTCGCAGTATCTGGCGGTGCAGGACCGGCTCGGCCAGCTTGGCATGCCGGTACTCGGCCTGTGGTGCCGCGACGACAAGGTCATCGACATCTCCGCGCTGGACAGCCTGCGCAACGGCCTGACCCACGCCAGCACGATCAGCACCAGCGTGCTCAACGGCTGCAACCACATGCCGATGCTGGAAAAACCACAGCAGACCGCGCAGATCCTCACCGGATTCGCACTGTCGCATTGAACCCCGCACGCGGGACCGACCTGCCCGCGGAGGCACGGGACGGGCTGCCCCGAGCGTGTGCGAGTCAGCTGCCGGTCAGGCATCGTTGCCATTTGCCGATGGCATCATGGGAGAATGGCGCCACAGCCCAGGAGGCATGCATGCTTTCCAGCAAGAAGACGAAATCATGCCACGACCGATGAAACGAACCCTGTTGCGTGGGTTCCTGGATTCAGTTGCCAGGATGTCCACCACGCGGACAAACTACTGGGCCGAGTTCGTCATCGATCTGGCCCTTGGCACGTGGCTGCTCTTCGAAGGCTGGCAACATCGTCAAGGCGGAGACCTGACCTCCTTGCTGGCCATCCTGCTGGGCCTGTTCGCCTTCAGTTTCGTCGAGTATTTCTTTCACCGATGGATGTTCCACACGCGGATACCGCTGTTCGCACAGGGCCATGGCATGCATCACGAGCGTCCGCTCGGCTACGACTCGCTGCCGTTCTTCCTGCCGGGGGCCGTGCTGCTGATCCTGACGGGGTTGTGCATGCTGGTCGCATCCAGCGGGTTTGCGCTGTTGATGATGGGCTCGGTGACGTTTGGTTACATCGCCTACGGACTGAGCCACTTCATCATCCACCATGTCCGTTTCAGGCATCCGCTGCTGCTGCGCTGGGCGGGTGCCCACCATGTCCACCACTACCATCCGGACACCAATTTCGGTGTCACCACGCCGCTGTGGGACATCGTGTTGGGCACGCAGTATGTGCGGAAATCCCGCAAGCCCTGAGTCTGTGGGAGCGGATTCAGCCGCGATGCTTTTCTGCATATCGCAAGAGCATCGCGGCTGAAGCTGCTCCCACAAAAGCCGCTCCCGCAAAAGCCTTCGCGCACAGGGTGCGCTCCTACTCAATCGGCCACGTCGGCCACCAGCCGATCCAGCTCGGACTTGAGGTTCGCGCCGTTCAGGCGCAGCCAGCTGCGTTGCGCGCGCCAGTCCGGAAACAGGTTTTCGACTTGCGCCCAGAAGCGCGGCGAATGGTTGCGGACCTTCAGATGGCACAGCTCGTGCGCCAGCACGTAGCGCAGCGCGGCCGGCGGCGCCAGCGCCAGCGCCAGATCGAGATTGATGCGATCGCGCGTGTCCAGGCTGCCCCACAGGCTTTTCATCGGGCGGATTTTCAGCGCAGTCGGTGCCAGGCCCAGCTGCGGCACATAGCCGGGCAGCCAGCGCGAGACATCGCGGCGGATCTGCGCTTCCAGATGCGAGGCGAGCAGGCCGCGCGCGATCGGCAGTGCGCGCGTGTGCGGGCGCGGGATCACCAGGGTGATGCCGCCCTCGAACGGCTCAATGCGTGGATACGGTCCCGCAGCCCAGTCCAGTGTCGCGATCTGGCCGCGCAGCGGAAAATCGGTCGCATGGCCCACGCGCAGCGGCGGCAACGGCTTCACGGTCAGGTTCAGCTCGTCGAGCTTCTGCTCCAGCCACTCGGCATGGCTGCGCAGGAACGCGTTGACCTGGGCCGGATGGGTGCCATGCGGATAGGACAGCCGTGCGCCCTTGGGCGTCACCGTGAGGCGCAAGCGCCGCGCACGCGGATGAGCGGCTTTCAGCACGCGGATGGTGCTGCCGCTGAGCGTCGCCAGTTCCAGCCAATCGCCTTCCAGATGTTGCGCCATGTACCTGCCCGTCACTGCCGGCCACCAACAGCCCGACAGGTTCCTAGAGTATGCGGGTAAATCGGCTGTTCGATGCAAGGGCTTTTTGTCATGCTCCCTGCCCGTGCATGTCAGGTCGGCGTCTCAGCCATCGGTGGGACGCGGCAAGCCGAACCATTCCTCCAGTTTGGCCAGCAAGCGCGCCAGTTCCAACGTCAGCAGGGCAAAGCCGGCATCCAGCTCGGCGTGGGCATCGGACTGGCTGTCGCCCAGCTCGTCCAGCACCACATCCAGGAATTTCAGCTTGCGGATGACCAGGTCCTCGCCCAGCACGAAACTGATGCGGTCATCGAAGGTCAGCCCAAGCAGGAACACCTGCTTGCCGTTGCGCAGGTGCTCCTTGACCTCTTCAGCATCCAGATCCTGTCGGCGGCAACGGGCGATCGCGCCGGTGGCCGTGGCCGGGTCGCGCAGTTCGCACTCGTCGCCCAGGGTCAGCCCGGCCGGCAGGTTGCCGTTGGCCAGCCAGTCGGTCATCAGCACCCGCGGCCCCTCTTCCGGCGCCAGCGGCACGGCAGGAAAACTGCCCAGCGCTTCGCGGATCTCGGTCAGTGCGTTCTCGGCGGACTTGCGGCTGGCGGTATCGAGCACCAGCCAGCCGTTTTTCTTGTCGACGTAGGCGGACATCCGCGAGTTGCGCACGAACGCGCGCGGCAGCAGCTCGGTCAGCAGATCCTCCTTGATTCGCTTGCGCTCGCGGCCGCCGACCTTGCGGCCCTCCTCCTCGGCGATCTTCTGCACCTTGCGCTGCAACTCCTCGTTGACCACCTGCGCCGGCAGCAGTTTGTCCTCGCCGCCGACGGTCAGCAGCGTGCACTGCTTCACCGCATGGGTCAGCGGCATGTCCTCGCCGCGCCCGACCGGTGGCACAAAACCCCGGGTGAACATTTCCAGTGGCCCGCAGGGGCGCAGGCGGTGCTCGGCCAGTACCTCGTCAAGGCGCTCCAGATCGGCGGCGACGGCAGGCGAAAAACGGAACAACGTGAGATTGCGAAAGAACATTCGATATCCGGATGGGTTGCGGCCCGAAGGCAGGGAATGCCGCCGTCATCCCGGCTTGCACCGGAATGACGACGCGACGATTGCTGGCGACGCGGGCTTTCAGCGAGTGACTGCGGCCACCGCAGCCGCCACGGTGTCCAGATTGCCGTGGTTGAGCGCGGCCACGCAGATGCGGCCACTGTCGAGCGCGTAGATCGCGTACTCGTCGCGCAGGCGATGAACCTGGGCCTTGCTCAGGCCGGAGTAGGAGAACATGCCGGCCTGGTGCTGGATGAAACCGAACTCCGTCGCACCATGCATGGCCAGCCGTTCGACCAGGCCGGCACGCATCGCATGGATGCGCGAGCGCATCTCGCCCAGCTCCTGCTCCCAGCGTGCACGCAATTCGGCGCTGCCGAGCACCCCGGCCACCAGGCTGGCGCCATGCGCGGACGGGCTGGAGTAGTTGGCGCGAATGGTCTGCTTGATCTTCGACAGCAGCCGCGCCGCCTCGTCGCGATCGGTACCAACCACCGACAGCGCGCCAACCCGCTCGCCGTACAGCGAGAACGACTTGGAATACGAGTTGGCCACGACGAACGCCTCGATGCCCGACGCCGCCAGCAGCCGCACGGCGGTGGCGTCGGCGTCGATGCCCTGGTCGAAGCCCTGATAAGCCATGTCGATGAACGGCAGCAACCGGCGTTCGCGCAGCAGCGCAATCACCTGCTGCCATTGCGTCGCGTCCAGGTCGACGCCGGTCGGGTTGTGGCAGCACGCATGCAGCAGCACCACGGTGCCCGGCTCCATGGCACCCAGATCCTCCAGCATGCCGGCAAAATCCAGGCCATGGCTGGCCGGGTCGTAGTAACGGTACTCGAGCAGCGAAAAACCGGCCGTCCTGAATACGACATGGTGATTGCCCCAACTCGGATTGCTGATCGCGATCTTCGCATCGGCGCCGCGCACCTGCTTGAGCAGGTCGGCCGCCACCCGCAGCGCCGCGCTGCCGCCGATGGTCTGTGCGGTGGCCACCCGCCCAGCCGCCAGCAGCGGCGATTCGGTACCGAACAGCAGTTGCTGGGTAAGCTGGTTGTAGGCACCCAGGCCGTCGATCGGCAGGTAGCCGCGCGGCCTGGCCGCCGACGCCAGTGCCTGCTCCACGTCGCGCACCGACGGCAGCAGCGGGATGCGTCCCTGTTCGTCGACATAGATGCCCACGCCAAGATTGATCTTGCCCGGACGCTGGTCAGCCAGATAGGTTTCGGTCAAACCCAGGATCGGATCGCCCGGGGCCATTTCAACGGATGCAAAGAAGGACACGGCAGGTACTCGACAGGAGGTGAATGGAAGTATGGACGTCTATGCGTCGCTGAAAGGATAACCGGCCACCCTGCAATGCGCATCGGGATGGAGATCGCTTTCGCGCACAGCCGGCTGCGAAGGTGACACAACGACCGCCTGCCCCGCCTGGCGGCGCAGGTGCCGGGCCAGCCTGAAGGATTCGCGAGCGGGCGTTAGGGGGATCTCGGGCTGGGCGGACATGGGGCCGTATCGAGTGCACAAGCCGCCTATTGTAGCCGTCTCGCCGCTCGGCTTCCGGTGAGACCAAACGGCGCTAAACTACGCAAATTCACCCAGTCGCCGCCAACACCATGCAGGTACAGGATCACGCCGAAATCGTCCATTTGCTGGCGGAGCTGCGCATGGAGCATCGCGATCTCGACGTGGCGATCAGGCAGCTGGCGAGCGGGCTCGGCCGCGACGAGCTGCAACTGACCCGGATGAAGAAACGCAAGCTGCTGCTGAAGGACCACATCTCCCGTCTCGAGAGCAAGCTGATCCCCGACCTGGATGCCTGATCCGGCAAGCCCGACCCGACGCGCCCGACCCCGGCACCCGAACGTTGCCAGCCCCGACGGAATCCCGATGAACCCCTATGCCCCGACCCGCCTGTGCGACGAGCACGTCGAGCTGGAACCTCTGCAAATCGGGCACGCCCCGGCACTTGAAGCCGCCGCCGCCGATGGCGAGCTGTGGAATCTGTGGTTCACCAGCGCGCCAGCGCCGGGCCAGGCTCGCGCCTATGTGGAAAAGGCGCTGCAGGGCCAGGCCGACGGCATGATGCTGCCGTTCGCCGTGCGCGAACGAAGCAGCGGCGAGATCGTCGGCACCACCCGCTATTACGAGATCATGCCCGACCTGCCACGGTTGGCGATCGGCTACACCTGGTACGCCAGACGCTGGCAGAAAAGCCACCTCAACACCGCCTGCAAACGCCTGCTGCTTCGCCACGCGTTCGAGGCGCTGCACTGCGTCGCGGTCGAGTTCCACACCGACCACCGCAACCTCGACTCGCAACGCGCGATCGAGCGCCTGGGCGCCCATCGCGACGGCGTGCTGCGCGCGCACAAGCGCCGCCCCGACGGCAGCCTGCGCGACACCGTCTGCTACAGCATTCTGGCCGGCGAATGGCCGGACGTGGATCGCTGGCTTGGCCTGCGCCTGCAGCGCCTCGTCGCACCGCCGACACGGTAGGAGCGCACCCTGTGCGCGAATGCTCTTATCGAATCAACCGTAGGAGAGCGCTTGCGCGCGATGGCTCTTTCGCGTGGATCAAGAGCATCGCCCGCAAGCGGGCTCCTACAGACGACCAGACGACCGATCAGAGCAGCCGGTTCAACAGCCGGTCGAGGCGGGTGCGATTGAGCCGGCCAAGCTGCTTGCGTACCACTGCCGGATAATGCCGCGGGCTTTCCAGCGCCCGGTAATCGCTCAGCCGCGTGGCGTGGCGCTGCAATGCAGTCCACTCGGCTTGATGCTTGTCCCGCAGCAGGTGCGCGGGGTCGCGCAGCAACAGGGCATTTTCCAGATCCAGCGACCACGCGCGCGGGTTCAAGTTGTTGCCGGTGAGCACGGCCACGTCATCGTCGACGAGGAGGCCCTTCAGGTGATAGCTGTTGTCGCCATCGCGCCACAGGTGGATGTTGAGCTGACCGCTGTCGACCTGCCGTCGGTGTGCCTGCACGTAGCGGCGCAGGTTGTTTTCGTACAGGTACGGCAACAGGCCGATGGTGGTGAACGGCTGTCCCGGCGGAATATAGAAATCGCTGGCGGTCTTGTCGCCGATCATGATGTGGATCTCGCAGCCGCGCCGCAGCAGCTGGCCGAGCACGAGACGCACCGGCCGGGGCAGGTTGAAATACGGCGTCAGCAGGATCACCCGCTTGCGCGCGCCGCGCAGCAGGGCCAGCACGGTGTCGTTGAGCGCATTGTCGCTGCGGCCGAAACCGAGCAACGGCGTCACCGCCACCTCGCCCGGCCCCAACGCAGCATGGGGTACTTCGTACCGGGCGTGTTGCAAGGTCAGCCGCAACGTGCGGATCGCCGGCTGCAGCGCGCGCGTCTCGGGCACTTCGGAAACATCCAGACGCCGCACCGCCTCGCTGCCAATCAGGTACTGCCGCACGAAACCGGCCATGGCATCGGCCAGAGCGCGATGCCGCAGCAGGTGATAGCGGTCGAGGCGGTAGCGCCCATGCCGGGCCAGGTACACATCGTTGATGCTGGCACCGCTGTAGAGCACGGCGTCGTCGATCACGAAACCTTTCAGGTGCAGTACCCCGAACAGTTCGCGGTTCTGCACCGGCACGCCATAAATCTCGACGCCGGGCCCGAACCGCTCGGCGTACGCGCGATACATACCCGCATTGCCGGCACTCTTCTGCTCACCGATCAAGCCGCGTCGCGCCCGATGCCAGTCCACCAGCACCGAAACCTGCAACGCCGGATGGCGGGCGCGAGCCGCATGCAATGCGTCCAGCACTTCGCGCCCGGCCTCGTCGTCCTGCAGGTACAGCGCCACGATCATGATGCGCTGTCGGGCCTGCCCGATCAGCTCCAGCAACACCCGCCGGAACGTCGACGGACCGTCCAGCACCTCAATCCCCGCCGCCGGCACCGCGAATGCCGGCAGCGTATCCGGCAGCACCGGCAGTTTCGGCTTGCGCAAAGGCGAAAGGATCCGGCGGGCAAGCCGGCCCGGTGTGGTCATCAAGGTGTTCACGGGTGAAATGACGGCCTCACGCACGGGGGTGAACAGAAGGATGGCGCAAGCAAGCCTTTCGACTTCCGATTGCGACCGGGCTCAACCGCCATGCACCGGATACGTCTTCGCGCTGTCGGGTGCCGCGGCACTGGCCGCTGGCGCCGGCTGGCCGGTCGGCGCAATCGGGTGCGAACCACACTGATAGGCGCCCCACGGCTGTGAACCGTCGACCGGGTCGGCCAGCGGCTTGATGGTGTCGGCGTGCATCTTCACTGCTTCGTTGCGCGCCATCACTTCCAGCTCGTCGCGCACGGTGATGTTGTTGCGATCGACCGGGCCGATGTGATCCATCACCGAGACGGTGACCTTGCCCATGTCGCGGCAGCCGGACACATCGCCGCTCCATGCCGTGCGCACGTTCCTGGCGGCATCGTCCAGGGTGATGCCCCAACTGCAGGCGCCAAGCAACAGGATGGGGACAAACAACAGCAGGGTCTTGCGCATGAGTAGCTCCGAAGCGGTGGCTTGCATGATGAGGGCTTGAAAAGGTTGTCCGCGACAGCCGGTGCGTTGCCGGCCCAGCCGCCATCGTAACGCGAGGACAGCATCACTTCCCCAACGAATCCGAAACACAGATCGGCGGTCCAGCGCGGAATCGCCGCAACCTCGATGTGCGTGCAGCCCCGGCGCCACCTGCCCGGACCTTCGCGACTTCAGGTTCAGGACGATCCGGGCAGGCCATTGCCGGGCGCTCGCGACTGTCCGTTCTGTCGCGGCCGATTGTCCGCGGACGCTGCGACAGCTGCTGCATTGCGCCCATGCATTCATGCGAAACAAAGACTTGCACTGGTGCGGCGGCATGGCACGGCGTTTGCTGTGAACTCAGCGCAGGGCTATTACCCTTTCACAGGAGACACGATCATGCGATTTGAAACTTGGATGTTGCGCGGCCTTTTCGTTGCCTGTCTGACGGTCTGCGCGTTGATCCTTGGCGCCATGCTGAATGCCGCGCCGCCCGTGGCACAGTTGGCCGCAGCCAGCCGTCTGGGCACGATCTTGCTGGCGGCTCCGACAAGCTGCGCGCTGCCACAGGATGGCGTGATCTGCCCGCGGCATGGTTGAGCGCCCGGGCACGGCGCGCGAAATGCCGCGCGACCACGCGATAATGGCCGGATGCTGCACGTCATCCTGTTCCATCCCGAGATCCCGCCGAACACCGGCAACGTGATTCGCCTGTGCGCGAACACCGGCGCCGGGCTGCACCTGATCCGCCCGCTCGGCTTCGAACTGGACGATGCGCGCCTGCGCCGCGCCGGGCTGGACTACCACGAGTACGCCCGGGTCGCGGTCCATGACGATCTGGCCGACTGTCTCGCCGCAATCGGCACGCCGCGCGTGTTCGCCTTCTCGACCCGGGGTCGCGTGGCACACGTCGAGGCGCGTTTTGCCGACGGCGACGCACTGCTGTTCGGCTGCGAAACCGCCGGCCTGCCGACCGAGGTGCTGGCGGCGGTTCCCGCCGCACAACAGCTGCGCCTGCCGATGCAGCCGGACAGTCGCAGCCTGAACCTGTCCAATACCGTCGCGGTGGCGGTGTACGAGGCATGGCGTCAACTCGGCTTTGCCGGTGCCGGTGCCGGCGTGTAGGCGCCATGTGGCGATGAATAGCGTCAGCCGTTGCCCTGGAAACCGGCCTGGAAGTGGCGAAATCAGGCTTACCGGCGCCGGTATTGCAGCGCTTCGGCCAGATGCGTCTGGTCCAGCAACGCCGCCCCGCCATCGAGGTCGGCGAT
>Ga0307375_10001399_pt1 | contig 26522 bp, 27 predicted proteins | sample TR1MG_FD_202531 | JGI IMG/M metagenome (GOLD analysis project Ga0307375, IMG submission 202531) | Soil microbial communities from Risofladan, Vaasa, Finland - TR-1 | ecosystem: Environmental > Terrestrial > Soil > Coastal area > Acid sulfate soil | place: Finland: Risofladan, Vaasa | collected...
TTGACGAAGATCACCTACGAGGGAAAATACGGCTCACTACTGACCGAGGTTACCAAGTCGCAGCGCGAAATCCTGGCGCTCTTGAAAATCGAGCTGCCCACGTCCACCTAGCTACAAAAGGTCCGGGATTTCAGGATACGCCGGGAAATCACATGACAATGCAAAAAAATACCCTTACGCGAATCAGGCAGTACTTCAAGGACATGCAATCAAGTATGCCGCTATGCACCCTTCAGTTGCCGGGTGAGTAAATTAAGTGTAGCCTAATATTGGAACTGGGTAGTAATTGTCCGGGAATCCAGCGTACACGAACTCGGCATCTTGAAGAACGAACGGCACTGGTGTAGAGTTCGTACGCCAATGCACGACAGAAGGCAAGCGTAGTCGCTGGCGCGAAATTTACGGGTTGGTCCGGCAGGGTATGAGGGCATTTTTTTAAAGATGAGTCTGCAGTAGAGTGGCCTCCTAAATAAGATAGTTATTTGAGGATTCTCTGTCCGGATATAGGCTGGCTCGTCCGGGGGGGAGGTCTCAGACACTTTGCCTTGGCGCAAGCGCATCCCCCGTTTCCCGAATCGACCTGATACCCCATAGGGAGCTGTTCATGATAAAGGCGTTCGTAGCGCGATTGAAGCAGGGGCACCGCACCATCCGGTATCCGGCAGCGCCGCCGCCGGCAATGCCAGACCGCTTTCGCGGACGGCTCCTCATAAACACGGCCGCCTGCCCGGAAAATTGCCGCTCCTGCGTGGATGCCTGTCCGACTGGTGCCATCGCGCCCGCCTCGACGCCAGTTGAAGGCGCCGGAAGCATCGTCTTGGACCTGGGCAGGTGCCTCTTCTGCATTGACTGCGTCCGAGCCTGTCCGAACGGTGCCCTGAGCTTTTCCGACGATTATCGCCTGGCCGTCCGACACCGCGAGGACCTCGTGTTATCCAATCCGGAGCGGGCGCTCAAGCTGGCCGAGGACTTGGGAGGCAGGCTGCGCCGTGTGCTCGGCCGCTCGTTGAAGCTCAGGCAGGTGAGCGCGGGCGGCTGCAACGCCTGCGAGGCCGACGTCAACGTGCTCGGCACGATAGGCTGGGACCTCGGCCGCTTCGGCATCCAGATGGTCGCCTCGCCGCGGCATGCCGACGGTCTCCTCGTCACGGGTCCCGTTACGAAGAACATGGAACTCGCTCTCCTGAAGACCTACGATGCTGTGCCTAAACCCAAGATCGTCATCGCGGTGGGAGCCTGCGCGATCTCCGGCGGGCCTTATCTCGATCATGAAGAAGCCGACAACGGAGTGTCAGCCATCCTTCCGGTCGATCTCTTCGTGCCAGGCTGCCCGCCGCATCCACTCACGATTCTCGACGGACTTCTGCGCATCATCGGCAAGGTACGCTGAGTCAACGGAGTCCGATTTTTCCCAGGAGCCCCTTCGTTCCCGTTCGATTGCACCAATCAGGTTCCACCAACTCGATTTCCTCGCGATGATCGCGCTCTTCCCGGATCCCTTGCCGTCCCTTACCGTGGTTCCCGGCTAGAGCAATCTGATCAGCAGCATGTACAGCCCCGTGCCGCCCACGATGCTGATGAGGGCATTGCGGCGCCAGAGCTGGAGCGCCGCGACGGCGAGAGCCGAGAATATCTCGGGCAGTCCGAAGGGTGCGCGGTCGAAGCGCAGCGTCTTGAAGCTGTTCAGGACGAGAATCGTCATGATCATGGGCGGAATGTAGCGTTGCACGAAATCGAGTATGGCGGGCGGCCTCTGTTTCATGAAGAAGATGAAGGGAGTCGCCCGGCACAGGAGCGTCACGAGTCCCATGATCAGTATGGCCTCGATAGTGTAGCTCACGCGAGCCTCCTTCGAAAGGCGAGGATGCCCGCGATCGAGAGCAGGATGGCGACGACGAGGAGATTGGTCGGCCCGAAGAGGACGAAGGCGAGGACCGTCGCCGCGGTCGCGACCGCGTAAGGCTCCACGCGGCGTATGGACCGCACTTGCTCGACGAGGAGGACAACAAAGAGGGCGGTGAGCGCGAAGTCCAAGCCCTTCGTGTACTCCGCGGGCACGAGGCCTCCGACCACCGCGCCGACCAGCGAGCCCGCCACCCAGTAGCTCTCGTCGAGGGCCGAGACGGCCGCGTAGAAGCTCTCCGCCCTCGCTCCTTCGGGCGGGCTCACGGTGGTGAGCAGCCCGTAAGTCTCGTCGGTGAGGGCGTAGATGAGATAGCCCTTCCAGCGCCGGCAGACGGCGAAGCGGTCGAGGAGCGACAGGCCGTACACCATGTGGCGCGCATTGATCACGAGGGTCAGAATGGCCATCTGCACGATGTCGGTGCCGGCCGCGAGGAGCCCTATGGCCATGAACTGCGCCGCCCCCGCGTAGATGACGATGCTCATGACCGGCGAGAGGAACCAGGGTAGGCCCGCCTTCACGACGAGGAGGCCGAAGGCTATGCCGATCGTCGAGTAGCCGAGGAGGACGGGAATGCTCGCCGTGAAGGCCGGGCCGAGGACGCCGACCCGCGTCTGCTCCGGGTTACTACGCATAGGGTCGAACTATAGCCCGGGCCGGGAAGCGCTGCAAGAGCCGGCGGGATCGGCCAACCTTCCCGGTCGGCCTTCGCCCGGCAGGCCCGGTGCCCGACCGGAGGCCTCTCGGTCGAGAACGGCCGCTAGGCCTCGCTGGCCGCGGCGAGCTCCGACTCCCAGAACTCGGCCGGATAACGCGCCGGCTTCTCGCTCTCAGGAGGCAGCGGCGGATGGGCGAGCTCCCACTCTCTCTTGCGCTGGCCGCGCAGGAAGCGGTCGGCCACGCTCGGGAAGAGCTCGAGAAGGAGTTCCTCCTTCTCGTTCGCCGCGAGGAGCGCGCCGCCGAATTCGGGAAGCTCGGGGTTCGGCTGCTTGCGGTAATTCGACGTATCGTAGGGCGTCTCCTCGCGCACGCCGGCGATCTTCTCGCGGAACGCGGGATCCACCGGCCAGGGCGTGTGGCCATAGGCGCCCTTGACGAGTTCGAGGAAGTTCTTGGAGACGTTCGTGTACCAGCTCTTGCCCTGGTGGTGGTCGACGACGCAGTTGACCGCCTGGACGCCGACGATCTGGCTCGTCGGCGTGACGAGCGGCGGCACGCCGGCGTCGAGCCTGACCTGCGGCACCGCGGCGAGCACCTCGTCGTGGTACTGGTCGAGCCCGGCCTCCTGCAGCTGGGCGAGCATGTTCGTGTACATGCCGCCGGGGATCTGCGCCACGCGCACGATGTGGTCGGGTTCGGGGTATTTGAACCGGGCCTCGATCTTCTGGCATAGCTCGAGGACGAGACCGCTGCGCCCGGCGCGGGCCGCCTCTACCGCGCGGTCGAAGAGGGCGGTGTCCTCGCTCGGGAGCTTGTGCCGCGAGAGGTCGATGATGGGCGGGGTGTTCTCGGGGTACTGGTCGAACTTCGCGAGTTCCATGCGGATGAGGCGAAGCTCGCGGTCCATGGCGCCCACCGCCGCGCGGTCGACGCCGGTGTCCAGGCCCAGCCTGTCGGCGAAGAGTTGCACGATCTCGTAGGCGACGTGGGCCGGACCGCCGGACCAGGCCAGGGCGGTGGTGTCGACGATGTCGACGCCGTTGGCCATGGCCATCAGGATGGAGGCGGTGCCGTAGCCCGGCGTGCAGTGCGTGTGCAGGTCGATGGGAACGCCGACCTCGGCCTTGAGAGCCCTGATGAGGGTCGCGCAGGTGGCGGGATCGATGAGGCCGGCCATGTCCTTGATCGTGATCATGTCGGCCCCGAGGGCGGCAAGCTCCTTGGCCTTGGCTACGAAATACTTGACGCCGAAGAGCTGGGGCGGGAGTCGCTTGCCCTTGAGGATCGAGCGGAGGCGCTCGCCCGTCGTGAACTTGGGGTCGACCGTATAGCAGACCGCGCAATCGGCCATGCCGCCCGCTTCCTTCACGAAGCGGATAGAGCTCGTCATGTTGTCGATGTCGTTGAGCGCGTCGAAGATGCGCATGATGTCGACGCCCGAGCGCACGGCGTTCGTGCAGAAGCCGCCGATGACCGAGTCGGGGTAGGGCGTGTAGCCGAAGAGGTTCCGCCCCCGCGACAGGGCGGTGAGCTTGGAACTGCCGCCGATGACCGCCTTGATCGACTCGAGCCTCGTCCAGGGATTCTCGTCGAGGTAGCGCATGACCGAGTCCGGCACCGCTCCGCCCCAGACTTCCATGGCGTAGAAACCCGCCGCCTTATATAGAGGAAGAACGCGGTCCACCTGGGCCTGCGTCATGCGCGTGGCGAATTGCGACTGCTGGCCGTCGCGGAGCGTGAGATCGCGGATACGGAGTTGCTTGGTCATGGTACTCTCCCTTGCGTCAGTATAGGCGGCATTTCGCCTTCGCGGCAATCCTTTTCCCTATTTGCGGCCCAGCGCTTCCGATATCTGATCGGCGCATCGCTTGACTTTGGCGATCTTGTCGTCGAAGCCCGGCCCCTCGAAGCGAACCGAGGGCCCCGACATGGCCAGAGCAGCCACCACCTCTCGCCGCGCGTCCTGCACCGGGGCCGCGATCGAGGTGACGCCCTCCTCCCGTTCGCCGAGACTCACGGTGAAGCCCCGCTGCCGCAGCTCCGCCAGGGCCTGCTCGGTGGTGAAGGGATCCTTGGCGAGAAGTTCGCTCCGCTTGTCCTGGGGCAGGTAGGCGAGGAGCACCCGTCCGGCGGCGCCGCGGGTGAGCAGGTGCCTGTCCCCGACATTGATGACGCGGCGCAGGGGCTTGGTGCTCTCCACCCGCTCGATGCAGACGCGCTCGTCGTCCTGCACGGCGTAGAGACTCACGCCCTCGTCGTAGATCCTGTTCAGCTCGCGCATGAACGATAGGGCCACCTTGCGGATGTCGAAGCTCGAAAGGCCGAGAGCGCCGATCTGGGCTATGCGCGGCCCCAGGGAGAAGCGCTGTGTGTCGTCGTTCCGGGTGAGGTAGTTGCGCTTCTCCATGGTGCTGACGAGCCGGGAGGTCGTGCTCATGGCCAGATTGATGCGCTTGGAGAGATCGGTGAGCGAGAGATCGAGCTGGCCGGGGGCGAAGCTGTCCAGGATATCCAGGGCGCGCTCGACTGCTCGCACGGATGTGTCTTTTTCGGTCATGTCGAAACCTCGCTCGCGGAAACCGGAAAGGGTCGGGATCCGGGCCGGTTCCGCCCCTTTTCCCGCATTCTTTGTTTTGGTTCCGTCAAATAGAATTGATATCCGTCTGTCGGAATAATAGTCAGATGTGTTGAATTGTCAATAGCAATTTCCACAACTTTGAGCCGGCGCCTATGATGAGTTGACAGTCTGCCAATAGCGTGTATAATTCCGCTAGATGGAAATAACGATTCATCATTCCGTCAAGTGGTAGAAGCTCGATGCCGACACGGGACAGTCTTGTTTCGAAGTCGGAGCGCCTCGGCGCGTCTTCCACGAAAGCGAAGACTATGGACGAGAAGAAGAAGGAATACTTCCACATCATCCGGGAGCGGTACTGCAAGGGCTGCAACATCTGCGTGGCCTTCTGTCCCAAACAGGTGCTGGTGCTCAAGAACGGAAAGGTCTTTCCCGAGCGGCCCCAGCTCTGCATAGGCTGCAGGGCCTGCGAGCTGCGCTGCCCCGATTTCGCGATCGAGGTGCACCTCAAGGGAGAGAAGCCCGCGGAAGGCCGCGATTCCGACAGTGTCGACTACACCCTGCCGCCGGAGGCTATGCATGGCTAAGACCGTCAAACTCATGCAGGGCAACGAAGCCTGCACCATCGGCGCCCTCGCGGCCGGCCTCGAATTCTACGCGGGCTACCCCATCACGCCTTCGACCGAGATCGCCGAACTCTGCGCCGAGGAACTCCCCAAAGTCGGGGGGAAGTTCATCCAGATGGAGGACGAGATCGGATCGATCGCGGCCTGCATCGGCGCCTCGCTCACGGGCAAGAAAACCATGACGGCCACGAGCGGCCCCGGCTTCTCCCTCATGCAGGAGTCGATCGGCTACGCCTCGCTCTGCGAGGTGCCGGTGGTCATCATCGACGTGCAGCGCATGGGGCCCTCGACCGGCATGCCCACCTCGCTCGCCCAGGGCGACGTCATGCAGGCTCGCTGGGGCACCCACGGCGACCACCCGGTGATCGCCCTCGCGCCGGGCAACGTGCGCGAGTGCTTCGACCTCACCATACGCGCCTTCGACCTCGCGGAGACCTACCGCGTTCCCGTCATCGTGCTTTCGGACGAGACGATCGGCCACATGCGCGAGAAGGTCGTGCTCCCCGATCCGAGCGAGATCCGTCCGGTCAGGCGCGCCGCGCCCACGAGTCCCGCAGGCTACAAGCCCTACGCGGCCGACCAGGACGGAGGCGTGCCCCTCATGGCTCCCTTCGGCGAGGGTTATCGCTGGCACGTCACCGGACTGTTCCACAACGAGATGGGCCGGCCCACCAACTCGGGCGAGATCGCCTCCGATACCCTCCACCGCCTGGCCCGCAAGATCGAGAAGAACGCGGATGCTCTCGCCGACTACGCCGCCGAGTCGCTGGAGGACTGCGAAATCGCCGTCGTCTCTTTCGGCTCTTCCGCCATGTCCGGCTTGAGCGCCGTGCGGCGCGCGCGCAAGGAAGGCGTCAAGGCGGGCATGCTCAGATTGAAGACGATCTGGCCCTTCCCGGAGAAGGTCGTCGCCGAGCTGGCCGCGCGCGCCAAGTGCGTCATCGTCCCCGAGATGAACCTGGGCCAGATCGCGCTCGAAGTCGAGCGCGTCGCGGCGGGCCGGGCCCCGGTGCAGAGGCTGGGCAAGGTCAACGGCGAGCTCTTCCGACCCGAGGAAGTGTACGCCGCCATCATGAACGCGGCTCGCGGCGACGATGCCGCCGGCGACGGCGCGCGCGGCGCGGCCGGGGAGGCCAGGTAATGTCCGACATCCTCAGATACTTCCGGCAGGACATGCTGCCGCACATCTGGTGCCCCGGCTGCGGCCACGGCACCGTCACCGGCGCCCTCGTGCGCGCCATCGACAGGCTCGGCCTGTCCAAGAACAAGGTCTGCATCGTGTCGGGCATAGGCTGCTCCTCGCGGGCCGTCGGCTACCTCGACTTCGACACCCTGCACACGACCCACGGCCGAGCCATCGCCTTCGCCACGGGCATCAAGCTGGCGCGGCCCGAGCTCACGGTCATCGTCATGACGGGCGACGGCGACTGCGCGGCCATCGGCGGCAACCACTTCATCCACGCCGCCCGGCGCAACATCGGCATCACCACCATCGTGATGAACAACAACATCTACGGCATGACGAGCGGCCAGTACTCTCCCATGACGCCCAAAGGCATGTACGGCACCACCGCCCCCTACGGCAACGTCGAGCGCAGCTTCGATCTCTGCGAGCTGGCCAAGGCCTCGGGCGCCACCTACGTCGGCCGCGCCACCTCGTACCATGTTCCCCTCCTCATCGACCTCATCCACAGCGCCCTGCAGAACAAGGGCTTCAGCGTCGTCGAGGCCATCTCCCAGTGCCCGACCTACATGGGGCGCAAGAACAAGATCGGAGGCGCCGTCGAGATGCTCGAGTGGATCAAGGACGGCACGGTCAACGTCAAGGCGGCGGCCGCCCTGGGGCCCGAGAAGACGAAGGGCAAGATCCTCATCGGCGAGCTGCACAACGAGTCGCAGAGCGAGTACACCGCCGACTACGACGAGCTTATCGCGAGGGTGCAGAGGAAGTACGACAAATTCCAGGGAGGGATCTACGGATGCGCGTCGAATTCAGACTGAGCGGATCGGGAGGCCAGGGCCTCCTGCTCGCGGGCATCGTGCTCGCCGAAGCTGCGATTCTCGAGGACAAGAACGCCGTGCAGACCCAGAGCTACGGCCCCGAGGCGCGGGGCGGCTCGAGCAAGGCCGAGGTCGTCATCTCCGACGAGGACATCGACTATCCCAAGGCCACGGACCCGGACTACCTCCTTGCCCTCACGGCCGAGGCCTACCGGACCTACGGCGCGGGCATCGGCAAGGGCCTCATCATCCTGGACTCCTCCGTGGCGCTCGATCCGGGAATCAAGGCGCGCACCGTCTCGCTGCCCATCCTCAAGACCGCCGCCGAGGAACTCGGCAAAAAGGTCGTGGCCAACATCGTGGCCCTGGGCGTCCTGGGCGGCATCTCGGGAGCCGCCTCGCCCCAGAATCTCGAGGCGGCCGTGAAGAACCGCGTGCCCAAGGGCACCGAGGAGCTCAATCTCAAGGCGCTTCGGGCGGGACTCGATCTCGCCAAGACGGCGATGCCCCAGGTAGACTGGACGATGAAGAGGTCCAAGAATGAGCGCTGACGATAACCTGAAGAAATCCGTGGATGCGTGGAAAGCCAAAGTGGGCGCCTCGCTGCAGAAGCATCCCGAGCGCCGGCCGCGCTTCGTCACCGGCTCGGGCGCGCCGGTCGAGCGGCTCTATACGCCGCTGGATCTCGAGGGCCGCGACCAGGCGGCCGACCTGGGCCTGCCCGGCGAGTACCCCTACACCCGCGGCGTGCAGAATACGATGTACCGCGGCCGGCTCTGGACCATGCGCCAGTACGCCGGCTTCGCGAGCGCCGAGGAGTCGAACAAGCGCTACAAGTTCCTCCTGCAGCAGGGTCAGACCGGCCTCTCCGTGGCCTTCGACCTGCCCACCCAGATCGGCTACGATTCCGACCATCCGCTCGCCGCCGGCGAGGTGGGCAAGGTCGGCGTCGCGATCGATTCGCTCGCCGACATGGAGACGCTCTTCGACGGCATCCCCCTCGACCAGGTCTCGACGAGCATGACCATCAACGCTCCGGCCGCGGTCCTCCTGGCCATGTACATCGCCGTCGCCGAGAAGCAGGGCGTGAGCGCCGACAAGCTCGAGGGCACGATCCAGAACGACATCCTGAAGGAGTATGTGGCCCGGGGCACCTACATCTTCCCGCCCGGCCCCTCCATGCGGCTCATCACGGACATCTTCGCCTACTGCTCGAAGAGCGTGCCCAACTGGAACACCATCTCGATCTCGGGCTACCACATCCGCGAGGCCGGCTCCACGGCCGCCCAGGAAGTGGCCTTCACCCTGGCCGACGGCATCGCCTACGTCGCCGCCGCCGTCAAGGCCGGACTCGACGTGGACGAGTTCGGGCCGCGGCTCTCCTTCTTCTTCAACGCGCACAACGACCTCTTCGAGGAGGTTGCCAAGTTCCGCGCCGCCCGCCGCCTCTGGGCCACGATCATGCGGGAGCGTTTCGGCGCCAAGAATCCCAAGAGCCTGATGCTCCGCTTCCACACGCAGACGGGCGGGTCCACGCTCACCGCCCAGCAGCCCGACAACAACGTCGTCCGCGTGGCCATCCAGGCTCTCTCGGCCGTGCTCGGCGGGACCCAGTCCCTGCACACGAACTCGAAGGACGAGGCCCTCGCCCTGCCGACCGAAGCCTCGGTGCGCATCGCCCTGCGCACCCAGCAGATCATCGCCTACGAATCGGGCGCCGCGGAGACGGTCGATCCGCTGGCGGGTTCCTATTACGTCGAGAGTCTCACCAACCGCATAGAAGAGGAGGCGAGGGCCTACCTGAAGCGCGTCGACGAGCTCGGCGGGGCGGTCAAGGCCATCGAGCAGGGCTACGTACAGCAGGAGATACAGGACTCGGCGTACCGATATCAGATGGAAGTCGAGAAGGGCGAGCGCGTCGTCGTGGGGCTCAACAAGTTCCAGATCGACGAAGGCCGGCCAGAAGGGCTTCTGCGCGTCGACCCCGCCGTGGGCGAGCGCCAGGTCGCCAAGATCCGCGAGCTCAAGGCGAAACGGGACGACGCGAAGGTCAAAGCCGCGCTCGGCGAACTCGGCGCGGTGGCGAAGGGGGAGGGCAACCTCATGCCCCCGATCCTCGCGGCCGTACAGGCCTACGCCACCTTGGGCGAGGTCTGCGACGTGCTGCGCGGCGTCTTCGGCGAGTACCGGCCCAGCGTGATGTTCTAGGAGGAATAATGGAACGAAAGATACGCGTGTTGGTGGCCAAGCCGGGGCTCGACGGACACGATCGAGGAGCGAAGGTCATAGCCCGGGCGCTCAGGGACGACGGCATGGAAGTGATCTACACCGGGCTTCGCCAGACGCCCGAGCAGATCGTGCAGGCCGCCATCCAGGAGGACGCCGACGTCATCGCGCTCTCGATCCTCTCGGGGGCGCACAACCACCTCTTCCCCCGCGTCACCGAGCTGCTCGCAGCCAAGGGCGTCCAGGACATCCTGGTCATAGGCGGCGGGGTCATCCCCGAGGAAGACTACGACTATCTGAAATCCAAGGGCGTCGCGGCGGTGTTCGGCCCGGGCACGCCCACCGCGGCCACGATCGAGTTCATCCGGTCCAACCTCAAGCGGAGCTGAAAGGCAGGCCGATGCCCGATCCAGACTCCGCCGCATCGCAGGCACTGGCCGCTGCCGACCTCGGCGCGGGAGCGAACGAAGCCCGAGCGGCCCTCGCTGTGGCGGAGCGCGTCCGCTCGGGCGATATGCGCGCCGTGGCGCGGCTCATCTCGGGCCTCGAGAACGCCGATCCGGCGGCCGAGGCCGTCCTGCGCGCCCTCCGCGGCCGCGGGCAAGGCCATGTCGTCGGCATCACGGGGCCGCCCGGCTCGGGCAAGAGCACCCTCACCGACAAGCTGATCGGCGCCCTGCGCTCGCGCGGTTTGCGAGTCGGCGTGCTGGCGGTGGATCCCTCCAGTCCCTTCACCGGGGGAGCCATACTCGGCGACCGGCTGCGCATGCAGCACCACGCCACCGACGAGGGCGTGTTCATCCGCAGCCTCGCCTCCCGCGGCACCCTCGGCGGACTCTCCCGCGCCACCGCCGCCTCGGTGCGTGTCCTCGAGGCGGCAGGCTACGACTGGATCATCGTCGAGACCGTCGGGGTGGGCCAGTCCGAGGTCGACATAGTCAAGTTGGCCGACACCGTCGTCCTGGTTTCGGTGCCGGGCCTCGGCGACGACATCCAGGTCATCAAGGCCGGCATCATGGAGATAGGCGACATCTTCGTCGTCAACAAGTCCGACAGGGACGGCTCCGACCGCGTCGTGCGGGAGATCCGCTGCATGCTCGAGACCGCCGCGGCCCTGGCCTGGGCCCGTTCAGGAGGCAGCCTCGCCGGTCTCGTCGAGGCGGGGCACCACGGTCTCTCGGCCGTCGCCTCGCCGCCGGCCGCGCCGCCGGCGAAGCCCGCCGCGGCGCTTCAGGCCCGCGGCGCCGTCACCGGACCCGGAACCTCCGGCCTCGCGGCCGCCGGGCAGGGCGAGCTGCCGCTCGACGCCGACGGGCACCCCGTCCTGCCGCCGATCATCAAGACCGTGGCCGAGACGGGAGAGGGCTGTTCAGCGCTTGTCGACGCTATCGTGGCCCACCGCGAGCGCTCGCTCGCCTCGGGCGCTCTCGAGATGCGCCGGCTGGAGGGCGCCCGGGCCGAGCTGCGCTCGCTCATGGCCTTCCGGCTCGTCGACGCCCTCGAAGGCTCGGCGGGCGCGGCGCTCGAAGCCGAACTCGCCCGGGCCGTGGTCGCGCGCGAGTGCGACGTCTACGAGGCCGCCGATCGGCTCTTCGCAACGATCATGAAAGGGGAGACATCGTGAAGGTACTGAAGATCGACCATGTGGGCGTCGCCGTCGAGAACCTCGAGGAGACGCTCGCGATCTACACCGGCATCCTGGGGCTCGAGCTCCACGGCATCGAAGTCGTCGAGGACCAGAGGGTGAAGACCGCCTTCCTCCCCGTGGGCGAGGCTGAGATCGAGCTCCTCGCGAGCACCGATCCCGAGGGCCCCATCGGCAAGTTCATCGCCGCCAAGGGACAGGGCGTCCAGCACCTGGCTTTCCGCGTCGCCGACATCGAGGCCGCCTTGGCCGAACTCAAGGCCAAGGGCGTGCGGCTCATCGACGAAAAGCCGCGCTACGGCGCCGGCGGGGCGCGCATCGCCTTCCTCCATCCCAAGGCGACCAACGGGGTCCTTGTCGAGCTCTGCGAGCGCAAGGCATAATCGACGAATCCGAAGGTTCTGTCAGACTTCGGACTCGCCCCGCGTTTTCCAGGTCTTAGCGCCGATTTCAGAAATCGGTTATTTCCGAAATCGGCTTCGCGTTTGCGCACGCTTTCTTCGAATGCGTGCGCAAACGCCGCAAGTTTTGGTTGCTCTGGCAAGATGCCCTGCATTTTGCAGGAGCCTCCTTAGTTTTCCCGAAGGAAGGTTCGCTACATGGACGAGAAAATTCGAGAGCTAGAGGAACGCCGCGCCAAGATCCGCGAGGGAGGCGGGCCCAAGCGCGTGGCCGCCCAGCACGAGAAGGGCAAGATGACGGCCCGGGAGCGCATCGAGTCGCTGCTCGACCCGGACAGCTTCGTCGAGATAGACACCTTCGTCGAGCACCGCGCGGTCGAGCTCGGCATGGACGAGGTGAAGGCGCCCGGCGAGGGCGTCGTCATCGGCCACGGCAGCATCGACGGCCGGCTGGTCTTCGTCTACGCCCAGGACTTCACCGTCATCGGCGGCTCGCTCGGCGAAATGCACGCCATGAAGATCTGCAAGGCCATGGACATGGCCATGAAGGCCGGCTGCCCCGTGATCGGCATCAACGACTCGGGCGGCGCCCGCATCCAGGAAGGCGTCGACGCCCTCTCCGGCTACGGCGACATCTTCTTCCGCAACACCCGCGCCTCGGGCGTGATCCCGCAGATCTCGGTCATCATGGGCCCCTGCGCGGGCGGCGCCGTCTACTCCCCCGCTCTGACCGACTTCACCGTGATGGTCGACAAGACGGCCAACATGTTCATCACCGGCCCCCAGGTCATCAAGGCCGTCACCGGCGAGGACGTCTCGGCCGAGGATCTGGGCGGCGCGACGATCCACTCCACCACGAGCGGCGTCGCCTCCCTCATGTTCCCCGACGAGCAATCGACCATAGCCGGGCTCAAGAAGCTCCTCTCCTACCTCCCCCAGAACAATATCGAGGATCCGCGCCTCGTCTCCCTGGGCGACGATCCCAAGCGCGCCGATCCCGGCATCAGGGAGCTCATTCCCGATTCTTCCAACAAGCCCTACGACATCCGCGACGTGATCGCCCGCGTCTTCGACTCGGGCGACTATTTCGAGATACAGCCGATGTACGCCCAGAACATCGTCACCTGTTTCGCGCGGCTCGACGGCCGGACCGTGGGCATCGTGGCGAACCAGCCCAAGGTCATGGCCGGCGTCCTCGACATCAACGCCTCCGACAAGGCCGCTCGGTTCATCCGCTTCTGCGACGCCTTCAACATTCCTCTGGTCACTTTCGCCGACACCTCGGGCTACCTCCCCGGCGTAGGCCAGGAGCACGGCGGCGTCATCCGCCACGGCGCCAAGCTTCTGTACGCCTACTCCGAGGCCACCGTGCCCAAGCTCACCGTCATAGCCCGCAAGGCCTACGGCGGCGCCTACATCGCGATGTGCTCCCGCCACCTCGGCGCCGACCAGGTCTTCGCCTGGCCCGGGGCCGAGATCGCGGTCATGGGCCCCGAGGGCGCGGCCAACATCATCTTCAAGCGCGAGATCGAGGAGGCCGCCGATCCTCAGGCCGCGCGCAAGGAGAAGATCGACGAGTACAAGCGCAGCTTCGCCAATCCCTACAAGGCGGCCATCCGCGGCTATGTCGACGACGTCATCGATCCGGCGCAGACGAGGCCGCGGCTCATCGCGGCTCTCACCATGCTTCTCGGCAAGCGGGAGAGCCTCCCGCCGAAGAAGCACGGCAACATCCCCGTCTGATCGGGAGGCGCTGAGATGCAATTCTTCGGAATGGGCGGCACCGACTCTCTGCTCATCATTCTCTTCGCCGTCTTGGCGGTCCTGGTCATCGCCCGCGTGCGCAAGCGGCAGGCGGATGCGGCTCTGGAGGCCGCCCGCCGAGCGGAGGCGGGCTCCGGCGCGGGCGGCGCAAGCTCCGTACTCGCCTTCGAGGGCGAGGCCCTCGTCGCGGTCATCGCCGCCGCCGTCGCCGCTGCCAGCGGCATGGAGCCGGGCAGCTTCCGGATCGCGGGCATCGAGCCCTCCGCCGGAGATCAGGGATTCAACACGCCCGTCTGGGGCCGCGCGGACCGGCTGGCCCGCTCTCTCACCCACTAAGGAGACACCGATATGAAGCGATACAAGATAACCGTGAACGGACAGAGCTACGACGTGACCGTGGAGGAGCAGGGCGCTGCCGCCGCGAGCGCCACTGTGGCCGCGCGGGCTACCGCGCCGGCGGAGCCGGCCCCCTCGGCTCCCGCATCATCTGCGCCGGCCCCCTCGGCTCCCGCCGCGGGAGGGACGGCAGGCGCGGTCAAGGCGCCCATGCCCGGCACGGTCATATCCTTCAAAGTGAGCCAGGGCCAGGCGGTGAAGCGCGGTGACGTCCTCCTCATCCTCGAAGCCATGAAGATGGAGAACGAGATCGTCGCCCCGGCCGACGGCACCGTGAAGGCGCTCTGCGTGGCCGCCGGCGCCTCGGTCAAGGCCGGGGAGCTGCTCGTCCAGCTGGCCTAACTTCTTCGGAAAAAGGCCCCGGCCACCGAGCCGGGGCTTGATCCCCGCGCCGGGTCCGTTCGTCCGCGCCGCGCCGGGTCCGTTCGTCCGCGCCGCGCCGGGCCGGCTCATCCGCGCCGGGTCCGTTCGTCCGCGCCGGGCCCGCGGGATCGGTACTGTCCGGGACGGGCTCCGCCGCCGCGCAGTTCAGCCTTCCTGCATGCGCCTGACATTGGCGTGCGAGATCTCGGCCATGCTGCCGATCTCGGCGGCGGCGCTGCGCAGCGATTCCTCCATGCGCTTGTAGGTTCCGCCGAGCCCGGCGGTAGCCGAGGACAGGGCCTGGAGCGCCGAGCCGATGCCGCCAGTGTCCGAGGACATGGCGCCCAGGGAGTCCAGGACCTCGTTCATGCCGCTCGCGCTGGCCGCCAGTTTCTCCAGCACCGATCGAATACTCTCTCCCGAGCGCTCCGTGATCGCGGTAGTCGAGTCCATGTCGCGTGTCATGGTCGACAGGGTCTTCGCGATCTGCGAGGCGCTCTGGCCGGCCTGGTCGGCGAGATTGCGGATCTCGGAGGCGACCACCGCGAAGCCGGCTCCCGAGTCGCCCGCGTGGGCCGCCTCGATGGCCGCGTTCATGGACAGGAGATTGGTCTGCGAGGCGATCTTGTTGATGCCGGCCACCAGGTCGTGCACGCCGTGCATCTGGTCCTTCAAGGCCCGGATCGCCGAGAGCGAGGAGCCCAGCTCGCTTTGCACGGCCACCGCCATCTCGACGAGCCCGGCGAGTTCCTCGCGCCTCAGGCTGGAGAGGCCCGAAGAGCGGCTCAGAGACTCGAGGAGGCCCTCGATGCGCTTGGTCGAGTCGTCGAGGGAGACCGACTGCTCTCGGGTGAAGTGCGAGAGCTCGGGCAGAAGCGCGATCACCTCGCCGAGGTTCTTGGTGGAATCGCCGATTTCGGCGTCGAGGGCGACCGACATGTCGGCGACCGTCGTGCGGCTTTCCGCGAGGACGAGCTGTCGGTAGTGCTGGCAGTTTTCGCTCTTGTTGAGTCCGTTGTGGATGGCTATCGCCATATCCTCGCAATTCCCGTAGCCGCAGGCGGAGCAGTTGAGAAAATCCTTCTCCTCGTGCTTGTGCATCCTGGCGTATATGGCGTTCAGCTCCGCCTCGCTGGGGCGCGTGATCCTGAGCGTGGCCGAACGGTCGACGTAACTGCGCGCGAAGAGTTTCGGATCCCAGTGCTTCTTGACGAGCCTGCGGATCGCCGCCGTCGAGGATTTGCGGAAGCGGCCGGTGAGCGCGGCGCGCTGGCTTCTGTCGCGCCGCCGGACCGCCGCCTCGAGGATGTCGGCGGGAACGTGCTGGAGCCCCGTGCCCGTGCCTCCGTTGCAGCCTTTCTCGCAATTGAGGCAGTCGAGGATGAGAGGGGCTACGCCCTTCGCCACCGACTCGGGCAGCTCGCGCAGGTAGGGGTAGATAGCCTCGGGCCCCTCCAGCTTCCTGATGCTGTCGCAGAGCTCCGGCCGCTCGCGCTCGACCGTGGCCTTGAGCCCTCCCGGAGAGGAGAAAAGCGCGGCGCGCTCGGCCGGCGGGCCGTCGAACTCCGCCTCGGGAAACGAAGCCAGGTCGATCTTTCTCTCCGCGATGTAGCCGGCTATGCGCTCGAGCGTGACGTTGTAGTCCCCGAGCCCGGTCTCGTCGAACTCGCGGCGCTTGGCCACGCAGGGCGAGATGGCGGCGATCTTGTGCTTGGCCAGGCCGGGATTTTCGCGCTTGATCATCTTGATGGCGTGGAGCATGGGACTGTCGGCCGGGGCCAGATAGGGCAGGAGTTCGCTCTGGTAGATCTCGATGTAGGAAACGATGGCGGGGCAGGGCTGGGCGATGACGAACGAGGGCCGGTTCGCGTCGATGTGCGCCAGGTAGGAGCGCACCGTCAGCTCCGCCCCGAAGGCCACATCGTAGACGGCCTCGACTCCGAGGCTCTTGAGCCAGCCGTTGAACCGCAGGCGATTTTCGCCGAAGAAAGCGGCGGCCGCGGGGGCCACGATCAGGATGACCTTTTCCTTTTTGGCCAGGCCGGCCATGAAGGCGTCGAAATCGTCGAGCCCGCGCCGCGCTCCGTGCGTGCAGGCCTCGATGCAGGCTCCGCAGCCTATGCAGAGCTCCGCGCGCACCTTGACCGTGTCTCCCGTGCCGTCGATGCAGAACTTGACGGGGCAGACGTCGATGCAGGCGTGGCAATTGACGCACTTTTCATCGACAACTTCGATAACCGGCCTGACCACCGTGTTCATGGATGCTCCTTTCAGCGTAGACGCGACGACGGAGACGAGGATTTCGAAATCGCGCGGCGGACCTTTGCACCGTCTTATGTATAGTGAGTATAGCACGTTTGCGCAAATGCCTCTTCGGAGCCCGTCTTGTCCGGCGACGCCATTTCGTGTAGAAAATGCTACTATGTCGTTTCGATCCGCCGCTATCGCGATCGGCCTCATCCTCTGGGGAGCGCTTTTTCCCTCGGCCCGGATCCAGGCTCTCGAGCCCGAGACCCTGCCTCTGAGTCCCGCCGCCGGCTCCCGGACCGCGGTCCCCGCCTTCGACTTCCACGACAGGGCCATCGTCCTGTGCTGGCACACCTTCCTCGGCAAGGAATCGATACCGACCGATTTTTCCCTGCCCGAGTTCGCGGCGCAGCTGGACAAGCTGCGCTCACTCGGCTACCGCTTCGCGACGATGGAAGATCTCGTCTTCGGGCGCATCCGCGGGCCGCTCAATCTCGTCGTCACGATAGACGACGGCAACCACTCCGTCCCGGAGGCGTACGAAAAGGTGCTCGCGCCACGCGGCATAGAGCCCGCGATCTTCATCTACCCCGCGGTGATAGGCACGACTTTTTTCGCGATGAAAGACTCGGGCGTGCGGGCGCTGCGCGACGCCGGCTGCGTGATCGGCGCCCACGGCTACCACCACCTCTTCATCAATCAGAACCTCTACGACCATGATCGGTTCTTTTTCGACGAGGAAGTCTTCAAGTCGCAGGAGAAGGTCGGAGAGATCACCGGTCTCCCCGCCTACCTCTTCGCCTATCCCTACGGGGTCTATTCCGACATAACGATCCGCGAACTCATGGTGGCCGGCTACACCTACGCATTCGCCGTCCGCAAGGGCTTCGTCTACGCCGACAGCCGCCTCAACTCGCCCTACGAGCTTCCTCGCATCGTGGTGCGCCGCGATCAGTGGACCGAGCTCCTGGCCTTTCTCGAGCGGAACGCCGCGGCGGCCAAGGAAGAAATCGCCAGCGGCTCCGCGACCGGCGGGGATCTCTCCGCTCATGCCGAGTGGTACGGCCCCGCCGCCGAAGCGGCGCTGCGATAAAAAGGCGCGCATTCCGGTTTGACCGAAACGCGCGCCTCGCCAATTCCTGGCTGCGGTGCAGATAGAACTACTATGGAAATTGGCTCGGACCTCCGGGGCAGGAGGAAAACCCCGGAAGTCCGAAAACCGCTGGACCGGCTTGGGAGGGGATCCTTAACGCCGGGTGCGGATGTGAATCCGAGTCGTCCTCTCGGATTCATAAAATATTATATCCAAATTCTCCATAAATGTCAAGAACAGTAAAACGGTTAAATTGAAGTATTTTTCAAAGACCGCGGCTCCCGCAAGAGGCAGCCCCATTTTGCGCGGTCCGCCTAAACCGCATGCCGCTTTTCGAAATCGAGGTACGTCTCAGCAGGGCCGCCTTGCCGTTTATCCTCAAGCGGTAATCGACGCCGTGCCGAAAATGCTATATACAGTGAGGCTCCGGCGAAGTGCTGCGAGCTCCCAGAAATCGATCAACTACCAGGACGGCCTGACGTGAAGGTGGCGGTTATCGGGTCCCCCGGGGACGGAGATGCAATCCTCGGTATTCTCGAAGCCCTCGAAAAGGCCGGCCTGGAATCCTATGGTCTCAAACTGTACGATTCCTGGATAACCCTGTCGAGAGGGCAACTCGAAGCTCACCTCCTCAAGGCGACCCACTACCTGCTCGTGGCGACCGAGTCCAACGTCGCTTCCCTGTGGTTCGCCTTCGCGGGCGGCTATGGACTGGGACGGGAAACGGGAATAGCCATTTTCCGCGACAACCCGCGGCGAGCGCTGCCGCGCTACCTGGCCGAACTGCCCGTCATCGACACGCTGCATGAACTGATCGCCTACTACGAGGTCGAGCGGAAGGAATGGACCCTCCAGGAGAATCGGCGCTCGGCCAGGGCCGCCTTGCTCGAGATGGGCATCTCCTACCACACCGACGCCCTTTCGCAATGCGTCGCCGAGGGAGACAGCCTCGCGGTGGAGCTCTTTCTGCAGGCGGGATTCCCGCCCGACGCACGCGACAAGCACGGGGTCCCTTTGCTGTGCCTGGCCGCGCGCAACAAGCATCGGGCCGTGGCCGAGCACCTCCTGGAGCGGGGAGCCTCGCTGGATCTTCAGAGCGAGGATAGGGGCTTTTCTCCCCTTATGGACGCGGCTCTCGCCGGATCGGTGGACCTGGTCGAACTTTTCCTCTCGCGAGGCGCCGATCCGGATCTCGTCAGCAAGGACAGCCAGACCGCCCTTGTCGTGGCAGTGGGCCGCAACGATACCGAGACGGTGAAGCTCCTCTTGGCCTTCGGAGCCGATCCCGATATCGTCGACAAACTCGGGCTCTCGGCCCGCAGGTACGCCACGCTTTTCGGCAAGCCGGATATAGTCCCCCTGTTCGATTCGGTTCCGCCGATGCGGGGCCGGGAGGCCCCCCGATGATCAGCGTCGAGATGGTGCAGGAAGGTTTCATTCTTTCGTTCGACGGCCGCAGGGTCCTGAGCCACACCCGCAGGTCGCCCTGTCTCGAACTGGGCGAGGCCGAGAACAGCCTGCATCAGTATCGCAACACCTATAGGCAGCGCCGCAGGCACCGCCAGGCCTCCGCCCTGCGGGCCTTCAAGATCGTCGAAAGCGGTCCCGCCTTCGCCGAAATCGAATTCGAAGGCCGTATTCGCCTGGCCGCCGCCGCGAAGGACGGCGTCCTCCGCCTCAGCTTCACCCGCTATGACTCCTCGGTCAACCTTTTCAAATTCCGTCTCGTGGCCTTCCCCGACGAGCGGATCTACGGCTGCGGAGAGCGCCACTCCCGCATGGACTTGAAACTCTCCCGCGTCCCGCTCTGGGTCGAGGACCGGGGCGTGGGCCGGGGGCGGAGCATAGCGGCTCGCGTCGCCCGCCGCAGGAGCGGGGCTTCGGGCGACCCTAACTCGACCTATTTCCCCATGCCCCTCTTCATCTCCTCGAAGAACTACTGGTGCGCGGTCGACACGACCGCTTTTCTCCGCATCGATTTCCGCCGCAACCAGACGCTGATCGATTCCTGGGCCGTGCCGCGGGAGATCGTCCTCGGCTTCGCCGAAAAGGCCGAGGCGACGATCGAAAGCATGACCGGGGCCATGGGCCGGCAGTCGGCGCCGCCCATCTGGTGCTACGACGGCGTATGCCTCGGCCTGCAGGGCGGCAGCGCTGCGATCGAGACCAAGCTCGGAGCCGCCATCGAGGCCGGTGTCAAAGTCTCGGCGGTCTGGGCCTGCGATTGGAGCGGACGTCAGGGGCCGGGTCGGCCGCAGCCCTGGGACGCGGGCCGCACGAAGGAGCTCTACCCCGATCTGCGGCACGACATAGCCGCCCTGCGCGCCAGGGGCATACGCTTCCTCGGCTGCGTCAATCCGCTGCTTTCCACCGGCGGCAGCCTCTATGCGGAGGCCTCGGCCGAAGGCCTGTGCGTCAAGGATGGCGAGGGGAAAGACTACCTCGTCCAGGCCCAGGGCGCGAGCGCCGCGCTGGTGGACCTGAGCTCGCGCGAGGCCTTCGCCTGGCTCAAGGAGACGATCAAGCGCGAGCTGCTCGGTATCGGCATGGCGGGGTGGATCGCGGAGGGAGGCGAGTGCCTGCCGCCGGACGCAGTCCTGGCCTCGGGCGAGAGCGCGGCGCTGGCCCACAACCGCTGGCCTATCCTCTGGGCCAAGGTCAACCGCGAGGCCATCGAAGAGTCCGGCGTTTCGGCCGAGGTCCTCTTCTTCGTCCGCTCGGGCTGGCTAGGCTCGGCGCCTCTGGCGCGGTCGGTGTGGGCGGGCGACCAGCTCGCCGACTTCTCCCGCGAGGACGGCCTGCCGAGCGTCGTGCCCGCGAGTCTCTCGCTGGGCCTCTCCGGCCTCGGCTTCTGGCACTCGGAGGCGGGCGGGTCGGTCACGGCGGCCTGGCTCAAGCGCAGTCCCGACTGTCTCGGCCGCTGGATCGAGATGGCCGCCTTCACGCCGTTTTTCCGGACGAGCGAGGGCAGGCATCCCGAGGCGAACGCCCAGTACTGGCAAAGTCCCGCCTCCCTCGACCTGCTCGCGCGCATGAGCGAGGTCTACGCCGCGCTCAAGCCTTACCACGTGGCTGTGGCCGCCGAGTACGGCTCCAGGGGGCTTCCTCCCCTGCGCCATCCGTGGATACATTACGAGTCCGATGCGCGCACCTATCGCCTCATGTATCAGTATCTCTACGGCCGGGACCTCATGGTCGCACCCGTCATCGAAGCCTCTCGCTCGCTCACCGAGCTGTATCTGCCCGAAGACGACTGGATTCACCTGTGGAGTTCCCGCGCCTTCGGGCGCGGCCGGGTCCTCGTGGACAGCCCTCCCGGATGTCCGGCCGTCTTCTACCGGGCCTCGTCGCCCTTCGCGCCCCTGTTCGACGCGATCAGGCGAACGGCGAAGCGGCTCTAGCGAGGAGTCTCCGGCATGAATCCGACTCCGCTGTCAGCAGCTCTCATCGCCCTGGCCGGCAATTTCGTCCTCTCTCTCGGCATGGTTCTCCAGAAACGCAATGTCGCCTGGCTCGGCCATAAGGGCGCGCGGGACCGGGACTTCGTCCGCGCCCGCTCGGGCTGGCTTCTGGGCTTCTTGCTCATGAACGCAGCGCCGGTGTTCAACTACCTCGCCCTGCTGGGCCTGCCGCCCAACGTGGTAGGGGCGGCCATAGGCTCCAACGTGGCCTTCACCGCCATCCTCTCGGCCCTGATGCTGGGCGAGCGGCTCGGATGGCGGCGCATCTTGTGGACCTGCGCCACCTTCGCGGCCATCGCGCTCGCGGCCCTGCGCGGGCGCGGCGCCTCGGGCCCTCTCGTCCCCGGGGCCTTGTACGCCTTCATCGCGCTGCCTCTCGTCGCCGCGGCCGCGAGCCTCGCGCTCAGGCGGCGCCGGAAATCTGCCTCCTTGGCCGTGGCCATAGCGGCCGTGGCCGGGTCCCTGGGCGGCTTCATGATCCTGCCCCTGCGCGCGCTGCAGATCGGAACCGCGGCCAGCCTCGCCGGCTGGCTGGGCTCTCCCTACCTGTACCTCTACATCGCAGCCGGCGCGGGCTCCTTTTCGATCATCCAGCTCGCCTACAAGGACGGGGAAATGTCGAAGGTCTCGCCCGCGTACTACGGCATGCAGGTTCTCTGGCCGGCCATCGCATCCTACTTCGCCTTCGGCGCGGCCTTCGACATCGTGCAGGCGGCCGCCTTCGCGGCCATCGCGTTCTGCGTCTTCTTCGTCTCCCGCGCCTGATCCGGCGGAGCTCTAGGCGGGCCTGCGCGGGAAGAGCGTGACGAGGGCCGAGGCCTCCACGGCCCGGCCCGCGCCCAGTTCGCCGAGGCCCTCGGCAGTCTTGGCCTTGACCGAGACCGCCGAGACCGGCATGCCCAAGAGCGCGGCGAGGGACTCGCGGATGGCGTCCCGGTGGGGCCCGACTTTGGGCCGCTCGAGCACCACGGTGCAGTCCAGGTTCCCCGGCTCCCAGCCGGCGCCGCGCACGAGTTCGACGCTCCGCTTCAGCAGGTCGCGAGAATCCGCGTCTTTCCAGGCGGCGTCCGAGGGCGGGAAATGCTGCCCGATGTCGCCCAAGGCCGCGGCCCCGAGCAGTGCGTCGATGATCGCGTGGAGGAGCACGTCGCCGTCGGAGTGCGCGTCTTCGCCCTGGTCCGAGGGCAGCTGTATTCCCCCGAGGAGGAGCCTTCTGCCAGCCGCCAGCCGATGCAGATCCCAGCCTTGGCCCACGCGGAAGGGGAGGGCGGCCGATCGGCGGTCACCGTCCAGGTCCTCGCGGAAGGTGATCTTGCGATTGCCTGCCTCGCCCTCGGTCCACGCCACGGGTCCGACATAGTGGGCCCAGAGCTCCGCGTCGTCGGTGCAGTCGAGCTTGTCGCGGTGGGCGCTGCGGTGCGCCTCCAGCATGGGCGCGAAGCGGAAGCCCTGCGGCGTCTGGGCCGCTCCGAGCGAAGCGCGCTTGGGGTGTCCTGTCACGGTGCGGCCGGCGCCGAGCTCCTTGGGCGTGTCGACGAGAGGCAGCACCGGCACGCAGGCGCCCCGTTCCCAGGCCGCGCGGGCGACGCGCGACGCGAGCTCGCCGCTCGCCCAGGGGCGCGCGGCGTCGTGGATGAGCACGACGCAGTCGTCCAGTGAAACGCCCTCAGCCGCGCGCTCGCCCGCCTTGTCCGCCGCGCCCCGCGCCGCCGCTTCGTCAGGCGCGCTCAGCGCGGCTGCCAGAGCCTCGAGCCCCAGCCGCACGGAATCGCGCCGCGCCGCGCCGCCCTGGACAACCATGAAACGAGGGCCGAGCTTTCCGGCCAAGGTGGCGGCCGTCTCGGCCGACAGACCCGCCCTCAGCTCGGCCTCGCGGCCGGGAGGGGCGGTGATCGCCAGGGCTGCGAGCCGGGGATGTCCGAGAAATGGCGAGAGGGATCGTTCGAGCACCGAGCGGCCGCCGAGATCGAGCAACTCTTTCTTGCCCCCGCCGAAACGCTCGCTCCTGCCGGCGGCCGTCACGACTACGGCGAGAAAGGGCTCGCTCTCCACGGCGGTTTTCAGCTTTCCAGTCGGGCTCTGATGAGTTCGGCAATCTCATCCTTGGGCTTGCCGAGCGAGAAGGAAATCTCGTCCTGCAGCAGGTTGAGGGCCGAATCGTAGAGTTTTCGCTCGAGGATGGGCAGTTCCTTGATCTTCGAGCGGTGGTAGAGCGAGCGCACCACCGAGGCGATGTCCAGGACCGAACCTTTCTTGAGGAGATCCAGGTTCATCTGGTAACGCAGCTTCCAGTCGGAGGGAATGGGAGCGTATTCCTCCGAGATGAAGCCGAGCGCCTTTTCGGCGTCATTCTTGGGTACGATCGCCCGTATGCCGAGTTCTCGAGCCTTGTCCACCGGCACCATCACCGTCATGTCGGAAAACTCGAGGTAGATGATGTAGTAGAGGATCGTGGAATCCTTGAAAGCCTTCTCGCGTATTTCGGTGATCCGGCCTACGCCCTGACTTGGATACACGATGCGTTGATCGACAGCGAATTCGGTGGAGCGGGCCTTATCCATATCGTCGTACGATAGCAAAAAAACGCGGGAAAGTCAAACCTGCCCGAGCCGACTCGCCGATGGACGCCGGACTCTTTCGCGGAGTACAGTGGCCGCATGGATCGCAAACGCCGCTCGCTCTTCGCCCTCGTCGCGTTTCCGCTCTTCATTCTCCTCGTTTTTGCCGTCGTTGTCGTATTCCGGAACGAATTGTTCGGTTTATTTCGCGATCGCGAGGCCGTTCGCTCCTGGATCGCTGCGCGCGGAGCCTGGGGCGCCGCGGCTTTCGTGGGCCTGCAGGTTCTGCAAGTCGTGATATTCGTCATCCCCGGCGAGATCGTCCAGGTCGCCGGCGGCTATGTTTTCGGTTTCTGGCCCGGGGCCCTCCTGTCGCTCGCCGGCATCACGATCGGCTCGGTCGTGAATTTCATGGCCGGCCGCCTGCTGGGGCGGCCCTTCGTCGAGAGCATTTTCCCCAAGGAAAAGATCGAGGCGGTGGAGAAGGCGACCGGCTCGGGCAAGGCCGCGGCGGGTTTTTTTCTGCTTTTCATCATACCCGGAATTCCGAAAGACGTGCTCTGTTACGTTGCCGGAATGACCGCCATGGGCTTTCCTTCTTTCATGGCCGTTTCGATGCTGGGACGGCTGCCGGGGATACTCGGTTCCTCGTTCATCGGCAGCGCCGCCTACGATCAGGACTACCGTACGGCCCTCGTCGTGCTGATCGTCGCCTCGCTGCTCTTTTTGGGCGGGCTCGTCTTCAAGGAGCGGATCGAGGCTTTTCTCGCTCGCTTGTTCCACCGTCGCGGCTAGCCGGCGCAGGGGCCTGATGCACGTGCCTGGCACGGGTGTCGAGCCCGGCGGCATCCTGGAACGCCGCTCCTCCTTCCTGGCATGTCGAGATCGACGCCCCCTATCCGAAGGCGGGCCTTCTGCGCTATATTCATCCTGCTGGATTCAGAGAAACTAAGGAAACTTCATACCGGTCGGGATTCTTCCTGTGGCATGCGACATGTGAAGACGACTCGGTCTGCAGATACGTGCAAAGGCTTCTTGGACTTTTCGCCGCTCCTTACGTGCTAAATACAGCGTTTTTCATCCCATCATCGATTAAGGATCGAAATGAATCAAACTTCTTTTTCCTCACTGGGTCTCGGCGAGACTATTCTCGCCGCCGTGAAGGCCGAAGGCTATGAGACTCCAACGCCTATTCAGGCTGCTGCCATTCCCGCCCTGCTCGCCGGGCGCGACCTTTTAGGCTGCGCGCAAACCGGCACCGGCAAGACCGCCGCTTTCGCCCTGCCCATCATACAGCGCCTAAGCGGCTCCGCCTCGCGCCCCGCGCCCCGCGGCTGCCGTGTCCTTGTCGTGGCTCCCACGCGCGAGCTGGCCGCCCAGATCGACGTCAGTTTCGCCGCCTACGCCACAGGTTCGAAAATCACGCGCGCCTGCATATTCGGCGGCGTAGGCAAGAGCCCGCAGGTGAAGGCGCTCGGTCGCGGCGTCGATGTGCTCACCGCGACTCCCGGCCGCCTCCTCGACCTGGTCTCCGAGGGCCAGCTCCGCCTCGACGGCGTCGAGACCGTAGTGCTCGACGAGGCCGACCGCATGCTCGACATGGGCTTCATCCGCGATGTGCGCAAGATCATCGCCCTCCTGCCCTCCAAGCGGCAGACGCTCCTGTTCTCGGCGACCATGCCCTCAGACATCGCCTCGCTCGCCTCCTCGGTGCTCCGCGACCCGATCCGAGTATCGGTCACGCCCGACCGCCCGACAGTCGACCTCATCGACCAGAGCGTGGTTTTCGTGGAGAAATCGGACAAGTCTGCCTTCCTGTCAGCCCTTATCCGGGCCCAGGAAGCTACCCGAGCCATCGTTTTCACGCGCACGAAGCACGGCGCCGATCGGCTCGTCAAGGCTCTGTCCGCCTCGGGGATAACGAGCGCGGCCATACACGCAAACAAGAGCCAGAACAACCGGACTCGGACACTCGAAGGCTTTCGCTCGGGCGATATACGCGTGCTGGTGGCCACCGACCTGGCCGCGCGCGGCATCGACGTCGACGGTATCAGCCACGTGTACAACTACGAACTGCCCGAGGTACCCGAGACCTACGTCCATCGCATCGGGCGAACCGCGCGTGCGGGCGCCCAGGGCGAAGCCGTGGCCCTTTGCGACGCGGAAGAGAAGCCCTTGCTCAGGGCTATCGAGAAACTGATTCGGATGCCCGTTCCCCTCGCGCAGGGAGCGGCCTTCGATGCCGCTCGCATAAGAGCCGCCGCCGACCGGAAATCCGCCCCGCCTCCCTTGGTCGATCGGGGCGAGCGCCGTCCCGCTCCGCGCCGCAACGTTGCCGAACGGTCGCGCAATGCTTCGTCAAGCCACCGCGATGCTGGTCGCGGCCCCCAGCGCGACACTTCCCGAGGACCTTCGCGGGGCGTACGACGCGACTCCACGCCTGCACAGCAGCCACGGGGCGAGCGTTCGGCCGAACTCCCCCGGAGTGCCGCCGGATCTCGCGAAAAACACGGTCGTGGATCCATTCGAGCATATTGAGGCTTCGGCATTTCGCGCCCCGGCTGCAGCATTGAGCTGCCGCATGGGTGATTGGCGGAGTTGTA
>Ga0307375_10001400_pt1 | contig 26519 bp, 24 predicted proteins | sample TR1MG_FD_202531 | JGI IMG/M metagenome (GOLD analysis project Ga0307375, IMG submission 202531) | Soil microbial communities from Risofladan, Vaasa, Finland - TR-1 | ecosystem: Environmental > Terrestrial > Soil > Coastal area > Acid sulfate soil | place: Finland: Risofladan, Vaasa | collected...
ACAACAGGGGTGCGGGTATACGCAGGACATTTTCAGATTTCGCACAAAAACCCTGTCAAGTGTTTTTTGAGGGATTATTCAATTTATTTTCAACAACGTCGCTGGAGACGTGTGCTGAATAGTTACGAAGCAAGCTGGTTTTGTAAATATAGCACTACTCACGCCGCCTAAGGAAGCGCACTTTTATTACCAGCAGAGCCTTTCTATTTCTCAAAGAATGGACCCCTACAAGGATGCCCCACCATTGAATTTGTCGCTAACGAAAGAAGTCACCCAAATTGATCGGCTTGCACAGAAACACCCAGAATGCGGTGAGTCCCTTACGATTATGGCTTATAAGCCGTGCGAGTAACGCAGCAGACATTGGGCCAATCTTGTCCATTGTTAGTGCCCACAGTAAACAAATAGGCCCTGCCGGAGCTGGGGAACCCAAGTAAAGCCTGTGAGCTTCTAGGCGAAACCGTACACCTGGACCCTCTTGGTTGCCTATGCGCAAACGCCCTATTCTCATACATCCCTGGCCAACCGCTGTCCTGATGCCGAGCTCACCGAGCGTGCGCCGTGCGTACCGATCACCTCCCGCAAGGCCGCTGCCAGAGCCTCTTCGTCGTCATGGGTACAGAGGTTCCAGAGGCAGTTTAGCTGTTCGTGAAAACGGCTCGTATCGACAGCCGTACCTGCAGTCAGGCGAATCTTGGGGTGTCCGGTCGGCAACAAGGCCTCGTCTGCGTAGAACAACTCCTCGAAAAGCTTCTCGCCAGGACGTAAACCTGTGTAGACAATCTCGATATCCTGGCCCGGCTGCTTACCCGACAACAGTATCAATTGCTCCGCCAAATAGCTGATCTTGACGGGCTCCCCCATGTCCAGAACGAAAATCTCACCGCCCGCACCGATGGTGCTCGCCTGCAGAATCAATCCGCAGGCCTCTGGTATCGTCATGAAATATCGGGTGATATCACGATGCGTGACCGTAACCGGGCCGCCGCTCGCAATCTGGGCCTTGAAAAGGGGAATGACGCTGCCCGCTGAATCCAAAACGTTGCCGAATCGTACGGTCAGAAACCGCGTTTGTGATCGGCTATTGAACTCCTGACACAAAATCTCCGCCACCCGTTTGGTGGCACCCATCACATTGGACGGGTTGACGGCCTTGTCGGTCGATATCAGCAAAAAGACACCGCAGCCAAACTGATCGGCGGCGGCCGCCAAGGTCGCCGTCCCAAACACATTATTTAATACGGCAGACCGGCTCTGGCCCTCCAGCAAGGGGACGTGCTTATAGGCCGCCGCATGAAAAATGACCTCCGGCCGCTGCGCGCCTAAGACTCGCTCGACCAAAAATTGATCCCTGACGTCGCCGAGAATGGGCAGCAAGGTCAAATCCGGATAGTCACGACGCAGCTCAATCTCGATGCTATAGAGATTGAATTCGCTCCGTTCAAACAACACCAGCGTGCGGGGATGGAGGCGCGCGATCTGACGACAGAGCTCAGCGCCGATTGATCCCCCGGCGCCCGTCACTAAGATTGTCTTACCGCCGATCCCGTGGGCAATCTCCTGCCAATCCAGTAGCACCGACTCGCGACCCAAGAGGTCCTCGACATGAACCTCGCGCAGCTCTCGAATCGTGACTTGGCCGTTTACGATATCTTGAAGCCCTGGGAGAATCCAAAAGGGCCGCCCCGCCTGCTCACAAAGCTCGATCAGGCGGCGCATCGCGCTACCCTTGGCCTCGGTGATCGCGATAAAGATGATGTCGACTTCGAGGCGCTCGGCGATGCTGGGCAGCTGGCTGCAATCCGCCACGACCGGCACACCGTGGATTTCTTGGCCTAGGCGTCTGGGGTTGTCATCTATTAAGGCAACCGGCGTATAGCCGATATGGCCGTCCCGCAGGAGATCGCGGACCAACATCTCACCGGCGCTGCCCGCGCCGACAATAAGCGCCTTCTTTTTCGCAGACTGATGGAGACCGCCATCCTTCATAAACCGATAGAGAAGACGGGGGCCGCCTAGGAGGATCATAAGAAGCAGCCCATCCAATACGAAGGCCGATCGCGGTACATGGTCGAGCCGCGCCACTAGAAACAACGCCAAAGCGCTCCCTGCCGTGCCTGCTACGACCGCCTTAAAGATGCGCAGCAGGTCGGGTATCGAGGCAAATCGCCAGATGCCGCGGTAGAGCCCCATACCCCAAAAGATCAGGCCTTGGACAACCAAGACCACGGGTACAAGATAGAGGCTTTGGCGCAGGAAGGCATGCGGCACGGGCCCCAGGTTAAACCGCAGCCAATAGGCGCCCAGCCAAGCGACCGGGATCATGAAGAGGTCGTGAGCTATGATCGCCCAACGACCCAGCGGCACCCTAAAGCGAGACCTTCCCTTTGTCAGTTCCATGTCCTTCCCATCGCCCCACAAGGATAACCAAAATACCGTAGAGCACCACTAGAAAAGCCAGTATATCCCATTGCGTCGATGTAGGCCTCCCCACGGCGGCATAAGCACACGCTGCGCATGCCGCCATCAGACCATACTCACCCAACACGACGCGTCTATGGCCAAGCCCCGATCGCACCAGGCGCTGATAATAGTGGCCGCGATGGGCCGTTGTCGGATTTTCCCCACGGGCGAGCCTGCGGATCAAGGTCACCGTGGCATCGACAAGAAAGGGCGAGAAGATGATAAGCCCCGCCCACACCGGAAAATCTCCGCGCTGGGCACCGGCCAAAATCATGATACCAGCCGCAAACCCAAGGGTTGCCGCCCCCATGTCGCCCATGAAAAGGCGCGCCGGGGGGAAATTGCTGATCGTAAACCCACCGGCGGCGCTCGCCACGATAAGGCTGATCTCGGCATAGGGCAGATCGTGCGCCCGCCAACCGAGCAGCGCCAAGGTCGCAAACCCGACGACGGCCATGCCGCCGGCAAGACCATCCATGCCATCCATAAAGTTATAGAGATTGGTCCACCACGCCAAAAACACCGCCATGACAACAACCGCCACGGGGCCCGGCACGGGCAGCGCCCAATGCGGTAACAACATATGAGGCCACTGAAGATAGGCCCACGCGACACTTAAGGCCGCCGCGCCATGGACAAAGAGCCGCACACGCGGGCTCGCCCCGTGAATATCGTCATACCAAGACACGCTAGCGACCAAGGCAAGCGCCGCCCAAACGACATCGAGGCGCCAGGAGAAATGCCAGGGCAAAAAGGCCGATCCCGTCAGTACCCCGATCAAAATGGCAAGCCCGCCCATGCGCGGCACAGGCCGCGCATGCAAGGACCGCGCGTTCGGGCGGTCTAGGACCTGCCATGGGTTGCGCGGATCGGCGAGCAGGCGGCTCAAGAACCACACAAGCCCCATGATCGCCCCAGCAAGGATAACCAAGAATCCCCCGTCAATGTTCACAGCGGCTACCGGCACGCCACAGGCGATAAGAAGATGATCGAAAGAAGCGCAGTGCGCTGCGTATATGCCAAACAAGATAACGCAGGTTACGGTGGGACGTGCGCTGCGCGTCATGAATGATAACGGCATCCGCGCAAACCAAGACTCGGAAACCGGCAAGCGTCAGGCGGCAACAGAGATCGGCATCTTCGTAATACAACCAATAGCGATCATCGAAACCCCCTGCCCCATTAAATACCGGCGTTCTAAATACCATACACATGCCGGCGACCCATTCGACAGGCTCCGTGGGCCGCGGCGGGGTCTTACGCAGAAGTCGGCCAAGGGCCACGCCCGGGGTCGGGAACGCCCGCGCGCTATCTTGTTGCTCGCCCCCGCTACCGGTAACGAGGGGTGCCACGACACCGACCTCATCGTCTTCTAACGCACACATAAGAGCCGGGAATGGATCGGCGCGTAAGCGCACATCGGGATTCAGGACGCAAAAGATATCCGAATCCACGGCCGCCGCCGCTGCGTTGTGGTTGGCCCCAAAACCGCGCGGCGCGAGGTTCCTGATGATAGTCAGCGGAAATGGTAGCGAGAGACCTTCTAAAGACTCAGGCTTATTGACCGTCAGGACGACATGGATGGGCGTTTTACAAAAAGCCGCGAGATCCGCCCACAGATGGGCGATAAGGGCCGCTTGCCCGTGGCTGACCACGGACACGACGAGACGGCGGGGCGTACCAGCATCGGGGGTTTTTCCCATGAACGCCTCAGACATGATCAGTGGCGCGTGATCGCCCGGGGCGCGCACTCCGGTGGGCCGCCACCAGGGTAGGTATCGCCTGGGCCAGCGAGTATTGTGGTTCTAGGGCCAAATCCTGCCACACTTGGCCGTCTTCACTAAAGCAGGGCTCGAGTAACGGGGCCAGCGCCTGGGAATCCCACGCGCAGCGGCGCCCCGTAAACGCCGACACGTAGTCACCGAAGCGCGCGATCCCTGCAAAAAACGATTGTGGTAACGCGTAAGGAGAAGGCGGCCGCCCAAAGCCTTGTCTCATCACATCGTAGATTTCCCGTAAGGTATAGGGGTGGCCGTCGGTCACCGTATAGGTCACAGACGATTTAGGGGAGCCCAACAACGCCACAAGGACTGCGATCAGATCGTCTCGGTGAATGAGACCCCGGACCGCGCCCCCGCGCGGAATCGGCAGCGGCAGCGGGTGGGCGGCGGCGGCCAGCAGGCGATCTAGGTTGCCTTTCATACCGGGGCTATAGACGAGCGCCGGGCGAATGATCGCAGTACTCGCAAGACCCGCGCCGCACACGAGATCCTCAGCCGTTCGCCGACTGCGGGCATAGCTATCGTCGCTGCAATCGGCCTTGATACTGCTTACGAAAACGAACTGCCGAACGTGCGACGAGCGCGCCTCCGCCAACAGCGCCTGCGTACCGGCCACGGTCACTTCTTCATGCCGCGCCCCTATTGCCCGAGTGTGAGCAATGCCGGCGAGATGGAAGACGACATCGGTGTCTACGCAGCACCCGCGCAGCGAGTCCCTTTGGGTCAGATCCGCATAATGCCAGGTCATCCCGGGGAGCGCTGAGCGCCCTAGACCACGGACCTGGGCGCCAGATGCCAGCAACGCCGGCACCAAGGCCTGCCCTATGAAACCTGTGGCACCGGTTACCAGAACACGCATCTTGCCATCATCCTTAAAGTAACGTGTTCGATTAGCTCGCCGGAGAATCCATACGATGATAACGATCCTCGAAGCGCGTAATGTCATCCTCGCCCAAATAACTGCCAGACTGTACCTCGATCATTTCAAGGGGAATCAAGCCTGGGTTCTCCAACCTATGGCGGACCCCTACGGGGATATAAGTGGACTGGTTCTCGGTGACGACAAACTCCTCATCGCCGCGCATGACCCGCGCCGTTCCTTTGACGACCACCCAGTGCTCGGCACGATGATGGTGCACCTGCAAAGATAAGGCCGCCTGCGGCCTCACCATGATGCGTTTGACCTGAAACCGCGCACCCGTATCGAGCGTCTCGTAAAATCCCCACGGGCGCCATACCCGGCTGGGGGCCATACACTCGGTGCGCGCAAGCCCCTTCAGCTTCAAAACCAATTCTTTTACATCCTGCGGGCGCGTGCGGTCGGCAATCAACACCGCATCCTTGGTTTCGACGACAACCAGATCATGGACACCGACCGCCGCCACGAGACGACTTTCGGCAATCAGCAGATTGTCGGTCGCATCCAGAGTCACCACGTCACCCCGAACCACATTCCCGGCCTCGTCTTTTTGCCCAAGCTCCCAAAGCGCGCCCCAGGCCCCGATGTCCGACCAACCTACGGCCAAGGGGATGACCGAACCTACACCCGTCCGTTCCATGACCGCATAGTCGATAGATTCACTCGGGCATTCGCTAAAGCATCCGTTCAGATGGAAAAAATCATGGTCCTCGCGGCCCGTGGCGACCGCCGCCTCGCAAGCCTCGAGAATATCCGGTCGGAAACGGCGCAGTTCCTCAATCCAGATCGTAGCGCGCATCAGAAAAAGCCCGCTATTCCAAAGGTAATCCCCGGAGGCCAGAAAAGCGGCCACACGCGTGGCATCAGGCTTTTCCACAAACTCCGCGATGGCGTCATCCGGCCCGCGCCGAATATAGCCGTAACCGGTCTCGGGACTACTGGGAACAATTCCGAATGTGACCAGACGACCCTCGAGTGCCCGTGGTATGGCATTTTCTATCGCCATCCGGAAGCTCACGCCATCACCGATGACGTGGTCGGCGGGCATAGCCAACAACAAGGCGTCGGGATCGGCTGCAAGGATTTTTAATGCCGCAATAGTCAGCGCGGGCGCGGTATTGCGACCGACCGGCTCAAGCAAGAGCGGGCACGGCATTTTGCCGATCTCGCGCATCTGTTCTGCGATCAAGAATCGGTATTGGGCATTGCTCACTACAACGGGGGCTGCGACACCCTCTAATCCATCCATACGCAATGCCGTCTCTTGCAACAGCGTGCGCCCGCCTAGGAGCGCCAAGAGCTGCTTGGGATGATGGTCGCGTGAGAGCGGCCACAGGCGGCTCCCATTGCCGCCGCAGAGGATAATCGGATGCAGTTTCATGAGGCGCTCCCGTTATACCGACTTTTGGGCCTGGAGTAGGTGGTCTACATAGCGGCTGACCCCTTGTTCGACGGAATAGAGCGGATCCTTGTAACCGATCGCTCGTAAGGCACCCACATTGGCCTCGGTAAAACTTTGATATTTCCCGACCAGGGCCTCGGGGAACGGGATATAACTCACGACACCTTCCCCCTGGAGCGCGGCGAGACCCAGCGCCTCCTCGCCCTTTGCGCGACGAACCGCATTGACGGTCGCTACCGCCACGTCATTGAAGCTTTGCGCGTGTCCCGTACCCAGGTTGTAAATGCCACTCCTTTCGGGGTGGTCTAGGAAATAGAGATTGATCTTGACGACATCTTCGACCGACACAAAATCGCGTCGCTGTTCGCCCGGAGCATAGCCCGCGTTGCCGTCAAACAGGCGAACTTGCCCCGTGGCCTGATACTGGTGGAAGAAATGGTAGGCCACCGAGGCCATGCGGCCCTTGTGTTGTTCACGTGGGCCATAGACATTAAAGTAACGAAAACCCACGACCTGACAGGTAGTCTGCGTGCGGCGTCGAACATACTGATCAAAAAGGAACTTGGAATACCCATAGACATTAAGCGGCGACTCCAGGTCTCGTTGCTCCTGGAAAACGTGGCCCGCGCCGTAGACCGAGGCCGACGAGGCATACAGAAACTGCGCGCCCTCGTTTTCACAGAACCCTAAGAGAGTTTTCGAGTACTCGTAGTTATTCTGCATCATGTACAGACCATCGTGGTTCATGGTATCCGAACACGCCCCTTCATGAAAAATGGCCTGGATGCGACCGGCATAGCGGCCTTTCCCGAGTTCGGCGATAAAATCACGCTTATCACGATAATCGGCGATTTCACAGTCCGTCAAATTCAGGAACTTGTCGCCATGCTCCAAATTATCGACGACCAAGATGTCGTCGTAACCGCGGTCGTTTAGACCCTTTACAATATTGGCACCGATAAAACCGGCGCCGCCCGTCACTACGATCATAAAGCCCTATCCTCCAAAGCGAGTACTGTCGAGAGTTCGGTAAGCGGTACGGCGACCGCGCCCAGGTGTCCGACCACGATGCCGGCTGCGGCGTTGGCGATATGGATCGCCTGAAGCAAGCTCGCACCCACGGCAAGGGCGGCCCCGATCATGGCGATCACGGTGTCCCCCGCCCCGGTGACATCGTAGACCTCCTGGGCGCGTGCGCCGACCTGCGTGCGTGGGCCATCCCGCTCAAAGAGCGTCATGCCCTCTTCGCTACGGGTCACCAGCAAGGCCTGCAGGCCCAGTTCCGCGATCAGGGCGCGGGCCTTGCCTTCGAGTTCCGGCTCGGTGTGGAATCGCCCCGCGACCTGCTCGAACTCCTTGCGATTCGGTGTGATCACCGTGGCGCCCGTGTAGGCACTGTAGTCGTCGCCCTTGGGGTCGACGACGACTGGCACACCGGCCTTGCGCCCGGCGCTTACGATATCCCGCACGTAACCTAGACCGCCCTTGGCGTAGTCCGATATGACGACCGCGCCGGTAGTCGGCAGCATGGCCTCGTAGGCGGCCAATAGACTCCGGCAACCATCCGGCGTGGCCTGGGTCTCAAAATCGATGCGAATGAGCTGTTGGTTACGGGAGACCACGCGCAGCTTCACCGTGGTATTGATAAGCGGGTCACGGATCAGCCGATGGGCCACCTGACAATCGCCGAGCAGCGACTCTAAGGAATCAGCCGCCGCATCATCGCCACACAGGGCCACGAGCTCGCAGTGCGCACCGAGGCCGGCGATATTGCGCGCCACGTTGGCAGCGCCCCCGGGGCGCTCCTCCGAGCGGTTCACGGCCACCACCGGCACCGGGGCCTCGGGCGATATCCGCTCAACCCCGCCATACCAATAGCGGTCGAGCATCACATCGCCGACCACCGTAACCCGCGCCTTCGCTATGCGATGAAGGACTGCTGTGAGATTGTCTACCACCCCTCATATTCCCCTATAGTGGACGATTGAGGCCCTACGGCCCAGGAAGCTCGGCGAGACAGGCGGCTAACGCAGTCATCGGATCGGGCGCCTGGGTAATGGGCCGTCCGATGACGAGATAATGCGCGCCTGCGGCTAGCGCCTCGCGAATCCCCATGGTCCGCCGCTGATCATCCTGAACGGGCCCCTGTGGTCGTATGCCGGGTGTCACCAATACAAAATCCGGGCCGCACAACGCTCTCACAGCCCCCGCCTCCTGGCCTGAGCACACCACGCCGTCAAGGCCAGCATCGCGGACCAGCGCGGCAAGCTCTAGAGTCCGGGCTCGTGGATCGCCAAGCCCCAATAGCGCGAGCTCTTCGGCGGAGTGGCTTGTCAAAACCGTGACGCCAATAATCTGAGTCGATCCGCGAGGCGCGGCCGCGCGCGCGGCCGCCAGCATCCGTGGCCCCCCTAAGGCGTGGACATTAAGCATCCAAACACCCATTTGCGAGGCCTGGGCGCACGCGCGCGCCACGGTATTAGGGATATCGTGAAATTTGAGATCGAGGAACACCTCGAATCCCAACTCATGCAACCCGGCGATAATCGACGGCCCGGCGGCGGTGAACAATTCCAGCCCCACCTTGACGCGACAATCCTTCGGATCAAGGCGCGCCGCCAACGCCAAGGCCTCACGCGCAGTCGGCATATCTAGCGCGACAATCAGGATCGGACCTTTAGGCTTCGTCATCATCCTCCCCGGCCGGCATAACGGTATCCCACCGATGGCAACTCGGGCACTGCCAGTGCAGGGATTGCCCGGCAAACCCGCACTGAGTGCACAAGTAACGCCGTCGGCTCTCGACAATCTTCTCAATGATCCCTTTCAATACCGCAAGATCCTCACGCGACTCACCGGAGGCTTGGGCGACATGGAGCCCGATCAAGCGGTTTAAGCCACGCGCCGAGGGCTGGCGACGAAGCCAGGACACCACGAAGGCCTCGGCCGCCGCCACACCCTCGCGGCGCTCCACAACGTCTGCTAGGGCCAGCATCAGCGCAACGTCATGGTGACGGTTAAGGGCCTCCAAGAAAAACCGATACAAACCCGCTTCATCGCCCAGGGCCTGAAAGCTTTTTGCCAAGGACTGCGCGACCTCGCCCAGATACAATGGGTTTTGGTTCTCGATCCGCCGCCACGCCTTGATGGCCTCCTTATGGTGGCCTTCCGCGGCCTCGATATTACCGAGCACCATGCTGGCCCGAACACAGGCCCGATCACTTTGGAGGGCGCGACGCGCCTGCTCACGCGCCTGCTCGTGCTCGTTGCGTTTGTAGGCCTCTTCGGCCAATTCGCATTGGTATTGGGCGATGGTGCTAGCAAGTCCCGGCCCGCCCATGCGCCCAAGCCGTCGACAGACGCTGATCGCCTTTAGCCAATCCCGCTCCTGCTGATAAATATTCATGAGCAGGCGCAGAGCCTCTTCGTTATGGACGCGAATCTCGGCCAATTCCAGGAATAGGTTTTCGGCCCGATCCAAGAGCCCGGCCTTCAAATAGTCCTGCCCGAGTTCCAGCAGCGCCCGCGCCCGCTGATCGCGATCAAGCGCGGGGCGCGCGATGATGTTCTGGTGGACGCGAATGGCGCGCTCGACCTCGCCACGGCGGCGAAACAGGCTACCCAAGGCCAAGTGGGTCTCGACCGTCTCCGAGTTGACCTCAAGGACCTTGATAAAGATCTCGATGGCCTTATCGGCTTGTTCGTTTAGGAGAAAGTTTAGGCCCTTGAAATAGGCGGTCGGCAGGTCCCGGCGCGCGCGTTGACGCCTATAATCGTGGCGGCCCGCTACCCATCCCCAGCCCGCCGCAATCGGCAGCAGCAACCATATGAGGGTCGAGGCATGCTCAAAGAACATCTTTTATAGGAAGAGCCCGCAAGTTCGCCACTTCCTGCTCCATATGACGGAGCTGTTTGCGCACGGCACGGAGTTGGCTATGGAAGCGGACCACCCGATTAAGGCTTGCCACAAACCCCAAGACCACGCCCAACGCCAACACCGTCAACAACACGAGGGCAAGCGGTGCGTGCCACGCCAAGCCGCCGTAATACCGGACGGTGACATCACTGGCGTTTTTGTAGGCGAAGCCCAAGCCGAGAAAGATCACAAGGACTACGACCAATCCGTAGAGAATGCGTTTCATGGTGCTGTGACACTCCCTCCAAAAAAAAAGGCACGGGCGCTTACCCATGCCGCACTTTTGGTATCCTCTTCGACCCGATCCTACAGGTCAACCCGCTCCCGCAACTCCTTGCCAGGCTTGAAATGCGGGACTCGACGATCGGGGACTTCCACGCTCGTTCCGGTCTTCGGGTTGCGCCCCAACCGCGAGGGCCGATCATGAAGCGAGAAGCTTCCGAATCCGCGCACCTCAATCCGCTCGCCAGATTCCAGCGCCACCGACATCCGCTCGAGCAGGCCCTTGACGGCCAGTTCGACATCGCGCTGGTCTAGCTGCGGCTGGGTCGCCGCCAAGCACTGAATAAGCTCCGACTTCGTCATACCCATAAACGCTCCCTGTCTCAATCCTTTTGGCTGAGCTTCTCTTTCAATTTATCGCCCAGAGAGGAGGTCGTAACTGATGCCTTGCGGGTGTACTCTTGGACCGCCTCGTTCTCGCGCTCCATGTCTTTGGCCCGGACAGACAAGGTGATTTTGCGGTTCTTGCGGTCGATCGTCAGGATCTTCGCCTCTACCGTATCGCCTTCCTTCATGACGGTGCGCGCATCTTCGATGCGATCGCGAGAGGCCTCGGCAACCCGCAGATAGCCTTCGATGTCGTCACCCAACTTGATGGTCGCGCCCTTGGCGTCGATCGCCGTCACAACGCCTGACACCACTGCGCCCTTACCGTTCTCGGCGCAATAGTTGTTGAACGGATCGCCTTCCATCTGCTTTACGCCCAACGAGATGCGTTCGCGTTCGGGATCCACCGCGAGCACGACGGCTTCTAGCTCATCGCCCTTCTTCAGGTCGCGCACCGCTTCTTCACCGGCACGCGTCCACGACAGATCGGTCAGGTGAATGAGGCCGTCGATCCCACCATCGAGACCCACGAACACACCAAAGTCGGTGATCGACTTGATCTGGCCCTTGACCATGTCGCCCTTGTTGTGGGACGTGGCAAACTCTTCCCAAGGATTCGGCTGACATTGCTTGACGCCAAGCGAGATACGGCGACGCTCCTCGTCGATATCGAGAATCATGGCCTCGACTTCATCGCCTAACTGCACGATCTTGGTCGGGTGGACATTCTTGTTCGTCCAGTCCATCTCGGAGACGTGGACTAAACCTTCGACGCCCTCTTCGATCTCGATGAAGGCGCCGTAATCGGTAATATTGGTGACCTTGCCGAAAATGCGCGTGCCGACCGGATAGCGACGGGCCAGATCCACCCAGGGATCATCGCCCAGCTGTTTCAACCCTAAGGACACGCGGTTGCGTTCGCGATCAAAGCGCAAGACCTTGGCCTCGACCTCGTCGCCGATATTGAGCATCTCGGAGGGATGCTTGACGCGCTTCCAGGCCAGATCGGTGATATGCAAAAGACCATCTACGCCGCCCAAATCCACAAATGCGCCGTAATCGGTCAAATTCTTCACGACACCCTTGACCACTTGACCCTCTTCGAGATTGGCCAACAGTTGGTCGCGTTCCGCAGAGATCTCGTTTTCGACGACCGCGCGCCGTGAAACCACCACGTTATTGCGCTTGCGGTCGAGCTTGATGACCTTGAACTCCAGTTCTTTGCCTTCCAGGTACGACGGGTCGCGCACCGGGCGGACATCGACCAGGGAACCTGGCAAGAACGCCCGTATGGTATCGATGGCGATCGTAAAACCGCCCTTGACCTTACCGGTCATGATGCCGGTGATCACGCTCTGCTTCTCGAACGCCTCTTCCAGCACGTCCCACGCCTTGACGCGGCACGCCTTCTCGCGGGACAGACGCGTCTGGCCAAACCCGTCCTCCATATATTCGATAACAACTTCTACACGGTCGCCGACCTTGACCCCAATCTCGCCATTCGCGTTGCGAAACTGTTCCGTGGGAATCACGCCCTCCGACTTTAGGCCCGCGTTGACCACCACGACCTCGTCATCAACACGCATGACCTCGCCTACTACTAGGCTACCGGGCCGCATCTGGCATGATTGCATGCTCTCTTCAAACAATTCGGCAAAGCTTTGGCTCATGTATCTCTCTTGATCTAAGGCCCCGAGGGGCGGGTTACACCGCACTTAACGTCTAAGGCGGATCGTTGTCTTCAATTCGGGTGATCGAACTAGACGACTAGGCGCTTCCTGACCATGGCAAGAACCTGATCAATCACTTCCTGGAGGCCAAGCGCCGAAGAATCCAGCATCTCGGCATCCGCAGCCGGCCTAAGTGGGGCAACAGCACGCTGCGCGTCTCGCTGATCTCGCTCCCGAATCTCCCTTGTAAGCTGCGGGAGCGTAACACCGAAACCCTTTCCCTTCAACTGATCAAAGCGCCGCTTTGCGCGGACCTCGGCGCTCGCGGTCAAAAAGACCTTCAAGACCGCATCCGGAAACACCTGCGTGCCCATATCGCGCCCGTCGGCGACGAGGCCCGGGGGGCATCGGGCCGCGCGCTGACGAGCCAATAATGCGGCCCGAACCGGCCCCAAAACCGCCACTTGCGAGGCCAAGTCCGCGGCTTCTTGCGACCGCAACTGCGCACCACATTCGCGCCCATTCACGAAAACCTGGACATCGGCCTCGGGATCATCCCCGACAAAGGCCAGATCGAGACTCGTGGCAAGCGCCGTGAGACCCGATACGTCATCGTGGGCGGTAGCGGCCCAGGACGCGGCGAGCCCCAAGGCCCGATAAACGGCACCGCTATCGAGATAATGCCAGCCCAAGGCCCGCGCCACCCCAAAACCGACCGCCCCCTTACCAGACCCCGAGGGCCCGTCGATCGCCAGGACCGGGATCATGGGCCTACGACCTGTAGGTCGCAGCCGAGGGCACGAGCCGTCTCGACAAAACCCGGGAACGAGGTCGCCACGTTCCGACAGTCCCGAACCCGCACCGGTGCCGCCGCCCGCAGACCCGCGATCGCAAACGCCATGGCAATCCGATGATCGCCACCGGAGTCGATGACGCCGCCGGCGAGCGGCCCGCCGGTGATCGCCAGTCCATCCGGAAATTCCTGGACCACCACACCCAACGCCTTCAACCCCTGGGCCATCAACGCGAGCCGGTCGCTCTCTTTGACGCGTAACTCCTCGGCGCCGCGAAGCACAGTGGTCCCGACCGCGCAGGCCGCCGCCACAAAAATCGCGGGAAACTCATCAATTGCCAACGGCACGAGTTCTGGCGGGATCGGGATACCCTGCAAGCCACTGGCGGTGACCCGCAGATCGGCCACCTGCTCACCGCCGACTTGCCGTTCGTGGTCGACCTCAATCCGCGCCCCCATGGCGCGCAGGATGGCGATCACGCCGGTCCGCGTGGGGTTCATGCCCACCTGCTCCAAACGGATGTCCGAACCGGGGACGATGCTCGCTGCCACCAAGAAAAAGGCCGCCGACGAGAGGTCGGCCGGGACATCCAAGGAGGTCGCCCGCAGTTCACCCGCGCCGCCCACCACCGAGATCGCGTGCCCGTCCCGGGACACCGGATACCCAAACCCGGCGAGCATGCGCTCGGTATGGTCGCGACTTGGCGCCGGCTCAATGACTGTTGTGCGCCCCTGCGCATAGAGGCCTGCTAGCAAAATCGCGGATTTCACCTGGGCACTGGCCACCGGCAGGGTGTAGGTCATGGCGCGTAGTGGCCGGCCGCCTTCGATCTGCAGGGGCGGGCGACCACCCTCGCCGGTGTGAATCACAGCGCCCATAAGCCGCAACGGGCTTGCCACCCGCTCCATGGGCCGCTTCATGAGTGAGTCATCACCCACTAACTCGGTCGCGAACGGCTGCGCGCAGAGCAGCCCCGTCAAAAGCCGCATGCTCGTGCCCGAATTGCCGAGGTCCAAGACGCCAGCCGGGGCCTTCAGGCCATGGAGCCCAACGCCATCGACGACGAGCCGGCCGCGGTCCGGCCCCTTGATCGAGACCCCGAGCGCGCGGAATGCCCCGATTGTCCCGAGTACATCCTCCCCTTCCAGGAGGCCCGTGATCACGCTCTGGCCACGCGCCAAGGCGGCCAGGATCACCGCCCGGTGAGAGATAGATTTGTCGCCTGGAACCCGAATCGTGCCCTGCAAAGGGCCTGCGGCCGTCACGAGATAATCAGGACTCGCCACGGCAGGCCTCCGGGCTTAGGGTCTCGCGAAACGCCTGCGCCTTCACGAAATGGGCATGGAGTTCGGCAAAGTTGCCGCTCGCCAAGGCCTGGCCGTAGGCGGCCAGGTGCTCCCCGAAGGCCGCCAATAAGGGGCCTAGCACCGGGGCATTGGCCGCGCAAATGTCTCGCCACATCCGTGGGTCGCTACCGGCAATCCGCAAAAAATCCCGCAGACCCGTACCCATAAACGGGTAAAGATCCGCTTCTGTGGCCTGCGCGTTTAAAAAATCCGCGCATGCAAAGGCCAGCAGGTGCGGCAAATGGCTCGTATAACCCACCATATGATCGTGTTGCTCAGGACTCGCCAACAACACCCGTGCACCGACTGCCTCCCACATGGCCCGGACTGTGGAAAGCGCCTCCGGATCATGGCCGTCCAACGGCGTCAAAACCACCATGCGGTCGACGAACAGCGTCGGACGGGCCGCCTCCGGGCCCGAGCATTCGGCGCCCGCTATCGGGTGACCGGGGATAAATCGGCGCAGGCCGAGGGCCTTGGCCGCACAGCTGATCGGCTGCTTCACGCTGCCCAGGTCGGTCACGATGGCCTGCCCCGACAACAGCGGCTTTATGGTCGCGAGCAGGTCTGGCATGACGCCGACGGGCGTTGCCAGAACCACGATATCGGCGTCGCCCCGGCGAAAATGCGCCGCCCCGCGATCAATCCATCCGTGTTCGCGCGCCACCGCCAAGGAGTCTGGGTTCTCGTCAATACCGACGATGTCGGAGACAAAATCGGCGGCCCGTAGCGCGGTTGCGAGCGAGGCCCCCATGAGCCCGACCCCGACGATGGCAAGACGAGGTTTCACGTCCCACTCCTTGTGACGGCCTGGAGCGCGGCTAAAAAGCGGACATTTTCTTCCGGACGACCGACCGTGACCCGCAGATGACGAGGCATGCCGTAGGGGGCAAGCGGCCGCACGATCACGCCTTTCTCTAACAGCGCCTGATAGATCCGCGCGGCCTCGCCGAACTCAACGCAGAGGAAATTCCCAACCGATGGCAACACCGTAAACCCCAGGCTCTGGATCGCGGACTGCAGGGCATCTCGCTCTGTGGCATTGATCGCGACCATCTGTTCGACATACGCGCGATCCGCTAATGCCGCGATCGCCGCCGCCTGGGCGATCGCATTCACATTGAAAGGTTGGCGGAGCCGATTCATGAGCTCGGCGATCGGCGCTTGGGAAAGCGCATAACCGATGCGCAGACCCGCGAGACCATGCACCTTGGAGAACGTCCGCACGACAATCACATTCGGGTGTTGCGCAAGGTAGGCGCAACCGTCCGGATAGTCCGCGTCGGTCACGTACTCAAAATAGGCCTCGTCTAGGACCACTAGGGTGGACTGCGGACAGACCCGCAAAAACTGATCGAACTCGTCGGCCCGAAACCAGCTGCCGGTCGGATTATTGGGGTTCGCCAAAAAGACCATGCGGACCGTGGCATTGAGGGCTGCGGCCATGGCCACGAGATCATGGTCGTAACCGCGCGACGGCACCATCAGCATCTGCGCCCCGATTCCGCGCACACTGATCGGATAGGCGGCAAATGCATATTGATCGCACAGCGCCACCTCGCCCGGACTCAAAAAGGTCCGCGCAATGAGTTCGAGCACGTCGTTTGAGCCATTTCCCAGGGTAATCTGGCGCTCGCTGACCCCAAGCCTTTCGGCCAGCGCGCGCTTCAAACCAAAGGCGCCGCCATCGGGATAACGCTCGACCTGCGTGAGTGCCTGGGCCGCCGCTGCGCGGGCCTTAGGCCCGGGGCCGTAAGGGTTCTCATTGGAGGCAAGCTTAATGGCGTCGGTCACGCCCAACTCACGCTCCAGCTCCGCAAGCGGCTTACCGGGCTCATAGGGTACGAGTCCGCGCACGCCTGGGACCGCCAAAATCAAGGGATCGCACATCATAAATCGTTATTACTCCTCAATTCCGCCCTTAGATCGCTTGCGGATACGACCCGAGCCGACGCACGATGCGCCCGTCTTGCTCGAGTTCGTCTAGCGCTTCCCGAATTACGGCGTCGTCTTCATGTCCGGCAATATCGACAAAAAACACATATTCCCACAACGCACGGCGCGCGGGCCGCGACTCAATCCGCATAAGGCTGATAGACCGACGCGCAAAGGGCTCAAGCAGGGCATAGAGGGAACCGGGATGATTGGGGGCGGCCAACAGCAAGCTGGTCTTATCTTGCCCGCTTGGACCGACAGGACTGCGACCGATCACGAAAAACCGCGTCGTATTGTCGGGCGCGTCTTCAATGTTGCGCGCCAATACCGCAATCTGCCAGTGCGCGGAGGCCTCGTTTGAGGCGATGGCCGCCATGGTCGGGTCGGCCGCCGCCCGCCGCGCCGCCTCCGCATTATTGGAGACCGCCACCTGCTCGGCATGCGGAAGATGATGGTCAATCCACTCGCGGCACTGGGCCAAGGCCTGGGGATGGGCCGCGACGCGTTTGATCTCCGCTATGCCCTTGGCATGCGACATCAGCTGGTGATGCACCCTGAGCACGACCTCGCCGACAATCACCAGCGGCGATTCGACAAAGAGATCGTGCGTATGGCTTACGATACCCTCGGCGGAATTCTCCACCGGCACCACCCCGAAGTCGGCGGTGTTGGCGGTCACGCACCGGAATACCTCGGCGATCGTCGCGACCGGCACCGCATCCACGGCACCGCCAAAATGCTTGCGTAGCGCGCCCTCCGTAAAGCTCCCCTCCGGGCCAAAATAGGCGACCGCCAGCTTGTGCTCTAAGGCTAGGCATGCGCCCATGATCTCGCGAAATATCCGCACGACGTCCGCCTCGAGCAACGGACCCCGATGACGCTCGGCCACGCGCGCTAGGACTTGGCGCTCGCGCTCGGGCCGATAAAACGCCGGATCGGTATCGCCTTCTTGCTTGATCTGGGCAATGGCCTGGGCGTGGCTCGCACGACTGGCCAGCAATTCCTGGAGCTGCTCGTCTAACGCATCAATTTGGGCGCGATGCTCGCGCAGACGCCATTGCGGATCATCGGGGGGCACGGACATAATGACCTCAGGCGGTTATCCGGCGGACTGACATGACGCCCGCAATACTCGCAATCTGCTCATAGACCGTGTCCGGGAGCATGCTATCGAGATCCACCAGCGTGTAGGCCAGGTCGCCATGCGACTTGTTCACGAGGTTATGGATGTTCAGGCCAGCCTGCGCCACCGCCGTCGATATCTGGCCGACCATATTCGGGACATTGGCATTCGCAACCAACAAGCGGCAGGCCCCTTCGCGGGGCACGACGACCTCGGGGAAATTGACCGAATTGCGCACATTCCCGCGCTCTAGGAAGTCCGATAATTCGTCTGCCACCATGATCGCGCAATTGTCTTCTGCCTCTTTCGTCGACGCCCCCAAATGCGGCAATGCTAAGACCTTGGGATGGCCTTTCAGGCGGTTCGACGGAAAATCACAGAGATAGGCGTGCAGTCGCCCCGCGTCTAATGCCGCGACTACAGCGCCATCATCGACAATGCCATCGCGCGCGAAATTCAAGATGGTGGCGGTGGGTTTCATTAACTGTAGCCGCGTGGCATTGATCATATGGCGGGTCGCATCGATAAGCGGCACATGGAAGCTCACAAAATCCACCTGCTTTAACAACTCCTCAATACTGCCTGCCTTGCGGACCTCGGCCGACAGCTGCCAGGCCCCTTCAACGGTCAGTTCGGGATCGAATCCGACCACCTTCATGCCCAACAGGAGACCGATGTTGGCGACCATGCGACCGATCGCGCCCAGCCCCACAACCCCTAAGGTGCGCCCCGGCAATTCAAAACCGGCATAGGCCTTCTTGCCCGCCTCCACCGCCTTGCTGATCTCGGCGTCGGTCCCTTCCAGGCGCTCGGCAAACTCCCAGGCACCGCGCAGATTCCGCGCCGCGATCAGTAAGCCGGCCACGACCAATTCCTTGACCGCATTGGCGTTGGCACCAGGCGCATTGAACACCGGGATCCCGCGCGCACTTAACGCCGCGACGGGGATATTATTGACGCCGGCACCGGCCCGCCCCACGGCCTTCAGCGTGTCCGGCAAGACCATATCGTGCATCTTGAAGGAGCGCAGCATAATCGCATCGGGATCACTCACATCGGGTCCGACGAGGAAACGCACCCTATCAAAGCGCACAAGGCCCACCGCCGAGATCTCGTTTAACGTCTGGACCCGAAACATCAGCCGTGCCTCCGCGCAAAATCCGTCATAAAGGCGGTCAGCGCCCGGACCCCTTCTTCTGGCATCGCGTTATAGAGGCTCGCACGCATGCCGCCTACCGACCGGTGCCCCTTCAGTTGCAAGAGACCCCCAGCTCGCGATTCCTTCAAGAAGGATTCATCAAGCTGGGGGTCTTTTAACGTAAAGGGCACGTTCATCCACGAACGGCAGGTAAGCGCGACCGGGCAGCTATAAAATCCACTGGACTGTTCGATGCAGTCGTATAAAAGACGGGCCTTGCGCTCGTTTACCACCGCCATGCCCGACAGCCCGCCCTGGTCGTTTAGCCAGTCGAAGACGAGCCCGGCCATATAGATCGGGAACGTCGGTGGGGTGTTGTACATGGAATCGTTTTTGACATGAATCTGATAATCCAACATCGTCGGCATGCCCGGCAACGCCTGGCCCACCAGATCCTCGCGCACGATGACCACCGTAAGTCCTGAGGGACCGATATTCTTCTGCGCGCCCGCGTAAATCAGACCAAACCGGCTCACATCGATCGGCCGCGACAGGATCGTAGATGACATGTCGGCGACCAACGGCACGCCATGGGTATCGGGGATAAAGGGGAACTCCACGCCGCCTATGGTTTCGTTGGGCGTGTAATGCACATAGGCGGCATCGGCCGAAAGCTTCCAGGTGCTCGCCGCCGGAATGTCCGTAAACTGATGGGACTCGCCGCTCGCCACCACGTTCACGTCACAAAACCGCTTGGCCTCGCTAATCGCCTTTTTGGACCACTCGCCGGTATTGACGTAATCGGCGCGGTGCTTGCCGCGCAGCAAATTGATCGGGACCATCGCGAACTGGAGCGAGGCGCCGCCTTGCAGAAACAAGACCTTATAAGAACTCGGGACCCCTAAGAGCGCACGTAATGACGACTCGGCGTGGGCGGCAATCCCCATGAATTCCTTACCGCGGTGGCTCATCTCCATGACCGACATGCCACTGCCGTGCCATTCCACCAGCTCCTCCTGGGCCTTGCGCAAAACCGCCTGCGGCATGACCGCAGGTCCCGCTCCAAAATTAAAGATCTGCGTCATTGTCCTCATCCGTTGCTGTTGTTTGCGCCTCCGCTCCTACGGGAGCGTCCCCAAGCACCAAAGCCTCCTCGATCTTCTCGAGGCCCACCAATCGTTCATCGGCATCGAGCCCCATCAGCCGTACGCCTTGCGTATTGCGGCTGGTCATGGAGATCTCCTGCGCACGCATGCGGATCAGGCTCCCGGTGTCCGTGATCATCATGACCTCGTCATCCTCCCCGCTCAGCACGGCGCCGACGATCTTGCCGTTGCGCTCGGTGACTTGCATCGATATGACGCCCTGCCCGCCCCGGTTATGGCACGGAAACTCGGCAAACGGGGTGCGCTTGCCAAAGCCATTCTCGGCCGCCGTCAGTACCGCCTGCGCCTGCGCGGCCGGATCGACGATCATCAGAGACACGACCCGCTGACCCGCGCGCAGATTCATGCCGCGTACGCCACGGGCGTTGCGGCCCATCGAACGCACGTCCCGCTCATGGAAGCGAATCGCCTTGCCGGCGTTGCTAAACAACAGAATATCGCTGTCGCCGCTCGCAATACCAGCACCCACGAGTACATCGTCAGAAATCAGATCGATGGCGACGATACCGCTGGTCCGCGGGCGCGAGAAATCCGCCAACGGCGTTTTCTTGACGGTCCCATCGGTGGTCGCCATGAATACCGACTTCCCTTCCTCGAAGGTCGAGAGCGGTAAAATCGTGGTCAGTTTTTCGCCTTCGGCCAGCGGCAGGAAATTGACGATGGGTCGGCCTTGCGCCCCATGCCCAGTCTGCGGCAGCTCATAGACCTTGAGCCAATAGGCCTTACCGCGATTGGAGAAACACAATATGGTGTCGTGGGTATTGGCGACCACCAGACGATCGACGAAGTCCTCTTCGCGCATGCGTGCGCAGCTGCGGCCCTTGCCACCGCGATGTTGCGCCCGGTAATCGGCCAGCGGCTGGGCCTTGACATAACCCGCGTGCGACAAAGTGACCACCACCGTTTCCTGGGCAATCAAGTCCTCGCGGCTTAAATCCAAGCGGCCTGCGTAGATTTCCGTACGACGGGCATCGCCGTACTGGCTCTTGATCGCCAAAAGCTCTTCGCGAATCAGCGCCATGAGGCGGGTATCGCTGCGCAGGATCTCAAACAGCCCCTCGATGCGCCGCAAGATCTCCTGGTACTCGCTATGGATCTTCTCCTGCTCCAGCCCCGTCAGTCGGTGGAGCCTCAAATCCAAGATCGCTTGCGCCTGTACCTCGGTCAAGACGTAGCCATCGTCGGTCATGCCTACGCCCGCTGGCAGCCCCTCTAGGCGCGACGGCGAGGTCGCATCCTTTAGTAGGGCGCCGACCAAACTGGCCGACCAGGGCCGCTCCAACAGGCGCCGGCGCGCGGTCGCCGGATCGGCGGCCGCCTTGATCACGGCGATAATCTCATCGATGTTCTCAAGCGCTACCGCAAGACCCTCCAAGATATGGGCCCGTTCGCGGGATTTGCGCAGTTCATACAAGGTCCGACGAGTCACGACCTCGCGTCTGTGGCTCAAAAAGGCCTTCAAAATCTGCGGGAGATTCATGAGCTTGGGCTGGCCGTCGTCGAGGGCCACCATGTTGATACCAAACACCGTCTGCAAAGACGTCATCTGGTAGAGGTTATTTAAAATAACCTCGGCATTTTCGCCGCGCTTTAACTCGATGACCATACGCATGCCCGACTTGTCCGACTCATCGCGCAACTCGGCGATGCCATCTAAGCGGCTCTCTTTGACCAATTCGGCAATCTTTTCGAGCAACCGCGCCTTATTGACCTGATAGGGGAGCTCGGTGACGATCAGCGCTTGGCGGCGACCTGGCTTCTCTTCCTCGATTTCCACGCGTGACCGTACGTAGATCTTGCCACGCCCGGTCAGGTAGGCATCGCGAATGCCGGCAGACCCATTAATGATCGCGGCGGTCGGAAAATCCGGACCGGGGATATAGGCCATCAAGGCCTCGACCGAGAGGTCCCCGTCTTCGATCAACGCGAGCAAGGCGTCAATCACCTCGGAGAGGTTGTGCGGCGGGATATTGGTCGCCATGCCGACGGCAATACCCGACGAGCCGTTCACCATCAAATTCGGTATGCCGGTAGGAAGGACTAACGGTTCATGCTCTGAACCATCATAGTTCGGCGCGAAATCCACCGTCTCTTTATCGAGATCGGCCAACAGATCGTGCGCGATCCGCGCCATGCGGATTTCCGTGTAACGCATGGCCGCCGGGGCGTCGCCATCGACCGAACCAAAGTTACCCTGCCCATCGATGAGCGGGTAACGCATGGAGAAGGTCTGCGCCATGCGCACGATCGTGTCATAGACCGCCGTGTCGCCATGGGGGTGATATTTACCGATGACGTCACCTACGACGCGCGCCGACTTCTTATAAGGCCGGTTCCACTCGTTGCCCAAGACCTGCATGGCATAGAGCACGCGGCGATGGACGGGCTTTAGACCGTCACGGACATCAGGAAGGGCCCGCCCTACGATGACGCTCATGGCGTAATCGAGGTACGACTGCCGCATCTCCTCTTCCAGATTAACTGGGATAGTTTCTTTGGCGAATTGATCCATCAAATTTAGGCCGCGATTGCGGCCTTGGGACCTCTTATGGGGTGCCTGTAAAGCCGGTCTGTCAGTGTACCACAGAAGCCCCCTCTACCAACAGCGCACGGGCGACCCCAGCCGTTGTCCCGGTGAGGCGATAACGCCCGGAACACCCGGTGGCGGCGTTAAGAATGAGCGGGTCTGGGGGCGCCTGGCGGCGCGGTGGGCGCCGCCAGGCACACGGAAACTACCGGATACTCATAGCCGTTGCCCCCCATCCACCCCCATGCCCCGGACACGGGCCCAAGCCCCCAGAATGGGCCCGGTGGGACGATATCCTGATAGTGTGCGCCACGCGTCGGCTGGAATTCCCGCGGCTCGCGTCACCCGTGGCCCGATAGGTTACGGTTTGCGCAGAGTCGCTTTCGGTTGTGTCCGGCAATTGCTGGCCGGACAATGTGTCCCAAAACGAACCGAGGCGGTGCGGGATCACACGTATCAAGGTAAGGGCGGAAAGCTCCCAAATCGCCTGCGAGACATCGCCATCACCGCCCGGTCAGACCGTGGTAAGCCGTGGTGGTGACCACACTCCTGCGCTCTGGTCGTTGACCCAGGAAACCTCCACTACCGTCGCGTTGTTCCGCCCATCATTGAACAGACCAGCAATACTGCCTATGAAGAAGCGATCAAACTGATTCGCAAGGTGTGCGGGTTAATGAAAGCGCTAAGCCAATCGCGGCAATTCGGAGATTATTTGGCGGAGCTACCAGAAAACGCCACAGTGCTCCGCCTATAACCGCGTAGTGGTTTAGGGGGTGATAAAGTGGCGTCTCATGATGCGGATTCCATGATAACGATGATATCGTAACCCTCATGCCGAACCGCAAAGTCATCTATCGCCTGTATCCCAACGTTGAGCAGGAAGCGCGGTTACAGGAGAGTATGCGCTCCATTAACCGCACCCTCCCCTACCTGGCTTCGCGCTGATATCGTATGGGTCATGGAGAGGTCGATCGGGTGGGCGGGCCAACCGGAGTGGCAACCGTTCTTTCACAGTCAGGATACGGTACGGTCTGGCCCCGGCGCCCCGGGGTGGGGGCGCCGGGGCGGGGTGATGAGGTCAGCGCCGCGGCGTAAAGCGGGGCAACGTCGGGTCGGAGGCCAGATTCATGGGCAGCAGCGCCTCGAGGTCTTCGACGGTGCAAGCCTTGGGGGAGATCGGTGAAGATTCGGCGTAGGTAATGATAGGGCTCGAGGCCCGACGCCTTGCAGGTTTCGATGAGGCCATAGAGGTTGGCGGAGGCCTTCGCGCCGGCCACGGTGTCATGGAAGAGCCAATTCTTTCGACCAAGACAGAAGGGTCGAATCGCGTTCTCGGTCGCATTGTTATCGATCGAGATACGCCCATCGGTGAGATATACGACGAGCTTATCCCATTCGTTCGCAAGATACGTAAGAGCGCGGCCCAAGGCGCTCTGCGGCGGGACGCCGGGGCGGTGGATCTGAAGCTATGCATGGAGCGTGTCCCACAGGGGCTTGGCATGCTGGGCGCGGTATTGCCGGCGGTCTTCGGGCCCCAGATCGCGTGCCTCCTTCTCGATCCGATAGAGTGCCTGGATCTGGACGAGCGCCTCCTCGGCCAGGCCCTTCTTTCTGTGCTTGCCTTGCGATTTGATCACCTCGTCGAATTTCCTCCGGCAATGCGCGAGGCATCCTGCGTGGATGAGCCCTTGGGCACGCACAACCGCTCCGTAACCGGCATACCCGTCGGTTTGCAGGAGGCCCGTGAAGCCTTCGAGCAGGCGCAAGGGCACCTCCTGGGAACGGCTCGGGTCATAGTCAAAGAGGATGATGGGCTGACCGGGCGGTCCGCCCCGTTGCACCCACAGATAGGACTTTGACTCGGCGGCATTGTGGGCCGCATGGCCCATCTTGCCCGGTTCCTTCAGGACCTGCACCGGGGTCTCGTCCATCTGGAGGATGTCGTAGGCCAAGAGCCGGTCACGCAGGAGGTTGATCAAGGGCTGGATCAACTCCGTGCCCACCTGCACCATCCAGCGGGCCAAGGTCGCCCGCGGGAGATCCACCCCGATCCGCGTCAGGATCTGCTCCTGGCGGTAGAGGGGCAAGGCATCCTGGTATTTGGAAACTGCGATATGGGCGAGCAGGCCGGGGCTTGCCAGGGTCTTTGGTAACGGTTGCGGGGGCAGCGGGGCGATCTTCACGCCCGAGGCGTCGTCCTTCCGGACCCCATACTTCAGGCGCACATGGCGCAACACGCGTATGGTGGCCGGCACGATATCGAGCTGCTCGCTCACCTCTTCGCCGATCACCGTCATCGGCTGCCCATCGGGGCCTAAGCGTTCGTCTTCGGGGAGTTCATGGATGATATCCACCCGCGGGAGGGCGGCCGGCAAGGGCTTGCGGTACCCGCGGGCCTTGCGGATGTGGCCTGCCACCACGCGCTCGACTGTCGGCGGCTCTTCAGCGGCGAGGGCCTCCCGTTCGACCTCGACCTCGGCCTCATCAAAGAGCCCCATCTGCGGGCTTGGGCCCTTCTCGCTGCGTGCGCTATAGCGCCGGGCGATCGCGAGGTTCAGTTGTTCCTGCAGGCGCTCGGCATGACGCGTCAAACGCTCGATCGTGGCATCGCGCTCACTGATCGCCTCGTCACGCACGGCGATCTGTATATCCTTCTCCCGGATGAGATCCGCCACGAAACGCTGGATGGATTCGGCGTCTTCAGGAAGCGTCTTGGTGGTCTAATTCATGGCAACCATTATACGATAATCGAAGCGACATTGCACGCAAATAATAGCTATTTTCCTCAAGAAACCCGCTGATACACCAAGGACGGATGCGGCTTCATGAGCGTGATGTCATAGCCCGCGAGCAGCCACTGGAGCTGGTCTTCCGAGAGTGTCAGGACCGCCTCCGAGACCTTGCGCGGCCAGGCAAAGCGCGCCGCCTCCAGGCGCTTGACCCACAGCGCAAAGCCGGTCTGATCCCAGTAGAGGATCTTCACGCGGTCGCGCCTACGGTTCGTGAAGACAAAGAGGGCGCCGGTCAAAGGCGACAAAGCCATCTCTTGCTCCACGCGGGCGGCGAGCCCATCGATCCCCACCCGGAAGTCTATGGGCTCGCGGTGTAGGTAGACGGCCAGCGGCTCTATGAATAGGCGCATGGGAATCAGGCCTCCAGGGCCATAAGGAGGGCGGCCACCCACGCCGGGGACACCGCAGATGACAACGTCATCGTGGCCTGGCCGACCATGAGCGTGACCGTATCGCCTACGCAGTGGGGGCCGCCTGGCTTGGGGCCGACCGGTGCTGGCAGGCCCCGGGGTGTGATCGCCACCGGCACGAAGGCCGCGGGAGGTGCGACACGCTTTACCTCTCGCCCCCTGCGGCTCGCCGAACGCTCGCGGAGTTCCAGGCTGCGCCGATAAAAGTACGTCAACCGTAGTCCATGCCGGGCGCAGAAGTCGCGCGCGCTCTCTGCGCTTGCCTCGTACTCGGCAAAGAGCTCTCGCCAAGCCTCATTACTGCGGATCTTCGCCATCCATCCGTCTCCATCAATGTGATGGGCGGGAAGCGTAACGGGATCAGGGCAACTGCGGCAGGGTGGGGTCTATGGAGCGCTTACACAGGAGATGCTGGGGCTGCATCAGCGGTTGTATAACACGGCGCTGGAAGAGCGCATCCGGGTGTATACGGAAACCAAGAAGGGAGTGTCGTTTGCGGCCCAATGCCGACACCTCACCCTTTGGCGC
>Ga0307375_10001403_pt1 | contig 26486 bp, 28 predicted proteins | sample TR1MG_FD_202531 | JGI IMG/M metagenome (GOLD analysis project Ga0307375, IMG submission 202531) | Soil microbial communities from Risofladan, Vaasa, Finland - TR-1 | ecosystem: Environmental > Terrestrial > Soil > Coastal area > Acid sulfate soil | place: Finland: Risofladan, Vaasa | collected...
CAAGTCCACCGAATCCAGTCTGGGAAACTGCTGACGCCACTCCTGCACGTGCGCTACATACACCTTATACCGTTCCAGGAAGTTCGACGAACCCAGGTGCACCAGCACCGCACCCGCCGGGTCGGCCACCGTCACTTTTACATCTTCCGGATCGCTCAGGTTGACCTCGCTCAGGTTCTTCGTGTAATTCAATCCACCCGAATCCAGCGCGTCCACCAGTTTCATATAGATATGCATCCGCGCTGCCCGAACCGACAACGGGTCCGTTTCCTGCATCCCTACAATCACCGGAAACGAATAATTCGAGCGTTCCCCCGGAGCCTCGTTCATCACCACGCCGCTCGCGTCAATCAGCTCTATCTTCGATCCCAGTTGCACGAACGCCACCGGCGTCCGCTCCTTCAATTCGATCTTGATCCGGTTCGGCAGCAGCCTCATCACCGTCGCCGATTCCACCCACGGAATCTCTTCCAGTTGTTGCTTTCTTTCTTCCAGCGGCACAAAGAAAATATTCCGGCTGATGTCGGGCGACATGATGTGCATCACCTGGTCGCGGCTCACGTGCTGTCCGCCCACAACTTCAATGTTGTCGCTGGACTCTATCCGGAACCGCTCTGACCTCGTGCCGTACTCATACGCTCCAAACACCATCAAGCCTAGTGCGCCGGCAATTGTCACCACCACCAGCGCCCACCGCATCCGCGTCGCCGTCTTCTTCGGCAATGCACTCCGCCGCACTTGCACGCGCTTCTGCGCCCGCAGAAACGGTGACTGCTCCTCTATGTCCAGGTCGAGCATTCCCGAATCCAGCGGAGGCAGTTCTGTCTCGTCGATGTCCTTCCGGGCAGACGACTGCCTCGCGTCGTTCTTCCCTGAACGGTAGAACGGCTGCGCGTCATCTTCGGGCGTCGGTGGACCTTGGTTGCGAGCCATGGAATCGATATTTTGACCATCCGGCGCGGCCACGTTCCGTCGAAACTCCGCTCCGCTGCCGGAATTGCGATCAGCCACTCGCCATTTCGCCTCACGGCCTGCAAGTGACACTAAAATCGCAGTGTTAGCCCAATAAAACCGCTTTTGAGGAAGCAGTGAAAACGCGAGGTTTGGCGGGCCTTGGTGTGCACGATGAGAGAAGAATAAGCGAATTAGGGGGTGAGTGTCCATACTTTTCTGGACACCTTTAGGGACACCCAAACACCCGTGGGGTGATGGGGGTCACGGCAATGCTCAGAGTTATGTGCAACAGGGGAGGGGGTAGGGGTTGTATAGCTCAGGGTGAAGCAGTGGCGCGTGTGGGGCAGGTGGCCTTGAAGGAGTGCGTTGCGTGCTCAGGCGCGGCAGGGCTGGCCCCCGGCCAGCCCTGCCGATGCTGTCGCCGTGCACGCCCGCACGGGACAAGGCCACCTGCCGGACGCGCCACGAGCCACCGCCGCGCCGTTGCCTTTGGTGTTGCCGTTGCCTTTCCAGCTACCCTTTCCCAACCTACTCCCCCACTCCGCCTTCTCGAACCCGGCAACACGCTAGACATGCAATCGGCCACAACACGCCCCCGGATGATCAAGGGCGTGTTGGGGCCGACGTCGGCGCGGGCGAGTGGCACCCGTTGTTTGGGTGCCCGAGTCCCGCGCCTTATGGCAGTGTCCCGGACAGATGAGCATGGGGGACGGCGACGATGGGCTGTGCACGGCTGGCCCGCTGTTGGCCAGACGCGCACAAATAGAACGGGTGGGCCACGGCGCGAGTGGCGGTATGACGCGGGCGCGACGCAATGAGGCCGCGAGTGTGAGTGAAGCCGGTTGGTTCTGCGGGCCGCAGCTTGCGACAGGCCGCGCTTTTCGGACTGGCGCAAGACCGACCCGCAGAACCCGCGCCCGCATCCTTTCGCCCGTCATTCGACGCCACACGCGCGCATCGTGCGAGCAGTGCAGCAGCGGAGGGCAGCAGGGCACGTGACATGGTGCTTTTCCATGGCGCGTGACCTGCCGCCCGCAGCGGGCCTCCGAGACGCCTTAGCGAAGCGTCCAGACAAGACAAAGCCGGAGCAAGGCGAGAAGCAACCTTGCTCCGGCAATGACCCGCGCAACTACGCAGAGTCACCATGAGGCGTAGCAAACAGCGCACCCTCAGGCGCGGGTGATTCAGCCACAGCGGGGGCCGGGAGCAAGTCTAGCACCCGGCGCAAGGCCGCAACGTCGGCCTCTGCTTTGGCCAGCAACAGCGTGACGGCAATCCGAGGATCGTTCATCGGCGAGCAGCCTTTCTCCGCACGGACGTGCGGCGTGAATAGCGAGCGTGGAGGGCAGAGAGCGTGCCCCGAAGAGACTGCATGCACCAAGCCTTTTGCTGGAGCAGAGCAGTACGGGTTGCGGAATCTCCGTCGAGCAAGCGTAGCTCCGAGTTCAAAGCCCGGAGCGTTGCAAGATCATCGTGCAGAGCTTCCCGCAGGTTGCGAAGTGGAGCTTGAGAAGTGGACACCTAGCGAATCCTCCGTTCAGGTTGTGGGGGTTTACGACGTGGCGACGGAGCGGCTTTCTTGAAACTGCCCATCGCAATTTGAAGCCCGTAGAGAATCGTATTTATCTCATCGGGGTACTGCCGCAGTTCCCCGCGCAGATGAGCGTTCACCGCATCACGTGCGGCGCGGCGCACGTCATCCGGCGTGTCGAGTTCAGGCAGTTGGAAGTCGCGCATGGTTCCTTTCGGGGAACGGCAAACGGCCAACACTTGCGAGTTCGTCGCGGGCGTCAGCCTCAGCCTTCCACCGGGGAAGACCCGCTTCGAATTCCTTGATTGCCGCACGTTCGTTATATTCATAAGTATCAATCATTGGATGACCGGAGCAGCCGCAGAAGGAGAAGCAACAGCATTGCGGCGAGCAGTGGAGGCGCGAAGCGAATCGCGAAGGCGATCAGCGTTCACACGGTTGGCGAGATAGCCAGCGGTTGTACTGACACTGGAGTGTCCAAGAACAGCTTGGCATTGCCGCAAGTCATGAGTGGCAGACCAGATGGCCTCAGCAGCAGACCGGCGCAAGTCGTGAATGTGCAGGTCACGAGTGACCCCCGCACGCTTAAGCAAACCCTTCCATCGTGCCCACATGTAGCCAGAGCGACGATAGTGCTTGCGAGTGAGCAATTGCATGATGGGGGTGGACGGGTCAGCGTCAGGCGGAAGTGTCCGCAGAATGGCGAGCAAGTCCGCAGTGAGTGGGAGAGTGTGCACCTTGTCCCCCTTGGTGGGAAAGGTGATGGAGTTGGTTTCAACGTCCCAATGTTTCAGGGCGAGGAGAGAGGCCGACCGATGGCGAAGGCCAAGGTCAGCGCAGAGATGGATAAAGAACTTCATCGGAAGGTCAGCGAACGACAGCAGCCGCGCACGCTCTTCGTCCGTGGCCGTGGTGAGGCGCGGCAACGGTGAAGGCAGCTTAGGCAAGCAGTCAGAGAGGCCCGAGCGGATATGACCGTAGACCTCCAGATGCCGGACGATCCGCCGAAGAGCAGCGCGTACAACGTAAGCAGTGGTACGCGACCGAGTGTCCCGGAACGATAAGACCAACTCGACAAGGACACCGGGAGTCAGAGAGGACACCGGCAAATAACCAGCGGCAGCTATGAGGGCGTGACCCGCCGCTTTGATGTGTTGGTCACGTGGCCGCGCTTCGAGATAGCCCGTGACCGCTTGCGCGACGGTAAGAGGGTGGGCCGCACTTTTTTTGACTCGCCTATCTGCTCTTGCATCTGTCGTTGATAGCTGCGAGCAGCCTTGCGAGTGGGGAAAGCCTTGCGATGACGGACACCAGCGGAGTCTCGCCAATCGGCATAGTAGGAACCGCCTTTGGTTAACATGATGGTCACTTCCTTGGACACCAGAAATTTCATGCACACTGGAAAGCCGCGCCAGTCGCGGAGAACGGCAGGGCACGAAGGTGTTAAAAATAGACAGCCCAATAAAACCGCTTTTGACGGGATTGCGCAGGTTGATTTTTGGTGGGAATTTGCTAGGTAATATGTCGCTTACGGAAGCGACGCGCCGTGTCCGATTCCCGGCAATGGTGGCAGTTCGGATGGCCTCTCCAGTTGTTCCGGAACCATCACGTTCTGACGCTTCAACTGATCCTGCACTTGCAGCAGGGCTATCCGAACTTGCTCATGATAGTTTGCGCGCTGAATAGCGCTTTCGCGCCGCAGGGCTTCCATCTCGTGCGCTGCAATCCACTTCTGGCTCGGAAACTCGTATCTAAGCAACCGCAGCCTGTCGGGACTCGCAACTGTCGCCGGCCCCTCTGCAACGCTGGCCACCGCCACCGAAGGCTTCGCTGCTATCTTCTGCGACTTTGTCACACTGCTGTTTGCCGGCGCCTTTGTTGCCTCAACCGTTTGGGATTCCGCGTCCGCGCTCTTACGCGCTTCCTGTGCGTCTCGCTCCTCGGCTGCCCGGCTCACCAGTTGGAACCCGCCCTGCACATCTCCCATCGCCATCTGCATTTGCCCGGCGAAGTACAGCACGTCCGGGTCGTGACTGGCGGCCTGGTATGCGGTCGCTCCTCCCAGCAGCAGGCTCACACTAATCGCTGCGCCAAGGAATATCCGTCGAATTTTGCTACGTTCGGTCATTTGGTTCGTTCAATCAGGGCTGCTATTGAGACGAACCATCTTGCGAATCGTTAGTTGTGTTCCCAAAGAAATTTTGCGGAGTTCCGTTCAGCTTTCCTTCAGAAAGCACAGCCTTTCCCGGAAAATCCACCCTATTCGCGCTGCTTGAGCACTTCCACAATCTGCGGACCCAGTTGCGAAACGTTCCCTGCTCCCAACGTCAGGATCATGTCGCCCGCCTTCGCCGTTGCCACCACTGTCTCCATTGCTGCCGCAAACGACGCTGCAAATTCCGCCGGCCTGCCATCCGCGCAATGGATTTTCTGTGCCAAGCTCAATCCCGTCACTCCCGCGATCGGTTGCTCGCTCGCCGCATAAATGTCCAGCACCAGCACCGAGTCCGCCTCACGGAAGGCTTCTGCAAATTCATCCATCAGCAGGTAGGTTCGCGTGTAGCGGTGCGGCTGGAAGATCACGTGAATCTTTCCATTCGGATTGCTCTGCCGCGCCGCCTCCAGCGTCGCCCGTATCTCCGTCGGATGATGTCCGTAGTCGTCGATCACCCTGACGCCGCCCGCTTCGCCCTTCAGTTGGAACCGCCGGTCCACTCCTCGGAATTGCTTTAACCCCTGCCGAATTTTCTCCGCGTCAAGATCCAGTCCAATTCCCACCGCAATTGCCGCCGTCGCGTTCAGTACGTTGTGCGCTCCCGGCACGTGCACCTCGAATACTCCCAAGTCGCGTCCGCCAAACTCCACCGAGAACCGGCTTGTGATCGTTCCCTGCTGCACCTCACCGTTGACCTCTCGCACTCGGAAGTCCGAACCCGCCGTGCGGCCATATGTCACCACGCGACGCTGCACCCGCGGTAGAATCGCCCGCAGCGCCTCGTTGTCGTTGCAGCAGACCACCATGCCATAGAATGGCACGCGGTCCATGAACTCCACGAATGTCCGCTCCACGTCCGCCATGTCGGCATAACAATCCATGTGTTCGCGGTCGATATTCGTCACCACCGAAAGGATCGGTGACAGCTTCAGGAACGACCGGTCGCTCTCGTCTGCCTCCGCCACCAGGTATTGCGACGTCCCCAGTCGCGCATTCGATCCCATCGAATCCACGCGGCCGCCGACGACCACCGTCGGATCAAGTCCTCCCGCCGCCAGCACTGCCGCCACCATGCTCGTCGTCGTTGTCTTGCCGTGCATCCCTGCGATTGCGATCCCGTACTTCAGCCGCATCAACTCGGAAAGCATCTCCGCCCGTTGAATCACCGGCAGTTTCAGCCGCGCCGCCTCTGCCACCTCGGGGTTCTCTTTGCGGATCGCCGAACTTGTCACCACCACGTCGGCGCCTCTCACGTTCTCCGCGCGATGTCCTTCGAACACCTCCGCCCCCAGCCGCGACAGCCGCTCCGTCACCGCCGAATACTTCAGGTCGGAACCGGAAACCTTATACCCAAGTGTCAGCAGCACCTCGGCGATACCGCTCATGCCGATGCCGCCAATCCCTACGAAATGTATGCGTTGAATTTTTGCGAACATAATGAAGAAATGATTGTACCCGCCGCCTCTTATTCCTGCCTTGATCCCCCGGCAGTGAGGTCTGCCTCTGCTCAGCAGCTTTCCCTAATACCTAGTACCTAACGCCTAATACCCACTTCTCTCGCCATCTTCGCCACGTGTTCCGCCGCATCCGGATGCGCCAGCTTTCTCGCCGCTGCGCCCATGCTCTGCGCTTTTGCCCGGTCCGTCAGCAGTCCAGCGACTGTCCTCACGAAGCGCTCCGGCGTCAGCTCCCACTCCGGAATCAGCATCCCGGCCTGCTGGTTTGCCAGGTTCTCTGCATTGCGCCGCTGATGGTCGTCCGCCGACGTCGGCAGTGGCACGAACACCGCGCACTTTCCCGCCGCCGCGATTTCCGCCACCGTGCTTGCCCCTGACCGGCACATGATCACATCCGCCTGCGCGAACGCCGCAGGCATGTCGTCGATAAACGCCGACACGTTTGATGAGATTGACGAATGTAGATATTTATCTCTCACCTGCACGTATTCTTTTTGTCCTGTCTGATGGATCACGTGGATTCCCGGAACATGTTCCGCCAGCATTGCCAGCGAGTCGCACACCACTCTATTCAGCGCGTGCGACCCCTGGCTCCCGCCGAACACCAGCAGCGTCGGCTTCGAATCCGCCGGTCTTGCGCCCACCCGGAAGAACGCCTCGCGCACCGGCACGCCTGTTACCTCGTACCGCGGAAACCACTTTCCCGTCTCCTTGAAGTGCACCGCCGCCACTTTTGCCTTGCGTGCAATCATCCGGTTTGCGAAGCCCGGCACCACGTTCGGTTCGAATACCACCAGCGGCACTCCCTTTAGTACCGCCGCAATCGACACCGGCCCCGATGCATATCCGCCCACGCTGATCACTACATCCGGCTTGAATTCTTTCAGGAATCGCATCCCCGTCCACACTGCGCGCGGCAGGTTGAAGACCGTCTTCAGCCGCGTTATCAGGCTCACGCGATTCAGCGCTCCGATTTCGATCAGCTTCAGTTCGTAGCCCGCCGCCGGCACCAGTCGCGTTTCGATACCGCGTGACGTTCCCACGAATACAACTTCCGCCTCGTAGAGTCGCTTGAGTTGTTGTGCAATGGCCAGCGCCGGAATGACGTGGCCGCCCGTTCCTCCGCCTGCAAGTATGGCGCGCATTAGTAGTCCGTTTGTTGTGTGATATTGAGCAGCACGCCGACCGTCGCCAGCGTTACGAACAGCGATGATCCGCCGTAACTGATGAACGGCAGCGGAATTCCTTTTGTCGGAAGCAGTCCGAGCACCACGCTGACATTGAAAAACGCCTGGATGCCGACCATCGACGTGATTCCCACCGCCAGGAACCGCGCAAAATTATCGCGTGTCGCCATCGCCACTTTCAGTCCGCGATAACAGAAGAACGCGAACATCGCCACGATCACCACGCAGCCGATCAGTCCCCACTCTTCGCCAATCACCGCGAAGATGAAGTCCGTCTGCGGTTCGGGCAGGTAGAAAAGCTTTTGCTTTCCTTCCATCAGGCCCACGCCCATCACGCCCCCGGTGCCCACCGCGATCATCGACTGAATGATGTGGAAGCCGCTCCCCAACGGGTCGGCGTACGGGTTCAGGAATGCCAGGATGCGCTTGAATCTCCAGGCCGTGCGAAATATCAGGAAGTAAAGTGGCACTATCGACGCCAGCAGCCCATAGCCGATGTATTTCAGTTCCATTCCCGCCGAGAGCATCACTGCCGCCGTAATCGCGCAACACGCCATCGCCGTTCCCAGGTCTGGTTGTTTCACAATCAGCAGCGTAAACACCAGTGTCGGCAACAACGCAGGCAACAGCGTATGCCGCCAGTCTTTTATCAGCTTTGTCCTGCTTTCGAGAAAAAATGCCAGGAAAAGAATGATGGCCGGCTTTGCCAGTTCCGAGGGCTGGAACGACAGGCCCCACAGCCTGATCCACCGGTGCGTGTTATGCGAGCGGTCCAGGAAGAAAACGGCCACCAGCAGGGCCGACGTCACTGCCAGGAACGAAAACACCACTGTCGGACTTTTATATTTACGATAGTCGATGTTCATTGCAACGAACATCGCCAGCAGTCCCGCGACTGCCCACGCAAGCTGCCGTTCGACAAAGTGGTACGGTGTGCCGTAGAGCTGGTTCGCCACCACCGCCGACGCGCTGAACACCATGATCAGGCCGATGAACACAAGGATCAGCGTTACGCCGAACAACCACCTGTCCACCGATACCCGTTTAGCCACTCTTCTTCTCCCGGGTCACGCGTCTCCGCAGCAGCACTCCCATTGCTATCGCCGAGAGCACCGCCAGTGAGCCCACTGCCAGGATCACCACGAACTTCCAGCCGCTCTCCGAATGCACGCCTACGCCCAGCGGAAGTTGCCGTATCTTCCAGACCGTAAACGCTGAGTACGCAACCAGCACGGCAAAGACCGCGAACCCTATTCCGCGCCGCCACCTGCTCAGCGCCAGTCCCGCCACCGTCAGCAGCGCAAACGCCGCCATCATCCAGCTCAACTCCGGCGGCTTCACCGTTCCGGCATCCAATATCGCGCATACGACGCTCACTGCTTGTCTCCACTCTTCTGGGCAACTTGCAACCGTGCCAGTTGCTGCACTGCTTCTTTAAACGCCTTACCGCGCTGCTCGTAATTTTCGAACTGGTCGAAGCTCGCGCATGCCGGGGCCAGCAGCACAACGTCGCCCGCAGCGGCCATCTCCGCCGCCTTACGCACTGCGTTCTCCAGCGTGTGTGCGCGCGTGATCGCTGTCGCGCCTGTGACTTGCGACTCGATCTTTTCTGCCGCCGCGCCAATCGTGTACACCCGCTTCACGCGCTCTCGCAGCAGTTCCTGCAACACGCTGTAATCGCTCCCCTTGTCCTTGCCGCCGAGGATCACGTGAATATTTCCGTCGAACGATTCCAGCGCCTTGATCGTGGCATCCACGTTCGTCGCCTTCGAATCGTTGTAATACTCCACTCCGTTCAGCGTCGCCACGTACTCCAGCCTGTGCTCCACTGCCTTGAATTCGCGCACTGCCCGGCGAATCTTTTCCGGCTCCACGCCTGCCAGTGCGCCAATCGCCACCGCCGCCAGCGCGTTCTCCACGTTGTGCGCGCCCTTCAGCTTGATCTCGCTCACCGGCATGATCTCGCGCTCGCCGTTCGTGTCGCGAAAGATGATCTTCCCGTCACGCACGAACGTTCCCACGCTCACTTCTTTCCTGCGGCTGAACCAGTACACCTTCGGCCGGATTCCCGCGGACATCTTCACCGTCACTTCGTCGTCCGCGTTCAGCACCGCCAGGTCGTCTTCCGTCTGGTTTTCGAAAATCCGGGCCTTCGACGCAATATAGTTATCCATCGATCCATGTCGATCCAGGTGATCCGGTGTCACGTTCAACACCGACGAAATCTTCGGACGGAATGTCTCCACGGTTTCCAGTTGGAAACTCGAAATCTCCAGCACCACCCACGTCTCCGGCGACGATTGCTCCACGAATGTGATCGCCGGCGTGCCGATGTTTCCGCCCACCAGCGTCCGTTGCCCGCCTGACGCGATAATTTCGCCCGTCAGCGTCGTCGTAGTCGTCTTGCCGTTTGACCCCGTAATCGCCACGATGTTCCCGGTCAGGAAACACGCCGCCAGTTCGATCTCGCCGATCACCGCCACTCCCAGCCGCCGTGCCTGTTGCAGTGGAGGCACGTCGTAAGGCACGCCCGGACTCACCACGATCAGGTCCTGATCATGAAACGTCCGTTCTCCGTGCTTGCCGGTTTCAACTACGATTCCCTTGTCCAGCAACGCCGGAATTTCGTCGCGCAACTGCTCCTGCGACTTTGCATCCGACACCGTCACACGTGCTCCCAACGATTGCAGGAATAGTGCGGACGCCACGCCCGACTTCCCCAGTCCGACCACCAGAACGCGTTTCCCTTTGACTTCCATTTCGATCCTTTTGGAATCCGTCGCGCCCATTCTCCCACGGATTCTTCGTGCGTTACCGCAACTTCAGCGTCGTGAGTGCAAACAATGCAAACACCAGCGAGGCGATCCAGAACCGCACGATCACCTTCGATTCCGACCATCCCAGCAGCTCAAAATGATGATGCAGCGGAGCCATCTTGAAGATCCGCTTCTGCCGCAGCTTGTACGAGCCCACTTGCAGGATCACCGACAGCGCCTCGATCACGAACACTCCGCCGATGAATGGCAGCAGTAGTTCCTGTTTGATGATGACCGCCACCGTTCCTATCGCACCACCCAGCGCCAGCGATCCCACGTCGCCCATGAACACTTCCGCCGGGTGCGCGTTGTACCACAGGAATCCGATCGCCGCGCCGACCATTGCTCCGCAGAAGATCGTCAACTCTCCCACCTGCGGCATCCGCGACAGCTCCAAGTAATCGGCGAACACCGCGTGACCGCTCACATACGTCAATATCGTCAGCGCTCCCGCTGCAATCACCGTGCATCCAATCGCCAACCCGTCCAGCCCGTCCGTAAGGTTCACTGCGTTGCTCGAACCCACCAGGATGAAGCATACGAACGCGATGAACGGCAGGAACGCGATTGGCCACAGATGCGGCTCCCGCATCAGCGACGTAATAATAAGGTCCGGCTGAAATTTTTTGAAGAACGGAACCACCAGGTGCGTCGAGTACTCGCCCTTGGCTTGCAGCAGAATCAGCGTCACCGCCACCAGCACGCTGCAAATGATCTGCAGCGCCATCTTCGTCTTGCCCGTCAGCCCCAGGTTCTGCCGGTGCACGACCTTTAGATAGTCATCCGCAAATCCAATCGCGCCAAAGCCTATCGTCGCCAGCACCGCCAGCCACACGAACTTGTTCGAAAGGTCTGCCCACAACAGTGTCGGCACCACGATGGCGATCACGATCAGGATGCCGCCCATCGTCGGCGTCCCGGCTTTTTTCTGATGCGCCTTCGGTCCCTCTTCGCGGATGTACTGCCCTATCTGGAATTCGCGCAGCCGCCGCACCACAGCCGGGCCAATGATCAGTCCCATGAAGAGTGCCGTCAGGCTTGCGAACGCCGTCCGAAAAGTCAGGTAGCGAAAGATTCGGAACGGGCCGAGGCCAAAATGCCGGAATATCTGTTCGTAAAGAAGCCAGTAGAGCAATCCATTCTCCGTGCGCACTGCGCCCGCGTCGCGGGCATTCTCGATAACCTTTCACCGCTTGCGGCGCAATTTTTATCCGCGCCGTGCCTTCAGAACTTCCAGCGCCTTCTCCAGGCGCACTCCGCGCGAAGCCTTCATCAGCACCGCATCGCCCTCGCGCAACTGCTGCGCCAGCCATTCGCCGGCTTCCTCGGGGCTCTTTACAAATTCTGCGTTCGCTCCGCCCGCCTTCGCGCCATCCACAATCGCTTCGCCGTTGCCGCGTACTCCCAGCACAAAATCCACTCCGCGCTTCGCCATGTACGCGCCACACTCGCGATGCAGTTCCGGGGCCGTTGCTCCCAACTCCAGCATCTCGCCCGCGACAATGATGTGCCTCTTCGCCTCAATCGACATCAACGCATCCACCAGCGCATGCAGGGCCTTCGGATTCGAATTGTAACAATCGTTCAGGATCGTCGCGCCGTTCACGTGCAAAACTTCGCCGCGTTTTTCCACCGTCGCCAGCGAGGCCAGGCTTTCGGCTGCCGCCGTCGGTTTCACGCCTTCTTCCACCGCCACCGCCACCGCCGCCAGAGCGTTTAAAACGTTGTGCGTGCCAATCAGTTGTAGCCTCGCATACTCGTGGAATCCCGGCCCCACGATTTCGAACTCTGTGCCTTCCGTTCCCAGCGTCTTGATGTTTTCCGCTCTTACGTCCGCCGGCTTCTGGATTCCGAATGTCACAACTTTTCCCTTGAAGTCGCGCCCGAACTGCGACACATATTCGTCGTCTGCGTTCAGCACCGCCACTCCGCCCACCGGCAACGACTCAATCAGTTCGTACTTCGCGCGAGCAATTCCCGCGATTGACTCGAAGAACTCCAGGTGCACTGGCGCCACGTTCGTCACCACGCCAACGTCCGGACGCGCCAGCGCCGCCAGCGCCGTAATTTCTCCCGCGTGCGACATCCCCATTTCGATCACCGCCATGTCGTGCTCCGGCTCCAGCCGCAACAATTGCAGCGGCATTCCGAAATGGTTATTCAGGTTTCCCACCGACTTCAGCACGCGATGTTGCTCGCTCAGCACGTGCGCAACGCACTCTTTCGTCGTCGTCTTTCCCGCCGACCCTGTAATCCCAACCACTCTCTTGCCCCACAACCGCCGCACCGCCGCGCCCAGCGATTGCAGCGCATGCAGCGTGTCCTCCACCGCGATCAGCCGCGTCTTGCAACTGTAGCGCGCCATCTCTTCGCTCTTGATGATGGCGCCCACCGCGCCCGCCGCCAGTGCGGTTTCTACAAAGTCGTGTCCATCCAGCCGCTCGCCCTTCACCGCGATAAACAGGTCGCCGTGCGTGATCGTTCGCGAGTCGATCGAGTACCCCGTGGCCACTGCCGCCGGATCGAACTCCCCGATCCCGCGCACGAATTCGGCAATTCTCGAAAGCGGCAGCTTCATGCTTCTGTCCCTTTCTCGTACCCCAGTTTCTTCAACTCTTCCCGCGCCACTTCGAAATCGTCGAACGGAAACACTCCTGCGCGCGTCGTCTGCGTCTTCTCGTGACCCTTACCCGCGATCAGCACCATGTCTCCAGCACTCGCCTCGTCCAGTGCCAGCGCAATCGCTTTTCTCCGGTCGGGCTCCATCACGTACTTCGCTCCCGATCGCTGCAATCCCGGCATTGAGTCGTTAATGATCGCCAACGGATCTTCGCTGCGAGGATTGTCTGTCGTCACGATCACAAAATCGCTTCCTCGTCCCGCCGCCTCTCCCATCAGCGGCCTCTTCGCCCGGTCGCGATCTCCTCCGCATCCGAACACCGTAATCACCCGGCCGTTATTGCCAGCTCTCGACACGAACTCTCTTGCCAGCCGTGTCAGGTTTTTCAGTGCGTCATCCGTGTGCGCGTAATCCACCACCACCGCAAACGGCTGTCCCTCGTCCACTTTCTCGAACCGCCCTGGCACGCGTCGCATTCCCTCAATGCCCTTCGCAATTTCCTCCGCCTTGCACTCGCGCGCATAGGCCGCCGCGCACGCCGCCAGCACGTTATAAACGTTCACCCGCCCAATCAGCGGCGAGAACAATGGAATCGTTCCGCTCGGCGTTACCAGGTCGAACCGGTTTCCGCCCGGATTCATCTCCAGCTTGTCCGTATGGAAATCTCCCGCCTCAATTCCATACGTGAAAACTTCCGCGCTCTTCGACTTTGAAAATTTCGCCAGCTCGCGCCCATACTCATCGTCCGCGTTCAACACCGCGCACCGCGGCGGCTCTGTTCCGCAACCCGCGAACAGTATCTTTTTGGATGCGAAGTAATTCTCCATCGTCTTGTGGTAATCCAGGTGGTCGCGCGTAAGGTTTGTAAAGATTGCCACGTCAAACGGCACGCCGAACACTCTCTGCTGTTCCAGCGCGTGCGACGAAACCTCCATCACCGCCTCTGTCGCACCCAGTCCAATCGCCTTGGCAAAAATCTGGTTCAGCTCCAGTGCCTCCGGAGTCGTGTGCGGAGCCGCCAGCGTCTGATTCGGCAAGTGGTACTCCACCGTTCCCACCAGCGCATTCTTTCGCTTCGCCCTCTGCAGAATCGCCTCGACAATAAATGTTGTCGTTGTCTTCCCGTTCGTCCCCGTCACGCCCGTGACGCGCAACCGCTCCGCCGGTTTCTTATAAAAATTCGCACTCAATCTCGCCAGTGCTCTTCGTCCGTGCTGCACCACGGCCCACGCCACGTTCGGACGCATCGCCTGTTCCAGCGAGTCCGTGACTATCGCTGTTACGCCTTTTTCGATCGCCTGGTCGATGTACTTGTTTCCGTCCGTCGTCTCTCCCCGCATTGCGACGAACGCGTACCCGCGCCCTATGCGCCGTGAATCGTAGTCGAGCCCGTTGATCGGTGCGTTACCTTGCCGCGACAGGACTTCCGCCCCGTCGAGCAATTCTTCAAAGTCCATTGTCTCGGAACCTTATGACGCAGTTCTTACTTCCCTGCGCGACAGATGATTATGCCACTGGAGCCTTGTCTCTCGCCGGAATGCTCTAGCCCGAGAGGCTACTTTTGGAATGCACGCCTCGTTGTTACCCTTTGCGCCTTATCGTGCGAACTTCACTGCGACTTTCGATCCTTCGGGCAGTCGCGTACCCGCAGCCGGAGACTGATCGCGCGCCACGCCGCTGCCTATCACTTGTAGTTCGAACCCCGCCTGCTCCGCCGTTTGCACTGCCTGCCGCAACGACTGCCCAATAAACGACGGCACTACTTGCCCGCCGCCCACCTCCAGCACAACCGAACCATTCCCGTGTGGCGGCATTTTCCTCTCCGGAGCCTCCAGCGCTGTACCTTGCGGTGCCTTCTGCTGCTCCGTGCGGTCGGCGCTCTTGAGGTTTGCCGTCGTCGCTTCCGCGTGCCCACTGCCATACGCCGCCGGCACGCTCGTTGCCGTCCCCGTGTCGCCAAAATCCGCCATCTCCCCCGGTTGGTGCGGAGATGCTTCATCCACGTCCGTCTGCCGCGCTTCCGCGCGCAACAGTTGCCGGTAGTAGTCGTTCTTTGGCTCCACGTCATGCGGTACGTCCAGGTACGCCAGTACCTGCTGTGCAATCCTTTTCCAGATCGGCGCGCAAACCTGTCCGCCCTGGTGCAATCCCTTCGGAGAGTCCAATATCACCGCAATCGTGATTGCCGGGGTATTCACCGGCGCAAATCCCACGAAGCTCGCGATGTAATTCGTTTTCGAATACAGGTGCGTCCTCGGATCGACCTTCTGTGCCGTACCCGTTTTTCCCGCCGACGTGTATCCGTCCAGAATTGCCCTCCGCGCCGTGCCTTCCAGCACCACTTGCTCCATGAAGTGCTTCATGATCGCCGCCGTCATCGGCGAAACGATTCTGTGCTGCCCTTGCGGCCGGAACACCACCTGCTGATATCCCCGCGACGGCTCCGTCACTCCCGCCACAATCCGCGGTGCGTTGTAAACACCGTCATTTGCAATCGTCGATACCGCCGACACGATCTGCAACGGCGTCACGCCCACTTCTTGCCCGATCGACATCGCCCCGATCGACGATCCCGACCAGCGATTCGGCGGCTTTATCAGCCCTCGCGTCTCCCCCGGCAGTTCAATTCCCGTCTTCTGTCCAAATCCATATTCGCGAATGTACTTGTACAACCGCTCCGGTCCCAGCCGCATTCCAATCTTCACCGCGCTCACATCGCTCGATTTCGCAAACGCCTCGTCCAGCGGCACCAGCCCAATCGATTCCGCGTCGCCGATTTTGATGCCACCCACTCGTATGTATCCCGGCGCGCACTGCATCATCTCGTTCGGATTCGCCAGGTGCTCTTCGAACGCCGCCGAGTATGTCACCGTCTTGAAGACTGATCCCGGCTCGTAGATGTCGCTCACCGCATGGTCCTTCAGCGTCTCCGGCGTAATTTCTTTTGCAATATTCGGATTGAATGTGGGCCGGTTCACCAGCGCCAGGATTTCGCCCGTCCGCGGATTTTGTACCACCACTGTTCCTGCAATCGCTTTTGTCTCTTCGATCCCCCGGTCCAGCTCTTTTTCCGCGATGTACTGGATCTTTTCGTCGATCGTCAGCACCACGTTTTCGCCCGGGTCCGGCCGTTTCTCCACTCGCCCGAACCACTTTCTCCGGGCGTCCATCGTGATCAGCATCTTGCCTGGCTTGCCGGCCAGGTCCTTGTTGTATTGCAGCTCGATTCCCGCCAGGCCTTCGTCGTCCAGCCCCACGTACCCCAGCACCTGCGCCGCCAGCTCTCGTTTCGGATAAAACCGCTTCGGTTCTTTCTGGAAGTAGATGCCGCGTAGATTCAGCGCCTTGATCCGCGCCGCTTTATCGGCATCGATCTTGCGCGCTACCCACGCAAAATTCTTTCCTGCCTTCAGCCTCGCCAGCAAATCGTCTTTATCGACGTTCAACACCTTCGCCAGAATTGACGCCGTCGTCTCCTGGTCCGGTATCTCGCTTGGAACCGCGAACACCGAATCCACCAGCACCGACATTGCCAGTTCCTGGCCGTTGCGGTCATAGATTTCGCCGCGACGCGGCGTCACGTCCACCGTGCGCTGCTGCTGCCGCTGCGCCATTTTTACAAAGTCGTCGTGTTTGTAGACCTGGAGATAGAACAGGCGTCCGCAGATCGCGAACGCCCACACAAACATCAGTACACCGAAGAGGACGAGACGGTTCTTCGCGCTAGTCTGTGCGGTAGCTCCTGCTGCCATCGACTAAACCCACTGCTTCCGGCGGCCATTGCGGCCGGCGAGAACTCTGAACTCAGCAACAAGAAAAACTTCTGGATTGAATTTACTGACAGTCACACATCTACATTAATACAGGTATGGCGGTCCGCTCTACTGGGGCCCAACTGCTCTGGACCGCCATATCCACCGCCGCCTCTGGTTGGAGCGCGGCGAAAACTTTTCGCCCGTTCGTCAGTCGGGCACCGATACCACGGACACGCCGGACATTCGCACCATCGCCGTCGTGTTTGCGTCCGTCGTCGAATCCAGCCGTTGCACCTGCCCAACCTGCGGCATCTGCAAACCCATGCCCTTCGCCAGGGCATCAATCCGCTCCGGATCCTCCAGCGTCGCCTGTTCCAGCTTCAGCGTCTTGTAGACGTCCGTCGCTTGGTCGCGCTGTTTGAGCAACGATTCGATCTTGTATCCGTACTCGATCGCGGCAAAGTGCTGCCACAAATACATCATCACCAGCAGGAACAGCACCGACATCGCAATCGTGAACAACACCATCTCGCGGCGTTGCTCTTTGTCCATCGCTCGCACCAGCCGCGTGTTGTCGATCGCCTTCGAAAGATAGATCTCCGGCGCACCCGGCATATATTTCCGCACCGGCTGCTGCTCTTCCTCCGCATGTCCCGAAAATACTTGCGGCAACGCTGTTACCCAGATCGACATTTACGCCACTCCTGCCAGTTCCATTCCGTACCCAAACTGCTCCGCTTCAATCTCTTCCAATGGAGAAAACATGAACTCCAGCTCGGCCTGCTCACGCAGCTCCGCCACTTCGCGCACTTCGTCCACCAATGTCATGAGCTCGTTAATCATTCTTCCCGTATACATTTGCCCTCCTCGGCCCTACCGGAGCCCTGGAGTTATCCACACTATCCACAGCTTTTCCACGTTGCTATGGAAATACTTCGTAAAAACCTATGAAACTATTTCTCCTGGCAATCGCCCTTCACTTCTTCCGGATCGCCGCTCTCATCTTTGCGCTTCGCGACCGCGGGTTTCGTCTCTTCTCTTCCTCGTCTGCCACTGCCGGCTTCTTCGTCAGGATCTCCCAAATCCCATTCCGTGAGCCTTCGCGCAGTGCGTCTTTTACAATCCGGTCTTCCAGCGAGTGGAAGCTGATCACCACCAGCCTTCCGCCCTTCTTCAGAACTTTCAGCGCTCCCGTTTCTCCCAGCAGCGCCTTCAGATCGTCCAGTTCGTGATTTACGCAAATTCGGATCGCCTGGAAAGTCAGTGTCGCCGGATGAATCCCCTTGCCATAATTCATTGGCCGGGCCGCGGCCGATACAACTTGTGCTAGATGAGCGGTCGTTCTTATCGGCCGCGCCCGGACAATTGCTCTGGCGATTCTCCGCGACCTCCTTTCCTCACCGTATTCGTAAATCAGGTCGGCGAGTGTTTTCTCGTCGAACTGGTTCACCACTTGATCGGCGGTCAGCTCGCCTTGCGAATTCATTCGCATGTCGAGCGGCCCTTCCGCCTGAAAACTGAATCCCCGCGTCGCATCGTCAATTTGCAGAGAGCTCACACCCAGGTCGGCAATCAGCCCGTCGGCCGTGCCCGCTTCCACCTGTGCTCCCACCTCCGCGTACGACGCATGCAGCAGCGTCACCTTCGGCCAGTCGTCCTTTAACTCCGCCGGAGGCTCATTCAATCTCTTGTGTGCCGCTTCCAGCGCCTGCGTGTCCTTATCGAAGCCGATCAAATGACCCTGTCGGCCGAGGTGCTTTGCGATTTCGAAACTGTGTCCGCCTAGCCCCAGGGTGGCATCGATATAGGTCCCGCCGCGCTTCACGGCCAGGAAGTCGATTGCCTCTTTTAAAAGAACCGGTACATGGCCAAATGCCTTTCTGCCATGCGCGCTCACCGGAGCGCTCTCGTTGCTGTTGAACTCCGTACCTTCCGTCACTAGATGCCAAGCTCGTCGAGAACTTTTTCATCCTCTGCCGTGATCGGGTTCGCCTCTAGGTCTTGCTGGTAGTCGGCGAGTGCCCGAACTTCCAGGTGATTTAAGAAGCCCACTACTGCAACGTCACCCTTCACATTGGCCGCTTCGCGCAGCAGCCCGGGAACCAACAGCCTCCCTTGGCCGTCCATCTCCACCACCTGCCCGAAGTAATTCGTAAAGTTCAAGAGCTTGCGCTTCGTAGGATTGAAATTGGAGAGCCCCGCCAGCTTCTGCTCAATCCGTTCCCATTCCTCGAAGGGATATACATGGGCAATTTTCCCGTCCAGGCTCGTGATGTAGAATTTCGCGCTGTACGTCTCGTCAATTACGCGCTTAAATTCCGCAGGCACCTTCAGCCGGCCTTTTTCATCAACCCGAGTTGGATGGTTGCCACGAAACATAACTTTCGGCCCCGCTTCGGGCCCTTTTCAGGCTCCTCGTCCGCCTTGCGGGCCGGAGTAGGAGGTAAATCTTCTGTTACTGAACTCAAATGGTGTCTGGACGTCCGTGGCTTTTTCCCTTATATTCCACTGACGGTCCCTCAATCTCCACTTCTCACCACTTTGGACCACATCCTACGCCTAAATGGTTATGTGTCAATAGGTTTTTTTGAGCTAGGGGTGTGTCTATGCCCTTTCGTAATCCCTCCACAAATGCTTGTGGTGTGTGCCCCACCGACCCCCAATCCTTAGGGTTGGCTTCGGATATTCTGAAAGGTTGATCTTGGCTTGTTTAGCGGCTGAGAACTGCGTGGATGTCAATAGGTCGCGGGTTTTCGAGGAAACACTCCTCAACCCGCGTCAGATCTGCCTGGTCAGTAACTTCTGTTACCGCCGGATTGCTCCTGTCTCTTCTCTTTGTTTCTTGCGAAAATCTCCGCAATAGCCTATTCAGGGAATGACCTTGCACGACTTTGTAAGACTTGTTGTTACCATTTTCTAAAGATGAAGATATGGACACATATTCAATCCTGCGTCAGGCAATTATCGAAAAGAAGCCCTGTAAGATCATCAAGGTTGGTCTCAACGAAGGACCGCGTCTGATCTGTCCTTACAAGATCGGCATTGCCCCCAGCGGCAAACGAAAAGTCCTCTATTACCAGTACGCCGGCTACACGCACCACAACCTTGAACCCGACGGTTCCGACGCAAACTGGCGTTGCAACTTCGTTCAAAACATCTCTTCCGTCGAAATCATCTACGAGCGTTGGCACGCCGGCCGCACCTACCATAAGGGCCCCGGTTCCTGCCTCTCCACCGTCGACGTCGAAATCGACTCCGCGCCGTAACCATCACGATCATTCGTGCCCTACCCTTGTCCCGCGCAGTTCGCGACAGGGTGGGGTCTTTGCTTTCCAATCGTCCTTAGTAATTCGTCTTTCGTACTTCCCAATCGACAATCCCACCGCCAGTTAGGTATGCGGCGATGAACGCTGCAAGCGCCCCATGTAAGCATCTTTTGTTCAGTCTCATGACATCCTCAATCTGTTGCGGTTGCTTTTGTTTTCGCCTTTGCTTGCAGCTTGCCACTCTTCAGAAAAAAACAGCGGCCGCCAGGCCGCCGCTCCTTCGTTCTCCTGGACTCACGCTTACTTCGACGCCTGTGCCATCCTCTCGGCCATCTTCTTCTGACGTTCGATCATTGCTTGCAGCCGCGCCTGCGACTCCGGCGTGCGGTTGATGAACGCCTCGCACTTCCCTAGGAACTCCGCGCTTCCAAGCTTCGCCCGAAGCTCCGCCAGATACGGTGCAAACTTCGCATACGTAAAGAACATTTCGCCTGCGTTGTCGAGGAATAACCCTTCGTGAACCGCTCCGTGCAGCGCCAGCGAAGCGGCCATCTCCCAGTATCCAACCACCTGCCGGAAATACGCATTTTCCGCAGTCCCATACGCGTATGCGAGCTTCATCACGTCGTCCGCGGACTTAGGCATGAAGCTTGCCATGAAAGCCCTTGCTTGGCGCATCACTGTTTCGCGGCGAAGGTCGTAGAGTTTGAGGATCAGTTTCGCATCCGCCGGTGTCGCATTCATTTGGTCCATCTTTGACTCCTGAAAGAATTACCCGCCGTTGTTGCGGCGGGTGGTTAGATGATCTCGTGACCCATCGTGACTCTGATTTTCTTCAAATCCGCGCCCACTTCGTCCAGGCGCCGGGTGCCCCACCCTGAGCTTCGACGGGTGGGACTCTCGAAACCCGAAACTCGAAACTTCCTTACGACGCGACTTCCGCAGGCGGCGCAATCTGTTTGGAGAAATCGCATGTTTTCTCCTCAACCGCCACTTTCTTCTTACTTTTACCTTTGCCTTTAGTCTTGCTCGCGCTGCTCCGGCTGTTCGGACACACCAGAAATGTTCCGTCCTTCGTCGTCTTCTCCACCAGGTATTCGCTGCCGCACTCCGGACACTTTTCCGCCACCGGCTTATAAGCCGAGGTGAATTCGCACTCCGGATACCGCGAGCATCCGTAGAAGTTATTGCCGCGCCGCGCCTTCTTTTCGACGATCTCTCCCGTCTTGCAATCCGGGCACTTCACGCCGATAAAGTTTTGCTTCACCCATTTGCACTCCGGGTATCCCGAGCACGATGTGAACTCGCCGTAGCGTCCATGCCGCAGCACCAGCGTGCGTCCGCACTGCGGACACTTTTCGTCCAGCGGAATGTCCGGCACTTTCTTCTGCTGGTCCAGCCGCCGCGTCGTCTTGCACTCCGGGTATCCCGTACACGCCATGAACTGCCCGAACCGTCCGCGCTTCAGCACCATCGGACGCCCGCAGTTCTCGCAATACTCTTCTTCCTGCTCTGACGGCATCTCCGCGTTATCCAGGTCCGTCAGGTTGATCGGATTTTCCTTCGTGAAGGTGCACGAGTTCGGGTCTTTCTTGTCGTAGGTCGAGCATGCGAAGAACGATCCATGCTTACCCCACTTCAACACCAGCGGAGCTCCGCACTTTTCGCACTTCTCGTCCGTGGGCTTCTCCATACGCTTGATGTTTTCCATGTGCTTCCCGGCGTATGCGAGGTCCTTCTCGAACTTGTCGTAGAACTCGCGGAGAGCATCCGTCCACTTCTTCTGACCGCCCTCGATCTCGTCGAGTTCCTCTTCCATGCGTGCCGTGAACTGCATGTCGAAAACGTCTTTCAGGTTCTCGACCAGCAGGTCCGTCACCACCATCCCGATCTCTGTCGGGAAAAACTTGCCGCCGCGTCCCGGCGTCTTCTGCACATATCCTCTGTCCTGGATCGTGCTGATGATCGCCGCGTACGTCGACGGACGCCCAATCCCGCGCTCTTCCAGTTCCTTCACCAGCGACGCTTCGTTGAAGCGTGGTGGCGGCTCCGTGAAGTGCTGCTCCGGCTTCAGTTCCTTCAGCGTCAGCTTCTGGCCTTCCACCAGCGCCGGCAGTTTGTGCTTCAGCGCTTCGTCTTCTTCGTCCTTCGCGTCCTTCGCTTCCTCGTAGACCTTCAGGAAGCCGTCGAACTTGAGCACCGAACCAGTCACGCGGAACTGGTACCGGTCGGCGCCGTGTACTGCGTCGATATCGATCGTCGTCTGGTCGAACACCGCCGGCATCATTTGCGACGCCACGAAGCGCTGCCAGATCAGCTTGTAAACCTTGTATTCGTCGTCGTGCAGATATTGCTTCACCGAGTCCGGTGTCCGCATCGCCGATGTTGGACGGATCGCTTCGTGCGCATCCTGCGCGTTCTGCTGCTTTGACTTGTAGGTGTTTGCCTGTTCCGGCAAATACTCCTTGCCGAACTCGTTCGGGATCATCTCGCGAACTTCTGTCAGAGCATCGTTCGAGACGCGCACCGAGTCGGTACGCATGTAAGTAATGAGGCCGACCGTTCCTTCCGTCCCGAGTTCCACGCCCTCGTAGAGCCGTTGCGCCACCATCATTGCGCGCTTCACGCTCATCCCCAGCTTGCGCGAAGCGTCCTGCTGGAACTTGCTCGTCGTAAACGGAGGCACCGGGTTGCGTCGCCGCTCGCGCTTCTCCACTGAGCGAACGGTCCACTCCGCGTTTTCCACCGCCGACGTGATCTGCTTGGTCTCTTCTTCGGTTGCCGGTTCGATCTTCTCGCCGTTCTTGCCGAGGAATCGCGCGTCGAATGCCGGGGGCTTCGGCCCTTGCAGATGCGCGTCGATTGTCCAGTATTCGCGTTTCTCGAACTTCTGGATTTCGCGCTCGCGGTCGACGATCAGCCGCAGCGCCACTGTCTGCACACGTCCGGCCGAGAGGCCTCGCCGCACCTTGTCCCACAGCAGCGGCGACACCTGGAAACCCACGATCCGGTCCAGCACGCGACGCGTCTGCTGTGCGTCCACCAAGTGCCAGTCGATTTCGCGCGGATGCTTGAAGGCCTCCTGCACGGCCTTCTTGGTGATTTCGTTAAAGGTGACGCGGTGAATCGGGATCCCGGCCTTCTTCTTGCCCTTGCCGGTGTCGCCAAGTTCCTGCGCCAGATGCGCGGCAATGGCTTCGCCTTCGCGATCCGGGTCAGGCGCCAGGTAGACGGCATCCGCTTCCTTCGCCATCTTCTTCAGCTTGGCGACGACCTTTTCCTTGCCGGGGATTACCACGTATTCGGTTTCGAACTCATTCTCGAGATCGACTCCGAGACCTTTCTTAGGCAGGTCTTTTATGTGGCCCAACGAGGCTTCCACCTCGTAGCCCTTTCCGAGATATTTTTGAATCGTCTTGGCCTTTGCCGGCGACTCGACGATGACTAAACCTTTCGACAATGTACCCTCTTGTTCCCTTTATTCTGCAATTGAAGCTAGCACGATCAGCCGTATTGGGCAAAATGCATCTGCCTGCCACTGGTGCTAGGTGCTAGGTATTAGGTTCTAATTCTTCGCCATTGCGTATTCCAAGGCGATGATTTATTCGACCTAATAATCCCGTCAACATTCTCCCAATTTCGCCATTTTTGCCGCGAAGGACCTCCGCTGTTTTGGCGTTAAGAAAGCTTAGATCACGCGCCAGCAACAGATGGTAATCAAGTTCGTTGCTTGATCCCACGGCGATACGAATGAACCGTCGAAGCTCTCTGTCCGACCTGCGGCCGCATCCCTCGGCGAGGTTTGCCCCAATCGACGCGGCTGACCGTCGGATTTGCGAAGTCAGCCCAAACATCTCTGACTTCGGAAACACTCCAGTCTCCCGGTAAACTTCCAGCGTGAGTGCATGAGCCTTTCGCCAAACTTCCAGCTTCGCATAGTCGCTCATCGGTTCTCCCTAACACCTAGTGCCTAGTGCCTAGTACCAGCGACTAAAATCTCCTCACATAATTCTTCCCTGCCAACTGCCGTATCCTCCCCGCCATCTCCAATTCAAACAATGCGGCAAATATCTCCGACGATGAGAGTTGCGACTCCAATTTCTCCACCAGCGTGTCGATGTGGACCGGCTCATCTGCCCGTATCAACGCAAAGATCTTACGTTCGTGAGGTTGCAAATCCGTTACAGGCTGATCGAATAAGGATGCTGTCGCCGGCTCCTGCGATGCAATACCGTGTTCCGCCTCCACTCGCAGACGTAGGTCCGTTGGCAGCTCTTCCCACACGTCTTCCCACGTCGCCACCAGCTTTGCGCCCTGCTTGATCAGCGTATTTGGCCCCCACGCCAGTTTGTTCGTCACATTTCCCGGCACCGCGTACACTTCGCGTCCCTGCTCCAGCGCGCACCGAGCCGTAATCCGCGTGCCGCTGTACTCCCCGGCCTCCACCACCAGGACGCCGTACGCCAGTCCGCTGATGATTCGATTGCGAATCGGAAAATTCTGCGGCGCCGGGCTTGTTCCTGTCGGAAACTCGCTCACCAGCGCACCGCCATTGGCAACGATCTGTTCGGCCAGTTTGGCGTTCTCGCGCGGATAGATCACATCGACTCCGGTGCCAAAAACCGCCACCGTCCGGCCCTTCACATTGACTGTTCCGCGATGTGCGGCCGAGTCCACGCCCCGCGCCATCCCACTAAATATGATGAGTCCGCGGGCTGCCAGGTCGCAGGCCAGCCGTTCTGCCATCCCTAATCCATAGGGCGTCGGGTGCCGTGTTCCGATCACCGCAACCCCTATTTTTCCAATCACTTCCACCGATCCCTTCACGTACAAAACCATCGGCGGATCGTAGATTTCCAGCAGTTGCCGCGGGTACTCCTCCGATGCCGGGCTCAGCAGTTGCACTCCCGCCGCAGTGCACTTTTCCACTTCCTCTTCGGCGCGTTCCAGCGACTTCCCCAGTGCGATCGACTGCGCCGCCGCAGCCGATAGTCCCGCCGCCTCCAGTTCCGTCAGTGAAGCGCGAAAGATGCGCTCCGTGCTCCCGAAATGCTGTAACAGCTTCTTCGCCCGCGAAGGTCCAAGCGAGGGCGTTTGCGACAGCGCCAACCACTCGCGCGTTCCTTCGGACACACTCTTCGACAAGAAGGTTTCCATAACAGTCCCAAAAGCACGCGACGATACGCGCCCGTCACACCCCTGTCAAGGAACTGTGCACCAAGGGGCCGTACCCGGGTCACTTCGACGCTCTCCCCCTCCCAGCGTTAATCGCCTGTTCTTGTTACAATCCCCTGTTCCGCTTCTTCCTGCGGACATTACTTATGCGTCCTCTTCGAATCTCTGCCATCTCGTTTCTCAATACCGCTCCGCTCATGTGGGACTTCGAACATCAACCCTCCGCGGAGATCGCTGAAAACTTCACCATCGAGTACACCGTCCCATCCAGTTGCGCCCAGGCTCTCCGCGAAGGCTCGGCCGATATCGGCATCATTCCCGTCATCACCACGGCCACCATTCCCGATCTCGTCGCCATCCCCGGAATCGCCATCGCTGCCCTTGGCCCCGTCGCTTCCATCTCGCTCATCAGCAAGGTGCCTATCGAGCAGATTCACTCCGTCGCCATGGACACCTCTTCGCGCACCTCCGTCGGACTTACCACCGTCCTTCTCGAGAAATTCTTCTCGGGTCTCCGTGAGTCCGTTCCCATGGCGCCGCAGCTCGGTCCCATGCTTGAACGTTGCGAAGCCGCGCTCCTCATCGGCGACTCCGCCCTCTCCGCCGACACCGCCGGCTACTATGTCTACGATCTCGCCGAAGTCTGGCGCGAAAAGACTGGCCTGCCCTTTGTCTTCGCCGTCTGGGCCGTCCGCCGCCAGGCGCTTGAGGAGATGAAGCCCGGCCTCCCGCTCGCGCAAATCTTCCAGCGCTCGCGCGACCACGGCCTTGAGCCCGCCAACATGGCCACCATCTGCCGTGAGTGGACGTCGAAAATCAACATGAGCGAGCCGCGCATTGAGCACTACCTGCGCCACAATATCCATTACTTCCTCGACGAGGAATGCCGTCGCGGCCTGTCGCTCTATTTCCGCTATGCCGCCGAGTGCAACGTCATCCCCCGCGCTACTGAGGTCGAATTTCTCTAGCACGTATCGGGGCATGCAGTGCAAAAAGCACTTTTGAGCCCGACGCATGCTCGTCGGAGTTCGTTACTATTGCCCTTGCTTTCAGCGAATAGCTGGTGGCTAACAGCTTCAATGAAACAAGGAGATTTCTGTATGTCACTCAGAAAGGCCCTGCTCGCAAGTTTGCTTTCCCTGGCGTTGTTCTCGATTCCGGCGATGGCCATGCCCGTAAGCCACGCCAGCGGCGCCACCAAAACCGCCACGACCAAGAAGAACGCGAAAAAGACAACGAAGAAAAATATGAAGAATGGCAAGAAATCCAATGCCACGAAGCAGACCAAGAAGTCGAAGTAGCGAGCGGTAGCGCATCGGGGCGGCCTCTGGGCTGCCCCTTCTGTTTTGTCCCCAATCGGGCGCCTTTGCCTCGCACCTCGTGACTAGAACTAGTTGCATAAATGCCTCAAGGTGATGATGAGGCAAGCACAGTGAAAGAATCCTTGGTAGACGCTCAGGATGCGGTCGTAACGCACCTGAACGCGACGGAAGTTCTGCAACCAAGCGTT
>Ga0307375_10001407_pt1 | contig 26417 bp, 17 predicted proteins | sample TR1MG_FD_202531 | JGI IMG/M metagenome (GOLD analysis project Ga0307375, IMG submission 202531) | Soil microbial communities from Risofladan, Vaasa, Finland - TR-1 | ecosystem: Environmental > Terrestrial > Soil > Coastal area > Acid sulfate soil | place: Finland: Risofladan, Vaasa | collected...
TGCGTCCGCGGCGCGGCAGATCGCTCGAAATGGCATCGATGCCGCCCTGAGCAAAGCGCTTACGCCATTCAATGGCCTGATTGCGGCTGATCTGCAGACGTTGCGCGATCTCGTGATTACCGACTCCATCGGCCGCCAACAGAACGATGCGCGCGCGTCGCACCGCCCGCGCATCCATCGTCTGGGACCGCGCGCGGCGCTGCAGTTCGGTGCGCTGTTCGTCGGTCAGCGCGATCGCTGTTGCATGATTCATCATTTGCTCCAGTCATGAGGCTATCGTTTGGACTGAAGCGGATGCAAATAGTTCAATTATTTAGCAAGCACTACACTAGCCCTGATGCAGTCCTGTGCCACGAACCCTGCGCCTTCCACATCACAAGAAAACTTCCCCCATGAGCAAGTCATCCAGCCGCATTCCTGCCCCCCTCGGTCGGGTCCGTCACCGTGGCAGGCACCTGCTACGAGCAGGTGCGCAACGGGCTGCTTGCGGGCTTCGATCAGATGGGCGGCTATCTGGCGGCCTATGACGCTGAATCGGGTCGCGAGCTTTGGACGCTGAAGGTCAACGACAACAAGCGCAATCCGGAGAAGGAGGGGGACGTGCAGGACGTCTTTTTCAAATCGATGACGACGCAGCCCGACGGTACGTTGTTGATCGAGAACGAGCGGACCGGCCTGAGAACGCGGGGAAGCCAAAAACGCCCACCCCAGCCCTTTGACCAGTTTGGCCCCACTTTTACGCACCTCTGATTGAATAGGTCCCAACCGTCTGCCAAGGAGGCAGTGCCAAGGGAACACGTGCAAGAGGATGGGGTGTGCTCAAGTCGGCCAGGAAACCGTGCACTGCCAAGCGTCCGAGCATCGGCTTTGGCTATGGATGGCCGTGCGCGCGAATGGCGCACGCCGCTCGCGTCCTCGGCGGTCCGGCGACGCCGCGGGGGCATGTCCTGACAAGCGCGCCAGGCGGGAGGCGTCTACCATGACGGTGGACCAAACTAGCCGGCGGCACCCACGGGGGTTGCCCCCGGCAGCGCTGGCACTGCTGATGATGCTGGCATGGACAGGTATGGGCGAGGCGCGTGCGATGGAAAAGATGTGCATGTTTTCGGGGGTTCAGGGCGTGGTGACCGAGCAGGGCAAGCCGGTGGCCGGTGCCTTGATCGAGCGGCGTTTCAAGTGGGCGTGGAAGGGTGAAACCGGCGTGGATCGCACGCAGACCGATGCCGAAGGACGGTTTCGTCTGGACCCGGTGTGGCGGGGCTCATTGCTGGGCAGACTCTTGCCGCACGAGCCGTCGGTGGAGCAGGAGATCCGCATCTTGCATGGCAATCGCAGCTACGTGGCATGGCAGTTCAACGGCGACAGTTACAAGCAGGACAGTGAGCTGTTCGGTCGACCGGTTCGGTTGCGCTGTGACCTGGCGAGCGAAGCACGCGCGCACCTTTTGGAGCAGCACCACGTGAGGCACAGCATCTACGGCATCTGCGACCTGGAGGGCGTCGAAGATATGCGGACCAGGGCAACGCCATGACCGATTTGTCACCGTTGGATGCGGCCCGTATTGCGCAAGGCGCCTATCGCCTTCGCGAGCACAGCATCGCTGACCTCAATGGCCTGCATCAGGAGCTGGGCTGCGAGGAGCAATTCAGTATTGGTGTGAAAGCGGATGGCAGCGTTTCCGGCCAGCGCTTTACAGGTCGCTCGGGCGGTCTGATGGTCTGCAAGCAGGTGAGCGGCTTCGGTTACCTCGCGGCGGGCAAAGGCTCGCGACAGGGTGAGGTGCTGGTGGCGACCCGCGGTACGGCCATCCGCATCGACTGGCTCAGCAATTTCAATGTGGGCATGCAGCGGGGACCCTCAGGGCACCTGGTGCACGCCGGCTTCAACGAAGTATGGAAGTCATTTTCTGAAGCCCTCGGCGAGTTCCTGCGCGGGCGCAATCCCAGCGTGATCCATTGCGTAGGGCACAGCCTCGGCGGTGCCTTGGCCACGCTCAACGCGGATCGCATTTCCAGCCTTGGCCTCGGCGATGTGCGTCTCTACACCTTCGGTTCACCTCGCGTGGGTAGCGCTGGTTTCTCCAGTCATTTGAGTCAACGCCTGGGTGAGGGAAACATCCACCGCGTCTTTCATCGCGCCGATGTGGTTCCGATGACGCCCTTGTTTCCGTTCACCCACGTGCCGACGTCGTCGCCGTCATGCCCGCTTATCGTGGGCGATCGAGGGCCGATCAGCATAGCCGCGCACTCCATGGCCGAGAGCTACATCCCGGGCGTCGGCGATGCCGGTTGGCGTGCGCTGGAACGCGCCGGTAGTGAACCTGGTGATGCCGCCGTGCGTACCTGGCTCGATCAGGTGGCTGACGGCGGTGGCGTGATTCTTCCCTTCGGTGCGAGTGCGCTGCAGATGATTGGACGCGCGCTTCGCTGGTTGCTGCGCCAGGTGCGCGACGTGCTGTTGGGTACGCTCGGTCTGCAGCTTGCCGCTGGCATGACCGTGCTCGATCAGCTGGCGTGGCTGTTGAGTCGCGGTGCCCGGCTGACGTTGGATGTGAGCAAGTATGTGGGCACGATCATGGGTTCCATCTTCCGTTTTCTCGGGCGCACCGCGATGACCGGCGCCGAGCTGACCATGCAGTTCATCCGCTGGGTTCTGGGGTTGCTGTTCAGCACGCTCAGTCGCGTGGCGGGGGCGGCCTTGTCGGCCGTGCGCTAGGCGTTGGTGATGTGTTGCGTTCGGTCTGGGTCAGGCACGAGCCCGGACAGCCCGATTGACGATGGGATTCCCGCTCGACCATGGCCCGGTTGTTCTTCGCGCACCTGACCAGATTTCCACGTCTATTGCGCAGCAGTCAAGGGAGAGAGCTATCGGTGTCTCCGGGGCAAGGCGCCTGGATGGCTCTTGCGTAGGGAAATATCGCGGCCGGCCGGCCGTGATCCCGACACCTGGCCATGGTGACGCACGCGCTGGACTGGGGGAAGATGAGAACTGACATGATGGCAGGGCGGCGCACACATTCTGTGGCGTTGCGCGCAATTGTTTCGCTGGGGAGCTGGGCATGCCTGGTCAGCCGCTGAGTCGTGGGGAATTCATGGCCCTGGCCGAGTTGGCCAAGGCCCGCCGGCAGCTGGTCGTCAACATGTTTGGCGGTACCAAGCTGGTGTTTGGCCGCTCCGGTCAGTTGTCCACGGCCAAATCCCTGCTGTCGACGGGCAAGTCGGTGAAGACGTCGGTGAGCAAGGCGGCCAAGGGCGGCAGCAGCGCCAGCAGCGTGGCGACCCTGCCGGGCATGAAGGAGGCCTTTGAGAACTTCATGGTCGAGTGCGCGGATGTGGACAACATCGGCGACGTGATCGAGGCGATCGGTGGCGAAGTGCTGCATAACCTGGTTGCCGAGGTCACGCCGTTCCTGGGCATCGTGACCAGCTCGGTAAAGCTGGCCAAGGCCGGCAAGGCCGTGGTAACGGACGGCTACAACCTCTACAAGAGTGCCGACTACAAGCGCGGCTTCCGCATGGGCGACCCGTACGCCGCGGCCGAGGCGATCCAGCTCATCATCAAGCGTGACCTGGCCCAGCACTCGGTGAAACTTGCCCAGCAGACGGTCGCCACCGGCGCCAAGATCGGCGGCCTGTTCGCCGACTTCGGCACCGCGACCACGGCCGCCATCGGTGTGGCCAATACCCTGGCCAGCCTGGGTTTGCAGCTGTTCTCGCTGGGCCTGGACATCAAGGACATGCGTGCCGGCAACAAGCGCCTGGCCCAGCCCAACGCGCTGGACCTGACGGTATTCAATGAGAGCCCGATCCTGGGCTGTTACCTGATCACCTGCGCCGACACCTCGGCGGTGGCCAACATGTTCGTCGCCGACATCGGTTTACCGGGCTGGATGGATCGGGTCGAGGCCATGAAAAAGAACCAGATGGAGCCGCTGATCAAGATCGCGAGCAAGAACATCGCCAGCTCGCGACTGCAGCTGGAAGGGCTGGTGTCGGACAAGGGCACACATGTGAAAAAGGGCTTCTTCGCTGGCGTGAAAAGCAAGGCGCTCAAGCAGTTGCATCTCAGCTGAGACAGGGCACGTCTGACCGGCGTGCTGCTGCCACGGCCACGCCGGGCCTGGGGAAAATGCCCGCGCATCGCGTGACCAAATCCGGACCCTTTTTACGCACCTACCAATGGAACGTCATATCGACCGGAAAAGGCGATAGGGCGTGGGTGCGTGACCAGGGGGACAAGACATGTTCGACGCCAGACGACCAGCGATCTGCACAACGCTTCTGCCGCGGCCTGCGCCATGGCGGCTTGCCGGCATCGCCGGCCCGGGCTGCTGAGGCCCGCACCATGCAGCCAGCGGCGCGACTGACCGACATGCACGTGTGCCCGATGGTGACGGGGATCATCCCGCACGTGGGTGGCCCGATCCTTGCGCCGGGCAAGCCCACCGTCCTGATCGGCGGCCTGCCGGCAGCGCGACTGGGTGACATGGCCGTCTGTGTCGGTCCGCCGGACAGCATCATCATGGGTTCGCCGAAGGTACTCATCGGCGGCCAGCCCGCGGCGCGACTGGGCGACAGCACCGCGCACGGCGGCACCATTGTGCTTGGCTGCTTTACCGTGCTGATCGGCTGAGGGCGGCGACGATGAGAGCCTCCACCCGTCGTTCCCCACCCCGACGCAAGCAAGCGAAGGCCGCGGCGAAGCCCCACCTGGAGTTGCTGCAGCAAGCGATCAAGGCGCACCAGGCGGGCGAACTCGACGAGGCCGAGCGGTTGTATGGCGAGGTACTGGGTCTGCAGGCCGCGCAGCCCGATGCAATGCACTTTCTCGGTGTGCTGAGCCACCAGCGTGGACGTAGCGACGAGGCGCTGGCGCTGATCGGCGCGGCGCTGAAGATCACCCCGCGGCATCCCGATGCGCACAACAACCTCGGCAACGTGCACAAGGAATGCAGCCGCCTGGCCGAGGCTGAAGCCTGCTATCGGCGCGCACTCGCGTGCGGTCCGGGGCACTACAATGCGTTGAGCAATCTGGCCCTGGTGCTGGAGGCGCAGGAGCGCCTGGACGACGCGTTTGATGCGTACACGCAGCTCCTGCAGCAGGCGCCGACCTACGCGCACGGCCACTACCGGCTTGGCATGTTCCTGCGTAACCACGCCCAGCACGAGGAACACCTGGAGCAGGCGGCCGAATGCTTCCGCCAGGCATTCCGCTACGACGAGCGCAACGTGCGCGCGCTGGAGGGTGTCGGCATCTCGCTGTACATGCTCGGGCGCCATGACCAGGCCGCGACGGTGTACCGCGACTGGCTGGCGCGTGAGCCGAACAATCCGGTGCCGCGGCACATGCTGGCCTCCTGCGGTGCGGCCGAGGCACCGCCGCGCGCCGCGGACGACTACGTGCGCGATGTGTTTGACGGCTTTGCCGAAAGCTTCGACGAGCAGCTGCTGAACAACCTTGGTTATCGGGCGCCACAGGTGCTGACCGAGGCGCTGACCACACTGTTGCCGGCCGCCGCGCGACATCTCGACGTGCTCGATGCCGGCTGCGGCACGGGTCTGTGCGCGCCGCTGGTGCGCGAATACGCGCGACGGCTGGTCGGTGTCGACCTGTCCCCCGGCATGGTTGACAAGGCACGTGCACGCGGTGGCTACGATGCGCTCGAGGTGGCCGAACTCACCGCCTGGCTCGGCGACCATCCCGGCGAATTCGACGTGGTGATCTCCGCCGACACCCTGGTCTACTTCGGTGAACTTGCCCCGGTGCTGACCGCGACCGCGGCAGCCTTGCGTGCCAGCGGCTGGCTGGGTTTCACGCTGGAGTCGATCGACGGCGAGGACGACCGCGCGGAACTGGATTCCAGCGGTCGCTATCGGCACTCGCGCGCCTACGTGCAGCGCGTACTGGAAGCCAGCGGGTTCACCGACATCAGTATCCGTGCCGACACCTTGCGCAAGGAGCGTGGTCAGCCGGTAGGCAGCTGGGTAGTGCTGGCGCGCCGCCCCGGCACCCCAGCGATGGATGCACACGCGGCAGGGTCGCCGCTGCAGGGGGCATCGACATGAGCGGCGCTACCTGCCGAGCGCTCACCACTCGCCCCCGTGACTCAAGGGCACTTGCCACCCTTGAGCGCATGTCGGTGCCGCAACGCTGGCTTCCATGCGGCGATTCGAGCCGGCCCTGGATCGGTCCGGCGCAAACCATTTCATGGTCGCGGCCCGAGGGCAGGCTGATGCGAGTTACCTCATTTTGCCGCTGTATTGCATTGCCAAGGCCGCCTCATCACTTTATCTCCGGCTGCGCCGGATCGCGGAGATCGGTGACATGACGGCTCAGATCACACTCTCCTCTTCCAGCTGCGAAGACCTGCTGTTTGTCGCGATGACCGCCGAAGAGCATCTGGGTCGCCTGTTCTCCTATGACGTGAAGTTTGCCAGTCAGGATGAAAACATCGACCTGAGTGCCTTGCTCGGTACGTCGATGACCGTGGTGCTCAGTCCGCAGGACGCCTGGGTCCGTTACTTCAACGGCATGGTCTGCGAGGCGTCGCAGACCGGCGTGTTGACCATCGACAACCTGACTTACGCGCAATATGCCGTGCGGCTGGTGCCCAAGCCGTGGCTGCTGCATCAGAAGGTCGACTGTCGCATTTACACCAAGAAGACCGCGCCGCAGATCATCCAGGCGGTGCTCAGCGATGCCGGCTTCACCGATGTCAGGCTTTGCCTCAGCGCAAACTATGTCGAGCGAGAGTACTGCGTGCAATATCGCGAGGACTGCTTCAACTTCATCAGCCGTCTGATGGAGCAGGAGGGTATTTACTACTATTTCACCCATGACAAGACGACCCACACGATGGTGTTGGCCGATGGGGTCAGTGCGCATTCGGTAACGCCCGGTTTCAATCAGGTGCCGTACCAGTCGACCAACGACAGCGGCCTGCGCCACAAGGCGACTATCAGCAGCTGGAGCTGCTCGCGCGGACTGGACGCGGCCAAGTTTCAGCTGACCGACTACGACCCGACGGCGCCGAAGACCGCGCTGCTGGCCACCGGAACCAGTGCCGGACACAGCGCCGCCGGCGGGATGGTCACCTTCGACTATCCCGGCCCTCATGCAGATGCGAACGTGGGCCAGCAATTCGCCCAGGTGCGTGCCGAAGCTTTGAGCGCATCGCGTTCGCACTATCTGGGCACCACCGGCGCCAGCGGCATCCGGATCGGTGGCCTGTTCACCCTGAGCGACTACCCGCGCGCGGCGCTGAATATCGAATACCTGATCGTGGGCACGACGACCCAGCTTACTGGCGGCGGCGTGGTGTCCGGTGGACACGACGCTTCACCTGCGTTCACTTGCAACTTCCAGGCGATCGAGAGCAGCCAGCCTTACCGGAGCATGCCTGGCGCGTTGAAGCCAACGATCGTGGGTCTGCAGACGGCGATCGTTTGCGGCAGTGATACCGACGAGGACATCGCGGTCGACGCCAGCGGCCGGGTGCAGGTCACCTTCCACTGGAACACGCCGGACAAGCCCGAGGCCGCGAGCTCGTGCCCGGTGCGGGTGGCTTCACCGTGGGCAGGCAAGGCGTGGGGCGCGGTGAGCATTCCGCGCGTGGGCCAGGAAGTGGTGGTGAGTTTTCTCGAGGGCGATCCGGACCGGCCGCTGATCATCGGCAGCGTCTACAACGCCATCAACACGCCGCCGTACGCGCTGCCGGACAACAAGACCCAGTCGGGCATCAAGAGCCGCAGCCTGCTGGGCGGTGCCGATGACGCCAACGAGCTGCGCTTCGAGGACAAGCAGGGTAGTGAGCAGTTCTTCATCCACGCGCAGAAGGACATGCTGGAGGAGGTCGAAAACGACCACACCGTCACCATCGATCACGACGAGACGGTGACGATCAAGAACGACCAGACCGAAACCATCCAGCACGATCGCAAGATCACGGTGCAAAACGAGGACAAGCTCGACGTCACCGCCAACGCCACCAGCACCATCGGTCAGAAGTTCAAGCTCAGCGCGGGTACCGAGATCGAGCTGGTCACCGGTGCGTCCAGCATCGTGATGAAGAGCTCCGGTGACATCGAGATCAAGGGCGTCAACATCAAGATCACAGGCAGCATGGGAGTGAAGATCGAAGGCCAGGTGGAGGTGGGCATCAAGGCCGGCGCCACCATGGACGTCGGTGCGGGCGCCAGCCTCAAGGTGCATTCGGACGGCATGCTCGAAGCTGCTGGCGGCGGCATGGCGACGGTCAAGGCGCCGATGCTCACGCTCAAGGGCGATGCGATGACGCAGGTATCCGGCGGCATCATCATGATTGGCTAACGGGGGAGTTGCGCATGTCAGCGGTTATCCACGCGTCGGTGCAGATGGAGCTGTCGCCCCCGGCCAGCGCCTTGCTGCGCGCCGAGATGACGCCGCAGGCTGCGGTGCAGCATCTGCTCGCCGCTGGTGAGGCGCAGGACGCGCTGAAACTGCTCGCGCGCCTGCTGCCCAAGCGCTACGCCGTGGCTTGGCTGTGCCAGTGCGCGCGTGATCAGCCGCTGACCCAGGAGGATCGCGCCGGCGCCTCGCTGGCCGAGCAGTGGGTGCGCGATTCGAGCGAGAGCAACCGGCGTGCAGCATTCGAGTTCGCCAACGCCGGAGGCTACAAATCACTGGGCGCGTGGATTGCCGCTGCCGCCGGCTGGTCCAGCGGCAGCCTGGCGCCGGCCGCGCAGGAGACGCCGGTGCCGCCGGCCGACCACCTCACCGCGCGCGCGACGGTGGCCGCGATTAACCTGATGGCCGCGCTGGATGCCACGCAGTTCGAGCCGCGTCGAGTGGCCTTCATCGAGCGCGCGATGAGCCTGCTGCAAGCCGGTGGAGGCGATTCATGAGCGTGATCTGGAACAACCCGCCGAATGCGCTTGCCCGCGCCCCGGCGCTTCACGGGAGCGAGAGGGATTGAGCGTGTCGACATCACCGACCTTGAATCTTGCCGTGATGGGTCAACATGCCGCCCAGTTCGGCAGCCGCAGCCAGAAAGCGTTCGAGGGCCGCGACGGCAGCATCGGGCGCTCCGAGGACTGTGACTGGGTGCTGAGCTCGTCAGGCGTGTCGCGCGTGCACGCGATGATCCGTTGCCTCAACGGCATCTACTTCATTGAGGACCGCAGTACCAACGGCATGTTGCTCAATGGCGTGCCGCTGGTCAGGGGCGAGCCCTCGGCGTTGAAGCAGGGTGATCGGCTGCAGATCGACACGTTCGAGGTTTCGGTGAGCCTGCAGTCGCCCGCAGCGCCCGCATCGGCGCCGCCAGTGGATGTCTTCGCCGCCTCGCCACCGCCCCCGGCCTACGCGCCCCCGCTGGCCCGCTCGGCCGATCCGCTGGATGACTTTCTCGACCTGGGCCTGGGGCCGGCCGCATCCGCGGGTGCATCGCGCGACAGCGGGTTGATTCCCGATGCGTCGCCGCTGGGCGGCGGACTCGAGCTGGACCCGCTGAGCTTTCTGGATGAGCCGTATGGCTCCTCCCCGGCGCCCGCGATGCCTGGGCCACCGGCATCGAGCTGGAACCACTCGCCGGGGATGGAGGATCACTTCCATCCGCCGATCACCGAAGGCCAGCGCCAGGCGCAGCCGCTGCCCGAAAACTGGGACCTGACCATGGGCGATTTTGCGCCCCGGTCCACGTCAGTACCAGCACCAGCACCAGCACCAGCACCCATGCCGGCGGCTGCCCCGATAGCCGATCCGTTCGCTGTGGCGCCGATACCCATCCCGGCACCCGCGCCTTTTGGCGCCGCGAACCCCGTTGCGAATCCGGCCGGCAGCATGGCGCCCGAGATGCAGCAGATGCTCGGCATCGTGGTCGACGGTGTCATGGACGTGCTGCGCGCCCGTGCAGAGATCAAGAATACCTTCCGCCTGCCGGTAACGATCATCCAGCGTTCGGAAAACAACCCGCTGAAGTTCGCGCCCAACGCCGACGAGGCGCTGCAGAAAATCATGGCGCCGCCGAATGCCGCGTTTCTGTCCGGCCCAGCTGCCTTTGACGACGCCTTCGACGACATTCGCTGCCACCAGATGGCGATGCTGGCGGGTGTGCGCGCGGCGTTCGAATCGCTGCTGGTGCACTTCAGTCCCGACCGGTTCGAGCAGGAGACCGACGGCGGCAAGCGCTCGGCGTTTGGCGGCAAGGGCAAGTACTGGGAAAAATACCGCGAGAACTTCGAGGGCTTGATCAAGAACCCGGATGACTGCTTTCGTCGGCTGTTCGGCGACGAATTCGCCCGAGCCTACGAGGAGCAACTGGCACGACTGAAATCGGCGCGGCGCAACAGCGCGCGGCGTTAGACATATACGACATGTGTCGGCCAGCGCGCCGGCGATGACCTCTACGAGATGGGCGCAAAGCGAATGACGCAGAACAACAAAGTGGTATGGAGCGAGGGCTTGTTCCTTCGGCCCCAGCACCTGCAGCAGCACGAGCGCTACCTGGAGCGCTTCGTCGAACTGCGTGCCGGTGCGCTGCGCCCCTATACCTGGGGCTTCACCGAGCTGGAGCTGGAGCTGGACCTGCTGGCGATCGGCAAGCTTGGCATCAAGCGCGCGCGTGGCGTGTTCCCTGATGGCACGCCGTTCGCCATGCCCGGCGACGAACCGCTGCCGCCGGCGTTGGACGTGGACAGCAACTGGCGCGACCAGACCGTATACCTCACCTTGCCGCTACGCTCGCCGACCCAGCCCGACAGCGGTCGGCCGGAGGCGCCCGCGGAAAAATTGTTTCGCTACCGCGTGCGCGAGACCGAAGTGCGTGATGCCTCGGGCAGCACCGATGGCACGGCGGTGCTGGAAGTCGGCGGCATGAGCAGCCGGCTGTTGCCGCAGTCGCAGCCGATGGAGGGCCTGACCCAATTGCCGCTGGCGCGTATTGTCGAGTGTCGTTCTGACCGCCGCGTGGTGCTGGACGAGGCGTTCATGCCCACCGGCTTCAGTTGCCAGGCGGTGCCGCGGCTGGTGACCTTTTTGACCGAGCTGCTGGGCCTGCTGCATCAGCGCGGCGAGGCGCTGGCCAGTCGCGTGGCGGTGACCGACCGCGGCGGTGCCGCGGAAATTGCCGACTTTCTGCTGCTGCAGCTGGTCAACCGCAGCCAGCCGCTGGTGGCGCATCTGGCCGAGGCGCCCTTGCTGCACCCGGAGGATCTGTACCGTGCGCTGGTGATGATGGCCGGCGAGCTGGCCACTTTCACCATGCCGGGAAAGCGTCCGGTGGCTCTCCCTGCGTACCGACACGAGGCGTTGCGCGAGACTTTTGAACCGGTGATCACCGCGCTGCGCAACAGCCTCAGTGCCGTGATGGAACAGACCGCCACGCCGATCCCGCTGCAGGAGCGCAAGTACGGCGTGTGGGTGGCGGTGGTGGCGGACCTGAGCCTGCTCGAGACCGCGGCCTTCGTGCTGGCCGCGAAGGCCGACCTGAAGTCCGAGGACCTGCGCCGGCAGCTGCCGGCGGTGTCCAAGATCGGACCGGTGGAGAAGATCCGTGACCTGGTCAACCTGCAGCTGCCGGGTATCGGTGTCACCCCGATGCCGGTGGCACCGAGGCAGATTCCGTACAACGCAGGCTATCTCTATTTCGAGTTCGACAAGCACTCGCCGCTGTGGCGCGAGCTGAAGACCTCCGGCGGCATCGCTTTCCATTTCGGCAGCGAATTCGCCGGTCTCGACCTGCAACTGTGGGCGATCAGGGGCTGAGCCATGAATACACCGAACGGTCCCGGCAATCCACCCGGCTATCCCCCGGTTCGCGACGACGCCACCGTGGTGCGTCCGCGCGGGCAAGGTCCCGCCGCGCCAGCACCCGCGCCAGCACCCGCCGCGCCGCGCCCGCCGGAAGCGGCACGAGCGGACATCAGCGAGTTTCTCGGCGGCGGCATGAACCCGCTGGTGCAGACCGCCAGCGCGCTGCTGCTGCTCGGTGTGCAACTGCGCCACAGCGTCTCGTCGCCGGACGCCACCCATCTGCGTGAGCAGGTGATTGCGCAAGTGCGCAAGTTCGAAAGCCACGCCAACGCCGCCGGCCTGCCGGCGCAGACGATCACCGCCGCACGTTACGTGCTGTGCGCCACACTCGACGAGTCAGTACTCAATGCACCGTGGGGCGAGCAGAGTGGCTGGGCGCAGAAGACCCTGCTGGTCACTTTCCACAACGAGTCGTACGGCGGGGCCAAGTTTTTCCAGATCCTCGAGCGCCTGTGCGCTGACTTCAGTCGCCACATCGACCTGATCGAACTGATGTATCTGTGCCTTGTGCTGGGCTTCGGCGGGCGCTACCAGATCGAGGCGGGCGGCCGCGCCAAACTGGCCGACATCCAGGAAGATCTGTACCGCCGCATCAAGGCGCAGCGCGCGCCCGCTGCCGACGAGCTGGCGCCGCACTGGCGCGGCATCGAGGATCGGCGCAATCCGCTGATCCGCTACGTGCCGCTGTGGGTGATCGCGGCGGCGGCGGCATGCGTGCTGCTGGTCGCCTTCGTGTACTTCTACACGCGATTGAACACGCTGTCGGCACCCGCCAGCGGACAGATCGCGCAGATCGGCCTGGACAGCGCCACGCCGCCGGACACCACGCGTCTCAACCAGGCCCGTCCACCGGTGGCGCACAAGAGTCTCAAGCAACTGCTGGGACCGGAAATACAGGCCAACAAGCTGACCGTGGACGACCAACCCGATGGCACCGAACTGGTGCGCCTGGGGGCGGCCGATCTGTTCGCCTCTGGTGGCGTCGATGTCAGCGCGAACGAGGTGCCGCTGCTGCATGCGATCACTGCAGCACTCAACCAGGTGCCGGGGCGGGTGATCGTGGTCGGCCACACCGATGACCAGCCAATCCACTCGCTGAAATACAAGGACAACTTCGAGCTGTCCGCGGCGCGTGCGCGCTCGGTGCTGCAGATCCTCAGCCAGGGCCTCGACAACCCCGCACGGCTGGAATCCAGCGGCGCGGGGGACTCCCAACCGATCGCGCTGCCGCCGAATCTTCCAGCCAACCGCATGCGCAACCGGCGTGTGGAACTCAAGTACTTCCCGGAGGGCTGAGGCTCGTGAAAAAGTTTCTGACGCTTCTCAAGTCCGGCTGGTTCATTGCGCTGATCGGCCTGCTGCTGTTGTCGCTGCTGATCTGGCTGGGCGGCCCGTATCTTGGCATCGGTGATTCGCAGCCGCTGGCCAGCCCGGTCACGCGGCTGGTGGTGATCATGGTGCTGCTCCTGCTGTGGGTGGTTCTGCTGCAGGTCCAGCAGTTCCGCTTGCGCAGCAAGACCGCGAAAATGTCCGGCGACATCGCCGGGCAGGATGCCGCCGCCACGTCGGGCGCGCCCGGCGATGACCGCAGCGCGGGCGAGCGCGCGCAGCTGTCCACGCGCTTCCAGGAAGCGGTGGACACGCTGCGCAAGAGCCGCCATGGTGGCGGCAATCTGTACACGCTGCCGTGGTACGTGGTGATCGGGCCGCCGGGCTCGGGCAAGAGCACCTTGCTGCAAAACTCCGGGCTCAACTTCCCGCTTTCCGATCGTTTCGGCAAGGAAGCGCTGCGTGGCATCGGCGGCACCCGCAACTGCGACTGGTGGTTCACCGACGAGGCGGTGTTCCTCGATACCGCCGGGCGCTACACCACCCAGGACTCCGACCGCGGCGCCGACGCCTCGGCCTGGGCCGAGTTTCTCAAGCTGCTGCGCCGCTACCGCAAGCGTCGGCCGATCAATGGCGTGCTGATCGCGATGAGCATGTCCGACCTGCTGGTGCTGGACGAGAACGGCCGCTACGAGCATATCCAGGCGGTGCGCCGTCGTCTCGACGAGCTCGCCGAGCACCTGCGCATCGGCGTACCGGTGTATCTGGTGCTGACCAAGTGCGACCTGATCGCCGGCTTCAGCGAGTTTTTCGATGACCTCAACCCCGACTTGCGCAGCCAGGTGTGGGGCATGTCGTTCCCGGTCAACAAGACCATGGACGGCAGCGCGGCCAAGGCATTCGCAGACGAGTTCCAGTTGCTGCTGGACCGCCTCAACACGCGCGTGCTCGACCGCGTGCATGCCGAGGCCGACCGCAGCCGGCGCGCGGCGATCCTGTCTTTCCCGCAGCAGCTGGCTGCCCTGCGCGAGGTGGCGCGCCAGTTCGTCGAGGGTGTGTTTGCGCCCAACCCCTACGGCTCGCCGCCGCTGCTGCGTGGTGTCTACCTCACCTCGGGTACGCAGGAGGGCGCGCCGATCGACCGCATGATGAGTGCGGTGGCGCGTACCTTCGGCGTGGATGCGGCGCGGGTGCAGGCCAAGGGCGCGCAGCAGCGCACCTTCTTCGTCGAGCGCCTGCTCAAGGATGTGCTGTTCAAGGAGTCCGGCTTCGCCGGCACCAACCCCAAGCTGGAGCGGCAGAAGATCCTGCTGCAGGCGGCGTCTTATGTGGGCGTGCTGCTGCTGACCGCGTTGCTGTTCGTCGGCTTCGCCACCAGCTACGGCCGCAATCGCAGCTATCTGGGCAAGGTGCAGACCGCGCTGGCCAGCTATCCGGTGAAGAGCGATCTCTCCGCGGCCAGCACCCAGAAGGCCTATTTCGCGATGGCGCTGGAGCGGCTCGAAGCACTCTCAGCGGTGCAGGACGTGGCCCAGCAATACAAGGATCACACGCCGCTGTTGATGCGCCTGGGCCTGTATCAGGGCCACGCCGTGGGCAGCGCCGTGCACGATGCCTACCTGCGCGAGCTCAATGCGATCCTGCTGCCCGGGGTGGCGTCGCAGTTCCGCGCCGGCCTCACCGGCAATGCCAGCGACCCGCAGGCGCTGTACTACTACCTCAAGGGCTATCTGATGCTGGGCGAGCCGCGGCATCAGGATCCGGAGCAACTGATGGCGCTGACCAATATCGAATGGCGCAAGGTGTTCCCGGGCGACCCGGTGTTGCAGGCGGCGGCTGCCAGGCATTTCCAGGCGATGGTGGCCGAACCCAGTCGCCTGCGTGCGATCACCCTCGACAACGATCTGGTGGAGCAGGCGCGAGCCACTTTGCGCACGGCCGACCTCTCGGCACTGGTGTATGGCAGCCTCAAGCTCACCGCCGATGCCAGCGACCAGCCGCCGTTGCAACTGGACAAGGCGCTGGGCCTGCTCGGCAATGTGTTCCGCCGCAAGAGCGGCACACCGCTCTCCACGCCGCTGCCGGCGTTGTTTACCCAGCCGGTGTTCGCCGAGGAGGTGAACAAGGGTATCGAGCAGGCGGTGGGCAACTTCACCAAGGACGATTGGGTGTTCGGCGCCAGCGCGATCGACGCGATCCAGAAGGCGCGACTGCAGCAGCAGGTGCTGGCGCTGTACCAGGCCGACTACATCAAGGCCTGGGACGACTTGCTGGCGGATCTGGAGCTGCAGCCAATCAACAATATCCAGGATGCCAGTGCGATCGCGGCCAAGTTGTCCGGCCCGAGCTCGCCGCTGAAGGCCTTGCTCGGCGTGGTGCGCGACAACACCCACGACATGTTGCGGCTACCGGCGCAGAGCGATGCCGACAAGGCACTGGATGCGGCAAAAAAAGCCGCGGAGAAGAAGGCCACGCAGAGTGCGCTCAGTCGGGCACTGGCCAGCGCCGCGGGGTCAGCACCGGCCGTGGCCACCGAAAAGCCGGGCCAGGCCATCAGCGATCACTTCGACCAGCTCAACAAGCTCAGCGACGGTACGCCCGGTGCAACGCCGATCGACCAGACCTTGGGTGTGCTCGATCAGCTGAGCAAGACCTTGCTGACCATGACTGATTTCAACGGCACCGCCGGTCAGCCCAACCCGCAACTGCTGCTGGCACAGCAGGCGGCCGCCCAGTTGCCGCCACCGGTATCGAGCTGGGTCGCCGCGCTCACGGGCAAGAGCCAGGCGCTGGTCGCCAGCGGCACCAAGGGCGCGTTGGGTGACCAGTTCCAGCAGGCTGTCGCGAAGGACTGCGCCGCGTTCACCCGCGGTCGCTATCCATTTTCACCGAACGGCAAGTCGGAGATCCCACTGCAGAATTTTGCCGAGTTGTTCGGTTATGGCGGCCAGTTCGACGCCTTCTACAAGCAGACGCTGGAAAAACTGGTGGATGCCAGTGGTCGAAACTGGCAGTGGAAAACCGGGCCGGGGGCGGTCAGCGGCTCGCCTGGCATGCTGGCGCAGATGCAGCTGGCCGATTCGATCAAGCAGATGTACTTCCGCAACGGCAGCGCCACGCCTGAAGTGGATTTCACTTGGCAGGCGCCGCAGCTCGACCCCGCCATCGGCAAGCTGGTGATCAATGTCGACGGGCAGAAATACGAGTACACGCCGGGTGGGGCGATGAGCACCGCGATGAAGTGGCCCGGCCCCCAGCCGGGGCAGGTCTCGGTGGCCGCCTACGACACCACCGGCAACCTGATCAGCAGCGTCGATTACCAAGGCGACTGGGCGCTCTTCCGTGCGCTGCAGGCGGCCAACCTGAGCCGGCAGTCGGACTTGCGCTTCACCGTCACGTTCAACTTCGGCGGGCATGCGGCCAAGCTCACGTTGCAGGCCAACAATCTGAAAAACCCGTTCCTCAACTCCGACGTGCAGCGCTTCCGGTGCGGGGGCTGACCGATGCCGAATCCAGCAGGGGGGGGCTCGGCACCGGTAGGGTTTTTCGGCAAGCTGCCTGGCGCCGGTGACTTCGTCCAGCGCCGCTTGCCGGCGGACTTTGTCGAACGTTGGGATCGGCATTTCGAGCACGCCGTCGCGGCCAGTCGCGAGCAACTGGGCGAACGCTGGTATGACGCCTGGTACGCCAGCCCGGCCTGGCGTTTCCTGCTCGCGCCGGGCGTGTGCGGCGAGTCGGCATGGGCCGGGGTGATGGCACCAGCCGCCGACCGGGTCGGGCGCTGTTTTCCGATGGTGATGGCGGCGTCACTGGGAATTGATGCCGGCCATGGCGGGCGTACCCTGCGCGAGGCGCAGCGCTGGTTCGATGCGCTGGAGCAGATCCATGCGCAGGCGCGTCACCAGGGTGCCGGGGCGGATGCCTTCGATGCCCGCCTCGCCAGCATGCCGGGGCCGTTGCAGGTGAGTCGCAGCGATCCGGCCACCGCCCTGCAGGGTGTGGACTGGCGCGCCTCGTCGCAGTGGCGGCTGCCGCTGCGCGCGAACGGACATGATGAGGCACTCCTCGAAGCCCTGTGGTCGCAGGTCACGCCGACAGCGGGCCATTGGTGCCTGTGGTGGACCCATGGCGCCGGCGCGGTGCCGGCCAGCGCCATGCTCAGCCAGGGCTTGCCGCAGCCAGCCAGCTACGTCGCCTTTCTCGATGCCAGTCACGCCGACACCGGCTGGCGCTCGCTGCGCGGCCCGGCCGTACCTGCACATGCACATGCACCTCCGGCACCCGAACCTTCGCCGCTCCCCGTCGCAGCCGGCGCGCCACAAGTACCATCGATTGCCGGTGTGGCGCCCGCGCCACGTGTCCCGGATGCACTGTCCGGCATGCTCGATGGTATCGGTGCGCCGGTCGCCGCCGCGCCGGTGCTTGATGATGTGACGGTGCCTGGCTTTGGTCGCGCCAAGCCTGCCACTGCGCCGGCGACGTTGGCGGAACCTGCGCCTGCCGTGGTGGCGACGCAGTCGATAAAGCAGGCAGTTTTTCGCAGTGCGGATGGCGCCCTCACGATGCTGGCCGCCGACGATGGCGCGCACGACCCGCGCTGCCGTGGTGCGGCCACGGCGCAGGCCGTCGCCGCCGCGCTGCAGCCGAATGATTTTTCCGGTGGCATGCAGAAACTGCGCGAGCGCCTGCTGGCCCGGCATGCGGCGTTGCAGGCGTCCGGCGAGGATCTGATTGATCCGGTGATGGAGGACGCGGCGGTGGTGGCGCTGCACACTACCGGGCGCTGGGCCGCGGTGTTGCGCATTGGTACCGGTGAGGTGTGGCAGTGGCGCCGTGGTCAGATACGCGAGGTGTTTGCCAGTAGCGCTGCGCCGGGCGCGGATGTGGATGACTTGTTGGTTGACCGTCGTTCGGCGGTGGCGGTCGGTCTGGGTGGCGCGGGTACGCCGGAATGCCACGAGATCGTCTGCGCCGTGGAGCCGGGCGACCGCTTTCTGCTGCTGGCCACGCGGCGGTTGGTGTCGCTGGACCAGGCGCTGCTTGCGCAGGCGTTGTCCATGCCACATGGCGACGAAGCGCGCGCACATATCGCCCGTGCCTCGGCGCTGGGTGCTGATCCTTCGCCATGGCCGCTGGCCGTCATCGAGATCGCATCATGACGAAACCCTACGCTTCTGCAGGATTGAGCGTGACCGGCAAGGTGCGCCGGCATAACGAGGACGCGATCCTCGTGCGCGACGACCTCGGCTTGTGGGTGGTGGCCGACGGCATGGGTGGCCACTCGGCGGGTGACTATGCCAGCGCACTGATCGTCGACCGGCTCGGTGCGCTGACTCGGCCTGCGAGCGTATACGACTTCATCGAGTCGATCGAGGACGCATTGGTGCAGGTCAATGCCGACCTGCTCAACACGGCCGATGAGCGGGGCGTCGACATCATCGGCTCCACCGTGGTGCTGCTGGTGCACCACAGCGATTTCATGCTTTGCGGCTGGGTAGGCGACAGCCGCGCCTACTGCATGGAGAGCGGCACACTCGAACAGATCAGCGACGACCACGTGCACGGCATGAAGGATGACGTGACCCAGTTCGGCGGGCAGCCCGGGCCGCCACCACCGGGTGCCGGGGTGCTGACCCGCGCGATCGGCGCCGAGGAACAGCTGTATGTCGACTGGGTGGTGGCCGGTTGCCGGCCCGGCATGCAGTTCGTGTTGTGCTCCGACGGCGTCAACAAGGAGATGACCGACGCCGAGATGGAGGTCGAGTGCCGCCGTCAGGACAGCCCCCAGGATGTGCTCAACAGCCTGCTTGGCGTGGCGCTGAGCCGCGCCGCCCGTGACAACGTCTCCGCCGTCGTCGTGCGGCTCCTGGATTGATCAAGAAGCTCCCTGCATGAATTTTCTCAACGAACTGATCGCCGCCTTTCAGGCCGGCAAACTGCAGCTCTCGACCTTGCTCGATGTGCTCGGTTCGCGCGGCGCACAGCCCGAAGCCGTGCACATCGACGAGGTGGCGCTGGTCGAGCGCCTGGCGGACGAGGGGTCGCTGGCGCCGGAGGACGCAGAGGCCCTGCTCGGCAAGCTGCGATCGCTGCAGACGAAACGGCCGTCGGCAGCGGTCACCGATGCCGATGCCGACGCCGACGCCGACGCCGACGCCGACGCCGACGCGACGGTGATCCACCCTTCCACTGCCTCGCATCGCACCGCTGCAAATGAGGATGGCATCGGGGCGCCGCCCCGGGACCGGCAACCGACGATCAGGCCTGGGCCGGACCAGGATGCCACCGTGGTGCAGCCGACTTCGTCGCGTCCCACGGTAAACGACGAGGCCACCGTGGTGAAGCCCGCCTCGACGCCGCCGGGTGACACCCAGGCCACCAGCGTGACGGGTAGCCAGGGCAACACCGCAACGGGTACTACCGGCACCAGCAGCAGCTTCAATGCAGAAAGCTGGCAGCGCGTGGCCGATGCCGAGGGTGGCGGCTATGCCGCCGTAGGCAGCGTGTTGAAAGGGCGCTTTCATCTGGAGAAGGAGCTAGGTCGTGGTGGCATGGGCGTGGTGTTTCTTGCCCGCGACGAGCGCAAGGTGGAGGCGCGTGATCGCGACCCCTATGTCGCGGTGAAGGTGCTCAACGACGAGTTTCGCCGCCATCCCGATTCGCTGATTGCGCTGCAGCGCGAGTCGCGCCGTTCGCAGTCGTTGGCGCACGACAACATCGTGCGCGTGTTCGACTTCGACAAGGACGGCACGGTCGTCTTCATGACGATGGAGTACATCGACGGCTCCGATCTGAAGGCGCTGATTCGCGAGCGTGCCTACAACGGCATGCCGCTGGAGAAGGCACGGCCGCTGATCGAAGGTATGGCCTGGGCGCTCAAGCGAGCGCATGCCGCGGGCGTGGTGCATTCGGATTTCAAGCCCGGCAATGTCATGGTCACCAAGGATGGCGTGCCCAAGGTATTCGACTTCGGCATCGCGCGCGCCGGCAAGCACATGGGCGATCAGGTCGGTGAGCAGACCGTGTTCGATGCCAGTACCCTGGGTGCGCTGACTCCGGCGTATGCCAGCCTCGAAATGATCCAGGGCAAGGAGCCGACACCCAGCGACGACATTTATGCGCTGGGCTGCGTCGTGTTTGAATTGCTTACTGGCAAGCACCCGTTCGACAAGGTTAGCGCCGAAATCGCGATGAAGGAGGGGCGCAAGCCGCCGCCGGTGCCGGGCCTGACCAAGCGGCAGTATCAGACGCTGTGCGATGCCGTCGCGTTCACCCACGACAAGCGGCTCAAGAACGCCACCGAATTGGTGGAGGGTATGCGGCAGGTCGGGCTGCGTGAACGCATGGGTCCGTTCCTGGTGTTCGGCTCGATCGGCGTGGTGGTTCTGGTCGCCGGTGGCTGGGGCCTGACGCGCTATTTGCACCAGCGCCATGTTGACCAGGTGATTGCCCGGTTCGCGCTCGGCAACCCGCAGCATTATGGCAATGAGGACCAGGCGCTGGGTGCGTTCGGCGCGCTGGACCAGGACGACCAGAAGCGTCTGGTGATCGACCAGGGTGACCTGATCCAGTCATTCTTGCTCAGCCGGGTGGACGCCTACTGGAACCCGGACAAGCAGCGCTACAACTACGCCAAGGCGCAGCATGTGTTCCAGCTGCGTGACCAGCTCAAGCTGTACTCGCCCAAGCTCGACCTCAAGCGCAGCGAAGTCGACAAGCAGCGCAACGACCTGCTCAACCAGCTCGACACGCGGCTGAGCCAAAGCATCCAGGCAGGTGCCATCTTTGCCGACCAGCCGGACAACGCGGTGAAAATTCTCGCCACGATACGCGCCGTCGATCCGACCAGCGGCCTGCTGCACAACGCCGAACTTGAGCTGAAATACGACATCGCCATCGGCCAGTCGCTGGCCGCCAATCACATCGCCGAGGCCGCGCAACAGCTCAAACAGGCCCAGACCCAGTTTCCCGACTCGGCCAGGCTCAAGCAGCGTGCCGCGCAGATCGGCGCCTTGGCGCCGGCCTCCGCTGCCCTGGCGCCGGTCACGCCGGCAGGCGCGCAGCGGAGCGTGCCGGAGGCGCGCAAGACCCTGGCCGCGTTGATCGCCAGGCCGACTCTGGACAGTCAGTGGCAAGCCTCGGTGGCAGCTGCGATGCAGCCACTGGTGGCCGATCAGTCGCCGCCGACCCGCCAGTTGGTGGATGCGCTCGCGCAGGCAATCGTGAGCTTGACAGCTACCCGCGAGGATCCGCTGCAACTGCCGATGGCCAGTCAGATGGTCGACCTGGGTCTGAAGTACGCGCCGCAGTCGGCTCCATTGCGGGCCCAGCGGTTGCGGCTGGATGCGCTGCAGAAGGCGCAGCAGGCGCAGCTTGATCAGGAGAGTGCGGCGGCGGAGGTCACGGCACGCATCGAGTCGATGAAACGCGCTGCCGCCGCCAACGACGTCGGCAAGGCGCAGGAGGCGCTGGCCCGAATCCGCACCCTGCAACCAGACAACCCGTTCCTCAAGACCGATGGCCCGCAGCTGCTGGCCAACGCCTACCTGGGCCAGGCGGGCGAGCTCGTCCAGCATGGCAAATACCAGAGCGCCGCCGACGCGCTGGCGCGGGCGACCAAGGTGCTCGGCAACCGGCCTGATCTGCGCCAGGCACAGGCGCGCTACGAGCTGGTAGCCCAGCTGATGAAGGCGCGCACGCAGCCGGTGTCCGCGGCGGATATTGCGCAGATGAAAGCAGCGCTGGCTGCGGTCCGCAAGGATGATGCCGACGCGCTGACCACGCTCGAGCGCAGCCTGAAGCTGCGCGGACAGTTGCCACAGGGCACGCTGGCCGACCTGCTGGATGGGCTCAAGCCCGTGAGCAACGCGCCGGCCGCTGCACCACAGCCGGCAAGCAAGCCACCCGAAACCACGACTACTTCACCCGCTGTGGTATCGAAAGCGCCGGCTCAACGCCCCATGGCGGGTGCCCCGTCGGCCGCTGCCGCCGTTGCCATTGGCACTGGCGTTGACCCCTGTGGCGATCCAGCCCTGGTGGGCAAAGGCCGGGTGTGTGCCGACCAGGTGGATGGCAAGCGCGGACCGATCATGGTGGTGGTGCCCGGCATGGGAGCGGGTCGCCCATTTGCGCTCTCGCGCGCGGAAGTCAGTGTCAGCGAATTCAACCGATATTGCGCAGCCACGCATCAGTGCACGGTGCAAACGACCGCGGACCGACTGTCGGGCAGCCTGCCGGTGACCCACATTTCGCTGGCCCAGGCCAAGGCTTATGCGGCGTGGTTGACCCAGGCCAGCGGCAGCTTCGTCTACCGTCTGCCGACCGACGCCGAGTGGCTGCATGCGGCGAAGGCGGGCGCCAACTGGAAGCAGGCTGCAGACAGCAACTGTGTGCCGCCGACGGCCAACGGCGACGAGGGCACCGGCGCCCCCATCTCACCGCTCGGGCGTAGCCCGAATCCCTGGGGCTTGGTCAACATGACCGGCAATGTGTGGGAGTGGGTAGTCACGGGTGGCCAGGTGGCGGTGCGCGGCGGCAGCTACACCAGCTACTGGTCGGACTGCACGGTCGATGCCCACCGTGCGGACAGCGGCGCTGCCCAGAACGATGTCGGTGTGCGTTTGCTGAGGGAAGTCAAATGAACGAGCGGGAACGCCGTGCCAACGAGGGACTGCGCGTGCTGGGCCAGGCGTATTGCAGCGGGCGGATTACCCGTGAGGAATACCGTGCGCGGCGGCGGGCATTGCTCGGTGGCTTCTGTGACAGCGATGGAGTGACAGCACGCAACGTGCTCACGCCCGCCGCGCTCGCGATGTCGTCGGAAAAAGGGGACGCGGGTGCGCGAAATGTAGCGCCCGTATCGGACGACATGGCCAGAGCACTGTTCCCTGATCGCCGCCGGCTTGCCTGGAGAATATGGCTGATGGCGGTCGCCGGGTTGGGGTTGGGCATGCTTCTGCTCTACGCCGCGCTGCAGGTGGGCTCGGGCTGATCGTCGAGCGGCTACCGGCCTGGCGCGTTCGCGTCCAGCGGGTGACCAATTCCGCGACCGGGTTACGCATTACAGGTAGAGCGCTGTTCTGTCACGTGCCACCCGAGGCATGCCGACGGACGGACTACCGGCTCGGGCGAGCGCCGGACCTGTGACAGCGGCTGCGGGCATCGGCGTCGGGCTGAATGCCCGGTGGGCATGAGATCAAGGGGAATCGTGTCGTGCGGATGGCTACTCTTGCAGCAGCGTTGGCGCTGGTATTGACCGGCAGCGAAGTGTGGGCGCAAAGCGCGCCATCGGTGTCACCGAGTGCCACCGCCCCTGCACCCGCGCCATCGCAGAAAATCCTGATCAGCGGCGTGCCTGCGGGCAGTGATGCGGCTGCCGTGCAGGCGATCGTGCAGACCGGCTATCAGCAGGCGGTGGCAGCGGCCGGGCATCCTTCGGCACTCAGCCAGGCTCAGCTGCAGACGGCGGCCGATGCCATTACGGCCGCGCTCAAGAAGGCCGGCTACGCCGAGGCGCACGCCTATTTGCCCGACCAGGTACTGGCGTTCATGGTACGTGACGGTGCGCCGGCCACCCAAGTGGCACAGCAGGCCATTCTGCCCGCCGCCACCCCGCCCGTGCCCAGCGGATTGGTGCCCAACAGCGTGCTGCCGCCGGTGCGCGACCGCGAGGCGGCGACATCCCAGCAGCTCAGCGTTAATCGCTTTCGGGTGCAAGGTGTCGGCGCCCATCCGCGCGAGGGCATCACGCCCACCAGCATGCAGGCGCTCGCTGACGAGCTGCTGAAAAAACTCGGTGGGAGTGCTGGCGCGCCGGTCAAGCTCGATTTCGCCCAGCTCCAGCAAGTGGCCGACGCGCTGACCGATCGCTACCGCCGGGCCGGCTTCATCTTCGGCACCGCGTTCCTTCCCGCGCAGACGGTCACCGCAGATCATGTGGTGGAGATCCGTGTGCTCGAGGGCACGCTCGGTCGCGTGATCGTGAAGGGCAACAAGCACTATCGGGCCAGCGCGATCGCCGCACCGGCGAAGCGGCTCGAAGGCAAGGTGCTGCGCAAGAGCGACGTGGACACCGCACTGCTGTATGCGCGCCAGTTGCCAGGTGTGTCGGTCACTTCCACCTTCCAGCCTGGCGAAAAGACCGGCCAGACCGATCTGCTGATGGTGGTCAGCGAGGCCAAACGGCCCTACACCATCACCACCGGCGCGAACAATTACGGTACCGACCTGACCGGCCGCTACCGTGCGCAATTGGGGTTCACCTGGAACAGCCCACTGGGCATCGGCGACAGCCTCACGGCGAACGTGGATTACGCTCTCGACCCACGCAACAACGTCTACGGCGCCCTCGCCTACCGCGTGCCGGCGGTGGTGGTGCCGGGGCTCAGTGGCGTCATCGGTGCCACGCGCAGCGAGTTGCAACTGTCCAACGGCACCTTTGCCGCGCTGAACGTGAAGGGTCCAAGTTCCCAGCACTATGCCGGAGCGGACTGGAACTTCATCAATACCGACGACTTGAAGATGCAGGCATCCCTGCACTACATCCGTGAGGAGTCGCGCCTCACCAGCCTGGGTATTCAGCTTTCCGACGAGCGCTTCAACGTGGCAGAACTGGCCTGGGCGATGAACCGTACCGACCAGCGCCTGCACGGTATCGATCTGCTCCAGGTGAGCGTGCGCAAGTCGCTGAGTGACCAGTCGCTGGTGCCGGACCTGGTCAGCCCGAATCACGCCAGCAACTTCCTCAGCGAGCGGCTTTCCTATACCCGTATGCAGTTTCTGACCAAGTCACAGCGGCTGTACCTCAAGCTGGGCGGTCAGTACACCAACAACGCACTACCGCCGCTGGAGCAGTTTGTGATCGGCGGGCCAGACAGTGTGCGCGCCTACCCGATTGCCGATGGCCTGACCGATCGCGGTTATTACGCCTCGCTGGAATATCACGTGGATGCGCCGGGCTTAGGCAACAAGGTGTCCCCGTTCTATGGCCGCCCCTGGCGCGAGTTGCTGGAGGTGGAAACCTTCATCGACTACGCCCGCGGCTTTCCTGCCGGCGCCGACCTTGGCACCTCCAGCCCCGTGACATTCAAGGGCGTCGGCGCGGGTCTGATCTTCCGCCTGCCGCGCTTCCACCGATTCGAATTCCATCTGGACGGGTCGGTGCCCATGGGTGGTCAAGGCGCATCGGACCACAAGGGTTACCACATCTACTCGCGGTTCGGCTTCACGTTCTGACAGGCGACAACCATGCACATCATCACTGACGCCATGCACGCCCATCCGGGAAGCGCGAAGCGCACACGATACGGCGGTGATGCATCGCCACGGCTGAAGGCGCTTCCGCTGAGCCTTTCGCTCGCGCTGGCGGCGGCGAGCATGTTTGGCAGCAACGCCTACGCGGTCAACGTGACCACCGGAATGGTCTCGGTCAATCCACTCACCTCGCCAACCGGCGGCTCGGTGGTCGGTGGTGTCGGTTCGATCAGTCAGGATGGTGCCAACACCACCATCAACCAGATCTCGAACAAGCTGGCACTTAACTGGCAGACCTTCAACGTGGGCAAGGACGCCACGGTGTTGTTCAACCAGCCCTCGTTCACGGCAGTGGCGCTGAACCGCATCCTGGATCAGAACCCCAGCCAGATCTTCGGCCATATCAATTCCAACGGTCAGGTGTTCCTGATCAATACCCACGGCATCATCTTTGGCAGCAGCGCGCAGGTGAACGTCGGTGGCCTGGTGGCCAGCACGCTGGACCTCACGCCCGGCAACTTCCTCGCCAACAACTTCAGCCTCAACGCCAGCGGCGGTGGGGCCGGCGTGGTCAACCACGGCACTATTGCTGCGGCCAGCGGCGGCTCAGTGAGCCTGATCGGCGGCAGTGTGGCCAACGACGGCCTTATCCTGGCCAACTACGGCAACATCAATCTGGATGGTGCCGATCACGCGGTGCTCGACTTCGACGGCAACGGCCTGATCAACATCCAGGTCACCGGGGCCCTTAAAAAGCGGCTCGACGCCAAAGCGGCGGTGTCCAACAGCGGAACCCTGCAGGCCGACGGCGGCACCGTCGTGTTGCAGGCCTCGGCGGCGAAGGACCTGTTCACCGATCTGGTCAACAACTCCGGCGTGATCAACGCCGGCGGTATCAGCCACGATGGTGGTGTGGTGCGCCTGGTGACCAGCGGCGGCAATACCAACGACAGCGGCAGCATCAACGTATCAGGTGTACACGGTGGCAGCGTGCAGGTGCTGTCCGATCAAAACGTCGGCGTGACCGGCACGATTGATGCCTCGGG